>Ga0222713_10000912_pt1 | contig 33950 bp, 16 predicted proteins | sample C33_649DmetaG_FD_165061 | JGI IMG/M metagenome (GOLD analysis project Ga0222713, IMG submission 165061) | Estuarine water microbial communities from San Francisco Bay, California, United States - C33_649D | ecosystem: Environmental > Aquatic > Marine > Unclassified | place: USA: California... | reverse complement strand
AAGCACAGTTATAACGTATGACTTCCAAGGAAGAAACACAACAAGCAATAATGCGTTCCTCGATTTAGTTCCAAGTACAGGACTAACAGATAGCGTAGAAATTGCGGGAAGTGCTGGCACTACAGTTAATTGGGATTCTGGCAATAAAAGAATTACAATCGGTAGTGTTGCTCCTGTTCAGGCAGATTGGAATCAAACCAACAGTGCATCGCTTGATTTTATTTTAAATAAACCAACAATTCCAGCAGCATATACATTACCAATAGCAACTGCATCTGTACTCGGTGGTATTAAAGTAGGTGCAAACTTATCAATCAATCCAGTAACAGGAGTGCTTGATGCTAATACAGGATCATACACTCTACCAGCTGCAACAGCAAATACTCTTGGTGGTATCAAGATTGGTTCTGGTTTAACGATTGATGGTAACGGAGTTGTCAGTGCTTCGGTAGCATCGAGTGTTCCTTCAATTCAAGATTTGTCAGGAACTACTGCTTCTCTCGCTCCTGACGCAACGGCAGAACTAAATATTACAGGATACAAAGCCTATTCGTTATTTAAAATTACTACCACTGCAGAAGCATGGGTTCGTGTTTATACAGATGATGCATCGAGAGATGCTGATGCTACCAGAAGCGAAGGTCAAGACCCTCTTGCTGGTACTGGTGTAATTAGTGAGATCAGAACTGATGGTGTCACAAACACAGTATTAATCAGTCCTGGAATCTTAGGTTTTAATAATGACAACCCAAGAACGACTACAATTTATCTTTCTGTCACAAACAGAAGCACTTCATCCACCGCAATTACAGTTACTCTAACAGCATTAAAGATCGGAGAATAAAAAATGGCAATTTTTAAATCAGTTATTAATGTTAATAACGGAAACACTGGTTGGACCCGCCAACATGTAATGGATGCGTTAGAAACTGCATTTAGTCAGTTGGGTTATAACGGCGGTAGTTCTACTGCTGGTGTACCTGTTTATTGTGTTCCTCCAGGAAGAACCACAGCAAGTGGACTCTTGGGTATTGGAGATGTAAATTGGAAATATTGCGGTGGTCCTGCAGTTGCAACAAGATCAAATATTAATAGATATTTTTATGTTACTAACAATGGTACATCATCTTACAATTTATTAGAACAATGGTTTACTAGCTCAGTTAGTACTGCTAATGATACGTTAACATTAACAAATCATTTACTACAAACTGGAGATCCTGTAGTTTGGAATCCAGATAGTTTGTCTGGTGGTATTACACCTTTAGTAAATAACACAACATACTATGCAATTAAAGTTGATGCAATCACCATTAAATTAGCAGCAACTTTAGATGATGCTACTAATGGAATTGCTATAAATTTAACTGCTACTAGTGGATCGTGGAATCTAATTCCGCTAAGAAGAGCATTTAATGTTTTATATAATAATTATCAAATTGATGTGGAGATGGGAGATATTCTTAATTTTACGATTAATGATACCACGAGTGGAGGTAATTTCTTTTTAATTGATAGTCCTTCAACAGGATATGCAGCAAATAGAGTATTAAACACTACAAACTACGAATCACAATCATATCAAGTATTTCCAACAGGTCAAGGAACTTCTTCTGTTACATGGCAAGTAAGGGGATGGGCACAAACAGAAACAGAAAACCCAAATGTTCAAGATGTTGCTGGATCTGGAGATCCTGGTACTAGATCATATGGTTATGGAAATTCTGCTAATCCTACCATGAGGGGATTTATCAGAATTTTACCATCAGTAAACAATAATAATTATAGTGTTAATTTTCCATATTGGAAATACACAGTTCCTGCTTCTGGTGGGAGATCGTCATTGAAATTACGTGTATATCGTTTTCCTGACAACTACGGCGATAGGGGAAAAATAGCAGGAGTTAATATCGTAAGTATTGGATCTGGGTGGTCAGCAAACGATTCATTTACTATTCCAGGTTCAGCAATTGGTGGTACTGATACAACTAATGATATTGTATTTGGTGTAAATAGTGCAACCACTAATCAACAAACAAATGGTACAGGTGTTGCTAGTATTTTAACAACGAATTTTGGTTCTGGCAGCTCCATGTATCAAAAACATCCTCAGGGATACTTTGGAGTAGTAAAAATAGTTAATGATAATACTAAAACTTTTGGAACTACTTATTACGGAATTGGTCTCTCTAATAGCAATAATTATAGAATGTATTTAAATTCTGGTCCAATTTGGTGTAACTTAAATGTATTGGGAACGAATTCTGTAAGTGATAGTGGAAATTATGAATATGGACTATATGGAGGTGACAGAGGTTTAGATTACCAAGATATTGGTAACTATGGCAATACTATTACAAATACTGATAATAATGTTACATATTTAGATTATGCAACAACTTCTACTCCTACTGCATATCCATTGTCAATTAGATTATATAGAGCACAATCACCACAAGATACTAATTTTGCAGTAATTCAATTTACACAAACAATTAATAATGTAATAGTTCCATTTGCAACATTTTCTATACATAAAGGACCAAATTTTGGTTCAAATATATGGGATTTAAATCATGTGTGGAATGGGGGATATACTCAGTATGGAACTACAAGCAGAGGAATTATTACTTATCACAGAGTTGCTTCTAAATGGAATTACTCTCAATATGAAGGATCATCTCTTGCTAATTATTCTTTAGGAAGAGAAGCAAATTTTGGTTATTTGAGAAATACATCAACATCAGGTGTCGTTTTCCCAGCATCAATATATCAATCTAATATTGACACATATAATTATCCCAATAGTGGTGATTACTACAATACGGAAGATGGACAAGTAATAACATATTATAGAAATTCTACATATGATATTGCTACTAATGCAGTTTCTTCTTTAAATTATGCAGATAGATTAAAATCAGTATCTTCATCTGCAAATTACTATAAACCAATGAAAGGTATACCGATTTCAAATCAACTAATGCCATGTCCATATTATATTCCAGATGATTATATTTTATTACAAGTTTCAACAAGTCCTGGATTAACAGAATTTAGACCAGGAGATACAATTACAGTAAGTCCATCAGAAATTTATGAAGTCATAATTGCTGGATACCAAACGTCACAAAATGGTCTTGACAATATTAATAATAATTCTTCCATTGGCATGGTATTTGCAGCGAGGACAACCTAATGGCAGACATCACTTTAACTGGATTACAACCAACAACTGCAGAAACATTTTCAAATCAATCAATTGCTTTTAAACAGACAACATCAACAGGATTTATTAATCCTGTATTTTCTTCAGTCACTAGAGTATCAAATAATATATCTTTTTCCTTGAATTATAATATTGCTAATTTGGATGCTTTTAGCGTTACTGGAAATAGAACTGCGGTTCCTGGAATTCTTACTGGACGCAGACCACGATTCGGGCAACTATTCCCGAGAGGTTATTTCAACCGATAAAAAAAGACCCCGCAAGGGGTCTATTTTTTTTACTCTGCTGCAGGCGTCGCTTCTTCTTCGCCTTCTTGAGCAGCCAACAATTCTAAAGTTTCTAATCCACCTTGTAACTTTAGTTTGTACTCTTCTAGTTTTTCTAGTTCGCCTTTTAGTTTAGCGATCTGACCTTCAGTTTCTTTTAGTTGATTGTTAAAATTGGTCCTTAAAGTTTCAGCATTCATAAGTGATCAAAGAATTACGATACGCATTATTTATGTTAAGAAATCTCTGCTTAATCTGACAGTGTTAGAAATAACATCAGTAACTCCACTCCAATAACCACCAGGATTTCCAGCAGGAACACCATTTACAGGAGTTGGTGTATATGTAACTGACACGATGTTATTTGAAAGAGTTGCTGTAAATTCTCCCAAATTCTTTGTCCATAGAGTACCATATTCACTAATCATCACATCTACACCATCATGAACAATCATGAGTTCTGTTGAATGTAAATATTTTGTTTCCTGATTTTGTACATTAGTAGGACCAACATACTTATTGTGAATTTGTAGAAGATATTTTGCTGTGTAAATATCTTTTGCTGAGAAAGTATCAATTACAACTGGTGTAATAGTTGAGAATGTTTGTGAAACATTTACACTATATCCTCTAAAATTGGTGATATTAATAACACCATAGTTAGTTGAATCCGAACCATCTTGATAATATAAGATAGATGGTGTATCTTGAGTTACTGTAACTACTAGCTCTCCAACTTCTACACCAGAACCATTACTCTGAACACTACTTACAAATTTAGTAATACCAGTATTATAAACAGAAGCAGGTGGATTTGCTAAAGTTCCTGTTTGACCTGGAACTGTAGTAATAAACATCGGATGCCCAGCGTTCTGAGCTTTCATAATGAATTTAATCGATTGTCCAACAACCATTTGAAGTTGTGGTCTTTCTCCCAAAGTTCTATTAGTTACTAGTTCTTGAATTTCCCACAATCCACTTACATTTGGAGTAGTTTCATATTCAAAAATTTCTGCAGCAAATCCTCTTAGGGGTACTTCAGCAACATTCTGTTCTGTGTAGAAAGTATTACCAAGTATAGAACGAGGACCAATATTCTCAATCTTGGATAGTGCTACGCCTTTGTCCCTTAGAGTAACTGAATACCCAGTAGACGAAAGCATTTCAAATGTGCTGTAGTCAAAACTAGCAACACCATATTCACTACTTCCAGACGATTGACCAGAAGCAAATTTAGCCACATTCACGTCAAGGTCTAAGAAACCAGTTCTGTATGGTTCGCCCTGAGTAACTGTTCCTCCTGTTACATAAACACCAGGATTAACCGCAGCTGGAACAGTAAATGTGTCTCCGTCAATTACGGTAACTTGATAATAACCATTGTATGATCCTGGAGATACTCCATCAACTTCAACATAATTTCCATTAACTAATCCATGATTAGTTGATGTATTGAAAGTAAAGGTAGGACTACCGCCACTAGTATAGAAGGCAGAAGAAATATTTACAGAACTGCCAGTTCTTTTTACTGAAATTGGTCCATCACTACCAAGAGTAACAATACTTGTTCCTGAAATGCTGTTAGGAACCGCTCTAACACCTCTTGGAAGAGGAACATACTTACTGAGACCAGAAAGGAAAGTATTCTCGTTAGAGATCCTTGTACCCAAGCGTGAAGGAGATACAATACCAGAAACAATCTGACTTGCATCAACTTGTTCTGATGAAATAACCTGCCAGTTGTTATTTACTGTTGCTGGTAGATTTGCGAGAATATATGATCTTGAAGGTGGATTAGAAGTATTTGTTTGTACAACGAAGTCACCAACTTTTAAAGGAGTTGCATTCTTAATTGTAATTGTCCCTGTAATTTGTGAAGTAAAATTAGCACCAGGAACATCAAGAGTAATAGTATTATTTTGAGTGTCAAAAGATACTATTTTTGCATCAACTAATCCGTTGGGAGGAACATTTGTTCCAGTTACAGCATAACCAACAGCAACTCCTACCAAGTTATTGATAGTTATTACATTACTTCCAATAGTATGAGAAACAACAGTTTTAGATAATGTTGGAATTGCATCTACTAGACGCTCTGCATCTGTGTCAACAACATAAACATTGAATGGTTCTTGGGGTGGAATTTGGTCTCTATTGATTTTACCAGTACCATCTAACTGAACAACAACGCCAGGTTGCGATACAGTACCAACATCTAAGTCAAAGAAGTTACCGACTTTATCTACTATAAAATCTCTGACTGCTTTTTGAGTAGGAAGAACGGTATCAGATCTACCAGCAGATCCACCCAAATCTGTATTTGTTGAGAATGCAAAAATAGGTGTACCAGGAGATCCTTTGAGTTGTAATGAATCAAGGATACCAATAGCAACAGCACCCGTAAATGTTGCTTTACCAGTTCTTAGGTCAACATTAAAGTTTGGACCTACTGTAAAGTTACCATCCTGATCAGTCGCAGAAACATAACACTTACCAGAATTAATTTCAACACTTTGTTTTGATGCAATTGCTCTACCACCATTTGTGGGGAGAGCCATGTAGTTAGTTCCAGAACCAACATATTCAAAAGTATGACCAGAACTGTTAACACTGGAAGGAGTACGCAATTCACAAGCAGCATTATTAGGAACTAAACCGATGTCTGCATTAGGAACTTTCTGTACTAAACTAAATTCGCAAGTGTTTCCTTGATCTGGAGGAGAAAAAACAAATACTTCATCAACAATATATTCTCCATCTGGAGTTGGAGCTAACTGATCAATTTTTACAATCTGGTTTGCAAGTGGTGCCTTTTGGAAGTTAATTGCGGTAACTTTGGTATAAGTAGAACCACTTGTAATAACAACATTACCAGATGTTCCGCCAGCATAAGGAGGAGCATATTGTGGCAGGAATGCGGTGTTTAAAATAAATGTGAAATAGTTATCACTGAATTTAACCGTTTCGATTTCTATACCAGTACCATTGATATTTGGAGTTGCTGTGTGTCCAGTGATACTAATAATTTGTCCTCTTTCAAATTTACTAATATCATTAGCAGAAACTCTAACGGTAACTCTAGTTTTTGCTCCACTCAATACCGAACTAAAACTTGTTCCGATAATTGCAGATGCAGTAGTAGCAAAAGAAGTTTTTGTAATGTTGGTGATACCAGCAACTCTACCATTAGCATAGAATGGAAGTGCTACAGGACTGAATCCAATCGCTTTTAGACCTTCGTTGCCAAAGTTTGTAGCTGAGTTAGTAACAGAAGCATAACCTCCAGATTCACAAAGAACGCCTACATCCTCAAAAATTTCAAACACAGATACCAACTGTGCATATGCATCATTCTTGAGGTGGAAACCAACGGAATTGAAAACAACCTGAGTAAATGCATCGGCAACCATTGATCTAAGTGGGGTATCAGATAGAAGATTGGCACCATCAATCAATAATCCACCAGCCCTTGTTTTGGTAGCATCATATGCTTTAGTTGTGCTATTATATGATGTTTCTCCTAAGACAGAAATTACAGAGCAGTTTTGAACATATGGTGATAAGAAGATTCTTTCTTTTGGTGGAATAAATTTATAAATTGTTAACGAGATCGATGATGAAGGAACAGTAGCAAGTGTTAATTGGGTGTCTGATTGTACTGATAAAATAACATAAGAAGTATTACCTACTTTAATAGATCCACCAGCAAAAACTTGTGAAGAGAATTTAGTATTTGTACCCTGAACAACTGAAGTTGATGACTGTAAAGTAATTCTTCCCGATCCCTTAATACCGCCTTGATCTGGATAAGAAACTGCATATCTAAAAATTCTGCCACCTTGAGTAACTACAGCACCATTTGGATGCTCTGCTGCGACTGAAGACGCACCTGTGACTGGATTAGGAACACCTCTTCCATTAGTAGATACAGTAACAACATTATTAGTAATATCATCTACTCTCATCCACTCTTGGTCTACTAAAAGATAACCTGGACCTGGATTAAACTGTGGACTATCTGCTCCATCTAGAATAGAAACAATAATACCGAATAAGTTGTCAATATTGGTTTGAACATTGGTGCAATCACCAACAGTTACTGCAGGAAATTGAGTTGTAAATCCTGGTTCAGTGATAATAGAAGCATCGGCAACATCTTGTCTTGCTGCCAATCTTAATTGATCGATAGCGTACTTCGTCTCAATGAACTCAGTTGTAATATACTGTAGGTTACCATTCGCATCTCTATATGATTCACCTGCCAAAATAGATTTTACATTACCGCCAACTTTTAAGTCATGAATAATAGCATCTAAAATTAATCCTAAATCTCTCTTACACTTGCCATCACCAGGAACACTTAACGCAGCTCCACTTTCTCCTGCGATTGCTGGAGCAGATAATGTAATTTGTGATGTGCTGTCGATTGAGAGAATAGTAGTTCCTGGAGTAATATTAGTGCCAGTTACAACATCGCTAACTTCTAAACCTACTGTGCTGCTGACACCAGTAACTATAGGACTACCTGATATTAGAGTACCAGTAAAATTAGTTGCTGGAATGGCAAGTGATGGATATCCAGCAACTAATTGTGAATATGCATACGTAATTAAGTTTGTTCTTCTATATTGAAGAATATTTGCACCATCTTTGTAGATTCCGCTTATATCTTTTAAACTATGACCAGGAAATAGATTAAATGTAGAAGTTGTGGAACTAATATAAGGATTCACCCCAGCATTTAATGTCCCTAAACCACGCAGAGCATCCGATGGATTGCTGGGATCACCATAATTATCACGCATAACCAACTGAGCAATATAGCAACCGCTAGTTACCCAGAACATGTCTACACCATGATTTAGTGGTCTAATTAATGTTTCACGCAAGTTATCGCCAATTAGAGTAGTTCCTTTTGGCAAATAAATGGGGTTGTCCTCAAAGTAATCACCAGATGCAACTTTGATTGTAGTATTTCCTGTAGTTGCCCTTGCTGCTTCTGATGCTTTCTTGATAGTTTTGAATGCTTTTGCAGGAGTTGATCCATCATAAAGAGTATCACTTCCATTTTTAGAAACATAGATTACATTATCTAACTTATCTTCTTTTAAGCAAACGGGTGCAGGCCAAGATCCACCTTCTTTAGGACCGTAAAATTCTTGGCGAACTTTATCGTAATAGAAATCTCCATTATTTCCTAATGATGAAGATGGTGTAGTAATACCAAATCTAAATTGATCAGTGATAGAAACATATTCGTTTCCAATAAAACTTTCTAGTTCATTGGTAGTTGTATTAAATCTGACAAGACCATCCGTAGCAATAGGAGTTGTTGGTCTTTGTGCAGTAGTTCCTTTTGGCACAACAAAACCAGAACGAGTATCTAAAATGACTACTCTATCTGTTCCTGGAGTAATTGTAATGTCGGAAGCAGTAGAATTAGTATTTGTAATTGCATTTTGGGAAATTTTTAAACCATCTTCAATTCTTGTAGGAACATTAAATTCCCAGGAATTAGTAGATTGCAACCACTTAATCGTTTTATCTTGAGCAGCTTTTAATGTAATACCGCCACCATCGGCTGTAATATCTGTTGGAGTTGCTACAGAACCAAGTTCTAAGTTTTTGTCATCTACAGTAACTGTAGTTGAATTAATACTAGTTACATTTCCAGCAACATAGAGATCGCCAAGAACATCTAAGTTTTTGTGTACAGTAACTTTTTCTGCGTTATCTACAGTGTCAATTGTAAAATATGGATTTGTTCCTTCAGTAATTGTAAATGCGTTTGTGGTATTATCTTGTAAAGCAATACCACCAGGAACATTAATAGGACCACTGAAGAAAACATTTCCAGTTTCACTTTCAATTCTAAATTTTTCTACAGTACCATCATTAATAATAAAGTTCTGACCTACTCCACCTTTAAAAATAAAATCTCCAGTGCCATTAGGATCAATAGTAATATCTGCATTTGTTCCACCAGAAATAGTGGATAGAAAAATACTAGACCAAATCTGAGAAGATGAACCTAAATTATAAAGATTGTTTGTGTTTGGAACAATACTGGAATTTACATCAGCACCAAATACAATATTATCTGTATTACCATCACCTAGAGTAATTGATCCTGCAGATCCTTGACCAGCTCTAAAAGTAATATCGCCATTAACAGTTAGATCTCCACCAATCAATGCATTTTTGTGAATGGTTACAAGTTCCGAACCATTAATAGTATCTACACTAATATATGGATTTGCTCCTTCTGTTATTAAAAGAGCATTAAGAACATTATCTCTTATAAAAACATCAGTTGCTGCATCTTGTAGATAAATGTCTCCACCTTGAATTGTTAAATCTCCTGTTAGTGTTGCATTAACTAACTGTTGAGAACCACTAACAATATCATTAATTGCTTGTGTCAGTACCTTTGATGTGGTCGTAAGAGAACTAGCATCTCCAACATCGCTGGATAGATTATTAATTTCTTGACGTTGCTGTTCAAACGTATACGTTTTTAATACTTCTCTAACCGCCATGTCTTATTAATTCTCTTAGAAGATTTTTTATGTCTGACAATTCATGCTTTAAGCTTTCAAGATCTGTCTGCAATTGTTTGACGGAACAATTACTACTACGAATCCTTTTTATATCTTCAAATGTACTTTTATCAGTATTTATAACCGCTCCAGTCGAGTTATCTCTAACTAGATTGTCATGCTCTATAATTTTTGAATAATCCATTATCAGAAAGAAGCAACAACACGAATATCCTGAATCTTAGGAACAAATACTGGATTTGAAGATCTCATTACAATTTTCACAGCAAAAGAAGTAAATTCTTGTAAATTATTTACAGAATACTTATATTCTTTATATGCTTTTTGATTTTCAATATAACCAGCAATAAGATTATCGGTAGATGGAATTACTTCTACATCTGGTTTTCCTGTGCCATTAAATAATTCCCATGATAAATCATCAAAATTATATTGTGATGTAGCATAATTCACACGATATAATACTTGAACATCATCTACTTCAAACATATTGGCAGTTAATCTTACATCAATTGATGTAGCAGCAGTTTCTAAAGTTATTTCTTTGGTAAGATATTTTGCTAAAGAAGAACTATTATTATTAGTTTCTGGTACAAATAGTACTCCATCTGCATAAGATACGCTCTTTACTTCTAAGAACGACTTAGTATCAGTGGATTGATTTTCATAACCAACTAGATCACCAACTCTAAAAATATCTTTTCCTTGAGAACCTGTATTACTAGCAATAGAAATGCGAGCATAATCAGAACCAACAGAAGATGCAGAAATATAATTATCATTAATAGGTTGCTTATTACAAGCAACTCGTAACACTTTTTTCTTGGAATCCCAAGAAATCACTTTACCGTTAATTAAATTATCATAAGATTTTGTAGTGTCTGTTTTATCTACAGATGTCACAGTTGAATTTGCTTGAATATTAAATGTTACATCAGTTAATCCAGATGAAGCAATAGTTAATCCAGTTAATGATGGTTGTGAAGCAAATGTTAATGATTCACTTGGCGTAAATAATGTATCTGTTAACATTTTAACATAAAGCTCAGCAGTTGTAGAATCAAACTTGACAATAGCAGCTTGCGCTTGAGATGTATTACCAGAAATTAATTTTACGTTTGCAGCATCTCCAGCGTTGATATTATTAACATTTGTTCCATTAACCGTAAATTTGTAAACTGGATAGAACTGAAGTAATTGATCTCTTCTACCATATCTATCTTCTTTACCCTCACATTTCTCAACTTCATTATTAACTAAAATTACATTTGCAGATCTCAAATCAACAACTGGAGAAAGATATGATTTTGTAGAAGATAAAGATAATTTGTATTGTAAAGAATTTTTAGAAGATGTGGTCAAATTCTTTAATTCATTGATGCGTGAACAAACAACCTTTTGGTTGTTGAAGAAATGTTCTTCATTCAAGAAAGTTTTTTCGTAGTCACTTTGACTATATGATTGATAATTAATTACATCAACATCAATTGGTAAAATATTGGTAGTTTTTACTTCAGCATTTATTTTTGTTTCTGCAAAATTTAAGAACTCTAATTGAGCAAAAAGTTTTTCATATTTTTTATTATAAGAAGCAAGAACTTTAGATCCTCCTCCAAACGCATTTGATGATGCTAATGTACTAGCAACAATATTGTATGAATTGGTTCCTGTGTTTGTAACTTGATACAATACGTTATTAATTTGCGAACTATCAAAACCACCAAAACTATTTGAATTTTTAAAACTTACATATGATTTACCAGTATCTTCAAATCCATTGATTCTATGATTTACTTTAATAATTTTATTATTATTTTTATAGAGAGAAGATGTAGCAGTAGTATCAGATAATGAGTCTGTTTCAAATGGATTAGCATCCAACATTTCATATCCTAATGTTTTGTTGGATAGTTCTACAATACCATCTCTAGAAATATCAAACTCTGCACGATATAAAGTAAATTTAATATCTTCTAATAAATCTTCTGTCCAAGTGTCTACGTTTTGTGACTTGAATACTGATCCTAATAAAGGAGTAGCAGTAACCACGGAATTAGAAGCAATTTCTACTTCTCCAAGTTTAGATGCCCATAAAGAATAATCAGTAGAATCGGATTCAATTACTAAAGCATATTCAGTTTCATTTTGTAGGTATACTGGGTATTCAAAAGTAAATTTGGTTGGTGTTGTTGAGTTTAAAACAGTTCCACTAGTAGGATCTGTGGCAACACCCATTCTAACTGCAGGAGTATCTATTTCAATGTACGATTGAATTGAAGCAGCAGAAGCAGAAGTTCCTGAACCATTGATAATAATTGATGGGGGGTCAGTATATCCACTTCCAGAAACTAATATATCTGCTGCAAAAATATTACCAGATGATACAGAGCAAACTGCTCTTGCTTGAACTCCTCCAGGTAATTGGGGGCTTTCTACAGTAATGGTAGCACTATCATATCCAGATCCTAAGTTACTAACTTTTAATTCTGTTAATCTACCTGAATTTCTTGCAATAGTAGCACGAAGATTTGTATTTTGAGCAGCATTATAAGTAGTTAATGATGGGAATCTTAATTCTTCATTTGCAACAAATGATTTTCCATTATGATTACTTAATACTATAGTATATACTTGATCATTAGTTAATGTATATGATCCAGTAGTCGAAGGAATTAAAACTATATTATTTCTATCATATATTTCTTTAATTGGACCAACAGCTCCAGAAGTAACTCCAGTGCAATTTTCTCCTTGAGTTACATTTAATGTACCATTAGTGTATACTCTAATATAAGTATCTGGATTTAATACAGACTCGCTTCCTGGAACAATATATTTTCCTGGTTTGCCACTTTCTATATTTGTTAAATAAACTTTAATTGGAATAGTAGAACTCTTTGTATTGAAGAAAAGATCTACTCCAGTTAAGAATAAACCACCAGGAAACTTTTCTATTTTAAATGATTGTGATAGTGGATTTGGTTTAACTTGTGCTCTAGTACTTTCAACATATTGAATACCCTCTTGAGCTTTTAAAACAGCAGGAGTAGTAGAAATGATAGAAGAAGGTTGTTCTGGCAACGATCCAGTAACATAATAATTAATTTCAGTATATGAATCTACACTGCTATCAATTAATCCTTCTTGATTTGAAGTGAATTTAATGTTTTTAATTCCTGTAGTAAAAAATACAGAAATAGTTTCGTCATATTGTACGTCTTGAATATTTCCAGTCCATGCTGATCCTGTTTGAGGAGCATAACCAGATGGAATTAAAATCATTCCACTGGCATTACCATTTGCATCAGTAACGATACCACTATTAAATGTGCTTAATGAGTTACCAGGAACTCCAGTATATCTAAAATCTTGAATAACCCAACGATCAATAGATTGTTTATCCATAAACGAATATAGTTTCGTAAATGGTTTCATTCTAGTTAATGTAAAAAATACTGGTACAGATCTACAGAATTGCTGTAGCACACTAGATACTGTATTTGATCCAACAGATTTGGAAGGAACATTTTGTGCTAGCTGATTATTTTGTGGACTGATATTAGAAACACTAGAAGTTGATGCATTTGTAGTAGAAGTAGTAGCAATAGTACTCGATACATTACTTAAAGAAGATGTGTTATAAAATACTCTATTTGTTCCTATCCAGTTAACAATAAAGTTATTGTGTAAACTAGCATATGCTTCTCTAGAATCACTCTTGGCATAGAATGCAGTAAATACTTTACTATCATTGTCTAACACCAATGGTTTTTGTTTTTGATCAAACCATTTATCCAAATTTGGAGTTAAACGTGCATCACCAACATATTGAAGAACAACAAAAGGATTTACTGATAATTTTTTAGTAGCAAATGGATTTTTTGCAAAAACTAAATCAGTGTATGGTAAAGTAATAATTTGATTTGTTTTTCTATAATTATTTAAACTTCTTTGATCATCATTAACACTTACTTCAGACAATCTGAGTGAAGTTTCATTGGATAATGGTCTTACAGAAGATTGCTGTGTGTCTATTGAACATCTATAATCAAAAGATTTAACATTTCCAACACCATGATTTTCAAAATTATCTACTACAAAACCACTTTTGAATCTATCTAAACCAACTTCGTCTTTGATTTGCATGTTTAAAGCTTGTTGCTCTAAAACACTAAGTAAAGTATAATTCTCTAATCTTTCTACACGTTTTTCTAGTTTAGCAATATCTCTCATTGTATAACGCTTGTTATCAACTGCTATAATTTTTACATCTTCTGCTTTTGCGGTGTATGCAGGGATATAAAAATAATACAATGGAATTGCATCATCAACATCTGCTGGTTTAGTTGGGTTTAGAGATGAATTTCCTTCCTTTACAATAAATGATCCTCTCTTATCCAAGAAAATACCATCAATTCTATCTAAAAATTGAGATGCGGAATATGAGATTGTATATGATAAATTAGAATCTGAAGCAGGACAATTAGAAACTACTCCAGATGATTTTGTGAAACTATTGAAATCAGTTACTGATAAAATAGAAGTATCTTGATAACCACTAATTATAGCAGTTGAATCTACTTTTGGTCTAAAATCAAATACATCTCTAAGAGAAATTTTTCCCAAAACTGCAGAATTGAAATTAGGTATATCGGAAATAGAAACACCAGATTCATGTACATAAGAATCAACCGTACAAAAATCTCCTTGAGAATGTTCAAAGTAATCAAAGGCAACGATTAATTGTCCAGTGGGGGTTTCGTATCCAGGTTTTAAAACTAATCGAGAAACATCGTAGAATGTATCACGTTGACCATCATCAAACGTAAATTTATCAGTAACATCTGTTCCCGTTACTAATTCTCCAGTTGACGAAACTACAGGAGGTGTTTGCGAAGTTCCTTCGTAAATATATCTAATTTTTATAACATCAGAATATGACATAACTTCATCACTACTTGAATCAATATCAATTCCTCTTAATGGAATAACTTTATCTCCAGGTGTTATAATTAATACTCTTTTATTATCATAGAAAGTTTTTAATCTTGGTCTTGCTTTTAAAACTTCTACCGTTGCCGTTAGTTTCAACACAGGGAAATTTGAAGTTGTTCCAAAAAAACTACTTGGCAAATTAATGATTACGCTACCAGCAGTTACTCCACCAGTTTCAGAAATTAAAGAATTTTCTATTGTAACTTGACTATCTTTTAAGAAAATAATATCTCCATTTGATACTGTAGTTGAAGATTTTTTATCTAATACAGTTAAAACAAAATTTTCTTTTGAGAATGGAGCAAAACGTTGAGTTCCATATGGAAGTTGAGCAGCAAATGTGATGTTGCCACCACTAGTAGAAGCAATAGTAACAAAATCTCTTCTAAAGAAGTAAGAAATTTCTGAATTTTCTGGATCTTGTACAATTTTACTTAAATATTTTGCTGATGTTGGAATAAGTAAAGTTGATTTTGCTGCATTACCAACATTTGGTCTTACTCTAATTACACTCGTGTTAGCAACATTATTTTGTAAAACATTATCAAAATAAATTCTGGATTTTATTAAACCTTCTGGTAAATCAATTCTTTGTACAATTACACGAACAACATTATTAGCAGTATCAGTAAATTGTAGTAAATCTCCAGGAACTAGTTCTGTTGCTGGATTTCCTGAAAATCCATTACATTCGATATACTTAGATCCTCTAGATCCAGAAAAAGTAAAATCAGTTAATACTTTAGTATTTAAAAATGAAGAATCAAAAGTCTCTACATCACATGTGAATGTATATACATCGCCTGCACCAAATGACGAATGCATCGATTTTACATTTTCTGCTCCATAAGTTTGCACACTATTTCTATACAAAACAGGAGAGATTACAGCAGATGAAATTACATTAGTGTTTCCCGTATCAAAAGAAATAGTCGGAGTAGTAGAATATGTTTGAGATACTAAATTTTTATCTTTTATAATTACCTTATAAATGAAATTGCCAGTAATACCAATTTCTACAGCAGAATTATCATAAGTAATACCATTAATTTTTAATTTTGATGTAGCGGGATATCCCTCTCCTCGATAATTTACTACAAAATGAGAAATTGTTCCATCTCTCGCTATTCTTTGAGTATTTCCCGATTCGTCTGCAATTGTTTCACCAGACACAAATTGCCCAGATAATACTCGTACATATAAAATACTACCAGATGTATATTTTGTACCAGCAGAACCTTCTACAATACCATAAGCTTTGCTAGTTAATCCAGTAATATATTTTCCAGGTGCAAAAGTTTCTGTAGCAATACTTTGATCCAAAACAATTTTTGTAAAAAATGTTGGATTGAAATAAGATAATTTGAATATAGAGTTATATGTTGTTTGTCCTGAATTTAATCTTCCTTTAGATAAAATAATATCAGTATCTACATTGAATCCAGATCCAACTTTTTGTAAACCAAAATCTTTTGGTTTTGCTGCACCAATAATAGGAGTAACTACATCGTTATAATCTATAATTTCTGAGTATGCAGATATGGAAGCATTTACTCCTTGACTCTGAAAATAAAATTCTCTAGCATCATCTTGAGTTAAGAATAATTTTCTTCTTTTTATGGTATCAAAATCATCATATTCTTTCAAGAAAATTTGAATATCTTCTTTGTTGCCAACTACAGTTAGTTCTAGATAATTTGGTTCGGTGGTGCCTACATATGGAATATCGGGTCTTTTTACGACAGAATATGATAATACATCTACACTTTTTGCAATGGTTGCTGCAGCAGAAGATCCGAGATTTACAACATACCAAAGTTTTGTGAATGTGGTTCCAAATTCAGAATCAGTTGGAAAAGATCTAGATGCATAATTCGCTGGATCACGTAAATACAATGTGATGATACCATCATCTAATCCAAATTTTTGACCTCTGCGATTTAAAGTTTGTTTTGAATATGTTGAAGTTTCTGTATTGTTTAATCCAATAGATCCATCATTAAATGCAGAATTTAAATAAATTGTTGGATATGCAGTTAATTCTGCACCATCAGCATTAAGTGGAATACTTCCATATACATTAGTAATATTAAAATATGCCAGTGAAGAAAATTTAGTTCTGTTGTTCTGCTGTACTAAAGTATCTCTGGCTTTATTAATTTCTAAATATTTTTTCTCTTTATTAATAATTTCATAACCTTTGATATATGCTTTGCCAGATTCAACTCCAGCTAACATTAATTCAGAGGCATCAGAAATTTTTTTGCCATTTACTAATCCAGTTTCTTCGTTTAATGGATAGACTCCTTTGTTATTATCTTTTTGGTAATATTCTCTCAAATCTAAAGAAAAATTATCTACAACATAATCTCCAGATTCATCAAACGTTCTTCTTGCCAGAGTTTCTTCTAATACATTATAATCGGTAGATTTTACAAGTTGTTGTATCTCCCCATTCTTGATAGTTACCAGTTGAATATATTGACTATCAGTTAATGAATCAAAATCTAGAACAACTAGATTTAAATCAATATTTAAACGATGTGAACCAGGAGCAGCAAAATTAGAAGATCCTCTTGCATTATCATACAAAGAACTGTCTTTTTCTGGAGTAATAATATTTTCAGTAATAGCAAAACCAACTTTAGCAGATGGTTTATTGTAATATTTGTCAACTACTATCAACTGCTCAGAATTGTTGACAAAATAACCATTAACAAAGTAAACTCCAGATTCTACTTTAACAGCAGAAGCATAACCCATTGCTGGACTATCAATAATTTTACTAATTCCAGTATCGTAATCTTTTACTGTAATTGTAGTTGGAAGAACACTACCATCAGTTCCGACAACTAATGTTGGAGTATCAGCAAGATCTAATACTTCTAATGTTTCTCCTTGTCTAAAAGTAAACTCATTATTTGCATTACCACTATTAGTGTATTTTATAAACAATACATCAGATTCAACTTCGGAAGATTTAGAATACCATATAACGGATGCTTGTACTCCCGAAGACAAACCTTGCAAGGTTTTTCCAACTAATTTAGAAATATCATATTTTTCAAATACAATATTTCCATTTACGTTTACCGCAACTTCAGAAACAGATGCTAATTTAACGTAATCTAGTTTATTATTAAACGCTACTTCACCAGGAACCACTTGCTGTCCTTGCTTAAATCTGCTTCTACCAAAATTTTCAATTTGATTTTGTAAAACAGATTGTAACGTAGTTAATTCTCTGGTTTGAATACTATAACCAGGACGGAATAATACCTTGTAAAATCCCTTATCTTTATCAAAGTCGTCATTATATGGCGGGACGTTAAGATTTGTCTTTTGAGGCATTTTATTCTCAAGCTCTTGCGAAATTTACTTTATTCTAATCAGAACTCAATAACGAGTTTAATATCTTCTACTTGGTCGGGTGCTCTTGTGATTAATCTTCTATTTTCAATATAGACAATTTCACCAGAATTTGGTTGAATTTCTGGTAAAGCAAGACCATTTGTAAAAGTAGCTCCTAAAGATGAAGCATTGAATGAAGTATCAACTGTTCCTGTAATGTTAGACGTTAATCCAGTGACAGGATTTGAAGCGTTTGATGCAAATGGTCTTACAATACCATTATCTTGATGATAATCTGGTGATTGGAAATATTTCAATACTCCTGTAGTTGTTGAACCTGCATCTGGAGTCCAAGCAACCACAGTTCCTTTTGCAACATTTCCGTTGCCTAAACTTTGTGTAATTTCCTCATCCTGTTGGAAAAGACCAGTAACGCCAGTTAATTTAACTGCTCTTAGATTAGACAGAGTATCAACCGTAGCATAATTAGAAGTACCATATAGCAGAGGATCTTGAAGAATACCAATTCTTCTAAAATCGTTCTCTACGGGGAAATCTCCACCACCTTCAGCATATGTTAAGCGAATATTTGTCATAATACGCTTAGCATTTAATTCAATGATTGGATCCTTTCCATGACCACCTTGAGGAGAAAGAACACATTCAATAGCACCAGTTGCTGAAGCGCCTACCGTTACTGGAGTTGTCAAAGCAGCATCGGAGTATACATTACCATTCTTTAAAATAACATTTGCATATGTATAACCAGAACCAGCAGCATGTAAGTAAGCGTAATTAATTTCTCCAGTGCCAGTTGTTCCAAATTTAACAACGCCGCCAGATCCATCTCCTAAAACAGGAGCATAAAGTGCAGATTGACTAGTTGGTAAATTTGAACCAATTGATTTTAGTACAGCAGCACTAATAGCGCCATCAACTGCTGCTGATTGAACATTGTTATCAGCAACGATGGGAATAAAATCTGTAGAAAGGAATCTCAACACATCATTTGTGGAAATAGTGTACATATATTTCCAGATATAATTTGATTGTCCGTTTGAGTCGGCTGGTTCTTTGTAGATGCCGTTAGCATAGGTGCCACTAGAAGGTGCTGTAGATGGTTCGTATGCTACGGTTGGTAATACACCGCCAGGTAGTAAAGAAGCAGGTCTTTCCCCATTATAAAGACACTTAAATACCTCATAGCGATTATTTACAACATAAAATTTAGCAGTTGAAATATTTTGAGATCCAGTTGAACCACCAGATAACGTTACAGCCGAAGTTTTTTGTTCTGAATAATCTGGTCTCCACATATCAAAACGACTATTTGTGGAAATATCCCAGTTATATCTTCTAACTACTGGACGAGCAAATTCACCAGTAATTCTTTTTGCTGCAAGGATGTCAGCATATGAAATGTACTTTTCTGACTGGTTATCATATGGTACAGGTGGAATGTCATCTGTAGCAAAACGATAAACACCACTTAACGCTGTTGCAGCAGTATTTGTGCTAGTAACTGGATTATAACCAGTCAAAGTAGAACCAGCAGCAGGTACTGCAGCAGCAGTTGGACCAATAGCAGATAGAAGTAAACTATTTGAATATGATGCAACTACATCTGCTCGGAAAGTGGCAGAAGCAAAGTTTGCTCCAACAAATACTTTTTGCCCAGCAACAAAATCAGTTGCTGACTTATTATAAACTTCTAAATATGCAAACCATCTCTGAGGTCTTCCTACGAAAAAATACATTCTAGTTCTTTCGGAAGAAGTATCTAAACCACCAGTAGGTTCTGTTAGAGATTCATAAAACTGCTTGGCATTAAAAATTCTAAACTTTTCAGAAATGATTGCGGCCATTGAAAACTTCTCTCTTGCTAATTGGTTCGTAATTCTTATTTATATTTATACCTCTAATTCAGAGTTCTTAAATAATCTCCAGCATCGTGTGTTTTTGCTGTAGTATTATACTGACCTCTGGAAACACCAATAAAACGATCGGATAGTTTAGAAGTATAAGTTACAATTTCATCACCTACCAAAAGTTTTCCTGATGATGGGAATCTGTCGGTATTTGAAATATAAATGATTGAGCTTGTTGTTGTTAGTGGTAATTGTAAATATGCGCCATATTCATTAGTAGATCCATATCCAAGATTCATTAAAGTATCTTCATTTATTGCTTTAGCACTATTTGGTCTCAATTCAAAATCTTGAATTGTTATATTTCCATATGTTCTTTCAAATTGATCTAAAGATATTCCTCCCATATTTACAAATCCCATATCATTAAAAGCTCCATTTTCAAACTTTTTCAATGTAGAACCTAGTGTTAATGGAGCATATGAAATTGGAGTATTTACTTCTTCCGCATAAAAATCTGTAAATCCTACAGGAACTGTTTTAGTTATTTCTTGCTGTACTTCTTTAATGGTAGATTCTTTTACATTATCCCATAATGTATGAACATTAACAATAATATCTTTTGTTAAAGATACCACTGAATTTAATGTGGTAGTTAAATTCAATTCTTGTTTGATCGTGACAGAATCATATTTAATATCTACAATATTTGGAGTAGTACTTAAAGTATTAATTCCTGTTGTAATTACAATAGAAGATGCCAGTAATTCAGTTGGACTAATAATAGATGGTTCTTCGTGAACTGCAAATCCATATTCAAGATTAACTAGAGAAGATATTAATATAGTTGTAGAAATTTTTGGGAAAAACGTTATTTCAAATTTACTATTAACTCTCTTTTCAGGATTTTTGATAATATCATATCCTTTTGCAACATAAACTTTTGGAGAAGTTAAATAATTACTACCAGGATTTGTTAAAACAACATCAATCACTTCTCCTCCACTCACAATAACGAATCCTTCTGCACCTCCACCTTGAGCTGGAGCAACAATGCTTCCACCTTCATCTCGTAAAGGTTGTGGTACAAAAACTAACTTCGGAGCATTTTCATACCCATATGCTCCAGGTTGTAATTTCCCAAATCCATATTGATTGTATTTTCTATCATTCCATTCTAGAGAAGTAATTTGTCCATTTTCAATTTTTGCAAATACTGTTAATCCTTCTCCTTTATACGTTTCATCATTTGGAGTAACAGTGAGTTTTCCAAAGAAATTATTAGCAATAGAAGAATTAGTATTATATTGAGTCTTTAAAACTTTATCTGGAAGAGAAAGAATAGTTCTGTACTTAGTTTCGCCATCAATTCTAATTTGGTCTCCAATATCGACAAAATTTGGTATTTTTTTATTCAAAGAAGATCCAATTAACCAACCAGAATTATCTTTTTGCAAAATACCAATAGTTTCATCATCTGTTTCAAATGGACTTATATCGACAATTGCAGACGAAGGAATAACTAAATCTCCTAAACCAGAAGATAAACCATTTACAATAGTAATATTTTGATTAGTTACAAATTGTGCATTCTGTGCTTGTACAAGTAAAACAGATCCCGTAGGAGTTAATGATATTCCCTTTGCTTTTCCTATGGCAGTATTATTTTGAATGTTATTTCCTTGATATGCAATTCTATCCGCATACTGTGCTAATGGTGGTACATAGTTTAAATTAATTTTTACTAAGTTAAAATAAGTATCTTCTTCATAATTGAATGCAGTTATATTAGTAGAAGCTGATCTACCATAAAAATACAATATAACTACTTTTTGTCCAGAAATAATTGGATTAGTAAAAGTAATAGATGATCCTTGAACAATGTAATTTCTATTTTTCTTTTGTAAAATTCTATCTACAAAAACTAATAAATTATTATCATTAAAAACTTCAAGTGGTTTTTTATTAGATCTCCTTCTCATAATAAATGGACCATAAAAAGATCCATTCACAAAAGAATCATCAATTTCTGCTAATTCGTAGTTTGAGATAGAATAAGCACCAAATGTTTGTCCAGATTTTGGAGGTTCGGTAAAAACAATTTGATTTGGAGTAACAGATCTCTTGATATAATATGATCTATCAACTGGAAAAGTTGGTGTTATACCAGGATTTTGTAAAACACCATCTATAGTTACGATTAAATTATCACCCGATTCTAATATAATATCTGAATTATTACTAGAATTAAATAAATTAAAAGTGTTTTTTACACCATCAAATTGAGAAGAAATATCTGATATAGTTCTAAAGTAAGTAGAGTTTACTATGGTATTTTTATATCGTAATGCTCTTCCTACAAATTTTTGTTTCGGTGTATCAACACCTTCAACATATGTTGATGAAGATATTGATTGACCAATAGAATTTCTATATCCTAAAGGAGCTTCATTAAATGTGATTTGTGTACCAGAAATTGTAAATGCTTTTCCTGGTTGTTGAATTATACCATCCAATGTGATAACAATATTTTCTTGAGTAGGAATAAACAGATTGTTATTACTTCCAATAACTTTCATAGTGAATACTTTTGTTCCAGCTCTATTACCGTTTGAGTCAAAATAACCATTAAATTCTGGAGTCAGATAAAACTCATAACTTTGAGTTTCTGAATCATCAAACGTATTTACAAATAATGAACCTTTTCCTCTCTGTTTATCAACAAAACTAGATGATACCGTTATATTGGTAACTGTTCTATAAGATTTTTCAACAGTGATTTTATTTTTCTGAGGATCCCAGAGTTGAATAGATGAAACATGATCAATTTTTGGTTGTATGCTATTAATTTTAGCAACACCTACCGAATCTATAGCAACTTCGCCAAATAATTGGAATCCAGCAGGGTGAGTAGAAGATTTTATTAATCTTCTCCAAATATCAATAGGAGTTCTTGATCTAACAACATATGAATAATCTTGATAGAAATAAGAATCTGCTAATTTTTGAGAAGAAGAACTAATCTTAGATCTATCAGAAGCATAGTAACCAATATTATCGAAGTATGATTTAACATCATAATTAAATTCTCCAACAAAAGAAGAAACTACATTAGCAGTATTGTTTTGAGTTTTGCCAACAATTGATAAATTAGTTTTAAATTCTCCTTCTACTCGATTCAGACGAAGAACGTTACTACCTTCTTTCCATCCTTCCTTAGAAACATATCCTGTAGCAATTTTAGCGGATCCATCATATTGCTCTATAATTTCATTTTCAAAAAATGCGTTTACTGGGAAATCTTTAAGAATTAAAATTCTATTAGAAGTAATCTTTCTTTTTGTTGTTACATCACTATTAAATCCTTTTCCGTTATCTATTATGGATACTTTGGATGGAACACCTATTTCTTTACTGGAAAAATATGCTTTAACATCTGTTTCTATAATTCTAATTTCTGGTTTAGATGTAAATCCTGTTCCTCCGTTCAACAACACCACTGCTGAAATAGTATTATCAGCATTTTTTCTAACGTCAAATGCATAATTTCTCCCATCTCCTTTTACTAAAATAGCTTTTGGGTTAGAATAATTCGATCCAGAATTAATTATGGAAATACCAATAATACTGCCAGTATTTTCATTCCAAGCAACATCAACTTTACATTCAGTAGAAGAAGACGGCTGAACTCCAGTTACTACTGGTAGTTTAGACATATTTTTACCAGAATTTACTATTTTAATTGAATTTATTTCTCCAATTGCACCAGAAGATGTAGTTGTATATGAAATAACTCCAGATCCAGAGTGTTGAGGATAATTAGATACTTCATACACCATTTCACGGGGAGTAGTGTATACAATCTTATGCTCTCCTTGTAAAGGATCTTCAATAATCTTTAAATAAGATTTTTCGGAATCAATAATATTGTTTTTATCAAAATAATAATAATTTGTAAATTCTGTATCTTTTATATTTGTAAAAGTATTGGATGTAATGTTAGCACCAAATCCAATTTTTAATGTTGTAAAAGAATTTGCAAATCCTGGTATAATTGGACTTTTTTCTACTTCTGTTGTAATTATGTTATAATTTCCGCTGGGAGAAAATTCGAGAAAACTCCCAGATAATGATGGATGTGAAGTGTCAAACTTATATTTGTAATATTTTTGTATAGGAGTGATTGGATTCTTAGTCCAATTTATATTATCATAAGAAAATTCAAATTTATATGTTGGGGATTGCAAAATATCAACAACTCCCACTATTTTTCTAGGAGTATTTTGATCATAGAAGAAACTTGAGGAAGATAACGGATTAATAGTAGTTAACGTACTTCCAGAATCAAATGTTACTTCTAATTCTTTAGTTGTTGGATCATAAGAAGATATATATGGATCTGAAGGAGTATTTCCTAGTTGATAGTTAAAATTGAACAGATATTTTGGTAAATATGCTTCTACTATTTCATTGTTAATATGATCGGAAGCAACCGTATTTTCTTGGGCTCTTAGTACATTTAATGAGTTATTTACATTATTAACAGATGTTACTTTAAGAATTTCAGTTCCTAATTGTAGAAAATCATTGACAGATACAGAATTTACCTCATTTAAAAATAGTTGGGTATTTAATTTTGCAAACCCAGCATGATCAACTTCTACTATTAATGTTCTAGTAGAAGATGACGTTGGATTTCTATAAATTGAATTAGGTGATACTGTAAGAAGATCACCTTTTGTATAGAATCTTCCCTTAGATGTAATTTGAATAGATGTAACTAATCCATTAGTTACTCTAATCGTAGCTTTTGCATTATTTGTATTTCCAGGATTTCCTATAACAGCGTTTGTCAAATCACTGGTTATTTGTCCAGTCTCATTTCGACATTTAGTTTGATCTGCAAAAATTAATTCAACATTTGTGTATGTTGCATTACCATTTACATCATATGCATAATCAGAACCACTATTGAGTACTAAAACTCTACCAACACCAGTATCACTTAATATTTTATTATAAGTAGGTGTGTTTAACTTAACTTTTTGATAAATTCGTCTTCGTACATAGATTGTGGTAGTAGTATTTGTATCATCTGGTCTTATATTAACATTAATTAAATCACCGACTGATACGCCATGATTTTGATTAGTTTTTAAAATAGCAATTTTATCAGTATTTGTTAATACTTTTATATCATAACTTAAAGGATTCTTCTGTACAATTTTACTACCAATCGTATCTTTCAAATCACTAGTTTTTAAGAAATAATTAGAAGAAACTTCAAAATTTCCGCGTAATACACGTATTTTACAGGTATTTTTTTCTTCTGTTGTCTCTAAAACTACACCCAAAGCTTTTTGATTTAATATCACTGCTCCAGGAGCAGTGTTATCAGATATCAATACAGGATTGCCGTTAGGAGTGGTAGAAACTTGAAGAGTTGTTGGAGTTGGATTAATTACGTAATAAATTTTGTCAGTTAAGAGACCAGAAAATGCAGAAGAAAATATAATAGGTTCATTTAGTTCAAATGTATTAGATGCTAAATTAATTCTGTTATTTGATGAAGAAAGAATTATTGCTTGTTTTCCATTTGTTTGTGAAATCTGTGAACCTAAACTATAACTAGAGACTTTATCAACTACAACACTAATTACTTCTATAGAAGATGATACGGTATTTGTTGCAGTTGAATTAATGTTTTCAAATTTTTTGGTAACTTCTTTTAATACAATATCTTTTGAATTAACCACGTCACCGACAACTCTACCCGTTGCTAATGTTCCCGATTGTGTGATAATATCACCATCATACAAATAACATGGAGATTCTGTGGTTAATTTAACGCATTTATCTAAAGATGGAGGTAAAAGAATAACAATTGAATTATCACGCATTAATACATCTGTAGTAGTTAGAGTGTAATCAACAATATCTCTAGCATCAATAGTTGTAGAAAATCCTAATGAATTAACATTGACTGGATAACTCGTAACCCCTGTAGAAATTAATTGCGAATTGATAGTTGCATTAAAATAATCAAAAAATTTGTATATGCCAAATGAAGATAGTAAAGAATTTACGTCTTTTCCTTTTACACTAGAAATTTTCGCTAAAATATCAGATCCACCTGTTCCAGAGTAATCTACATCTACTACACCATCAACTGAAAAACTATTATGAGAAGAAACTACATCAATATTTGAAATAGATCCAGTTTTAGTTTCTTCAATAAAAGCAACTACACCATCTCCATTGTTTTTTGTTCTAGAAGTTCTTAATCTAGAAATATTAAGTGGTATATCATCTTGAGATATTGTTTTATTATAATTTGAATCTACTGGAATTGAATAATAATTTTTACCCAAGAAATATGGATACACTGGAGTATTATCTGCTTGAATAGTTACGAAATATGCATATGTCCCATCTGGATAATCTGGGGTAACGCAAAATCTTCCGTTGTTTTCATCTAAACTTCCTGATCTATGCACATATTCATAATCTTCTACAAAAGATCCCAAAGAATATACAGTTGTAGATGGTCCTCCAGTTCTAGAGACTTTTAGTTTATAACTAGAAGTCATTCTAACAACAGATGATGTAGAATTTCCAGGATTTTGGTATCCATATGGACCATAGATGGGATTTCCATCATAAGCAAATCCAATAATAGGAGAATGTACTAAAGTATTAGGAACATTACCTATATTATCTAAATTGTCTCCAATTGCTACTCTCAATCTTTTTGGATTTGCGACATAGTTATATCCATATCCTAATGAAGGATTATTATTTAAAAAATAATGACCATAACTATCATCTAAATTTAATTTTAATTTTTCAAATCTATTTCTGGTCCATGTTCGCACAAAAGAAGTTGCTTGTGCTCCAGAACCAACTGATTGAATGGTTACTGTAGTTGATGTTGGATCATAAAATTTTCCCTCATCATTTTTAATGAATCCAGTAAGTTCTCCATCATCAGAAATAACAGCGGTAAAATTAGCAAATCTTCCTTTCCCTGATGCATCACTAATAATTACCTTAGGAGGAGTAGTATAATACTCTCCACCATTTGTTACCTTTATACTAGTTACTCTACCGTTTGTAATTACTGGTTCTGCAGTAGCATTTCTTCCAGAAGTAATTACAATTGTTGGAACAGGAGGGAAAAATCCTCCACCGCCCTCTATAACATCGATTCTATCTACAACATCGCCAGATAATACAGCACGTCCTTCAGCAACACCACTTACGCCAGCAGTATCAATAACTAGAACTTTTGGAGGATTTAAGTATCCACTTCCTTTATTAGTTACAATAAATTTTGTTATTTCTCCAAACGTAATAGTTTCATCATCTTTAACTCCTCTAATCGGAACACCATTTATAAGAACACCAACATCTTTAGTGGTTGTTTCGTATATCTCGGTAGTTCTAGTGGGGTATTTTCTAATTAATTTTAAATTCTTCTGATCTTGTAGAGTAACATTCCAATCATTTTTTCCTATTGTGTGATTAGGATATCCAGATGATGCAATATAATAATACTGGTCATCTTCATAAATTGCAGATACATTAACTAATACATCAGATAACGAACTAACCGAAGAGAATACATTAGTTTCATTCAAACTCCAACGAATAGAATTTGCAATTTTATTGAATATAATTGGATTCTTGGCATCAAACCCAGAATCGGCAATTTGAATAGTATCTCCCGATATTGAATATGGAGTAGGAATATTTTGGTTTAGATTGTAAAGTATTCCTAATACAAGAATAGATCTATTTTGAGTTTGATTATTTTCGTCAATATAATTTAGATTGACATTGGATTTTTTATAAACTGGAGTATTGACAGAATATGTTCCAGGAGTAGATCCTCTACTGTCAATAATAAATTGATTTACTGTTTTTGATTTATAAGTTATTTCTTCTGTTCCAAGAATTAAACTTCCCGTGCCAGTTCTCCATCCAGTCGTAGAATAAACATTAATTCTTTTATTGGTTGTCTGATTTGATAAAAGATTTGTAGTTAAATAAGTCTCTGAAATTACAGAAAATTGTCCTACTACGCTCTGTTCCGCTAATATTATTTCATAATACCCTTCACCAATAGAAATGATATTATCGATAACTGCCGAAGCATATCCTACGCTAGAATCATTCTGATCTTCTTGTTGTACTATTCTTCCACCAATCAGATAACGAATATCTGTAATATTGCCTAAGATTTTTGCTTTTAATGAATAGTTGTGAACCCACTCGCCGTTTGACGACTTATAGGTAGAATCTTTTGGATAATAAACTGTAGGATCATTGGGACCGTCACTTGGAACCAATGAATTGAATAGAAATTTGATCGAAGATTCTGTTCCTTTCGATGCATAAAATTTCTTGATATTCTTAATCAGCAAACTCTTGTCGGCTGAAGTTTTTAATGCTGTTTCTGGGAAAGATGATAGATATTCAGATTCAAAATTTTTGATTAAAGAATATAAAAACAGATGACTAATATTAAGTACACTATAACCAGTTAAGTGCGAAACTCCAACCCCAGACTCAGTAGTTGGAATATTTTTAAATCCAAGTGGATTATATAAATCACCAAGTTTAGTAGTAGAACTTATGTTACGATAACAATTTAAAAACGATGTAGCAGTTTTTGTTTTGTAAAAAATTACCTCATCATCAATTAAGATATATCCATTTACTTCTGGAAAAGAAGAAGTATCTGCAACATTAATAGTTGTTGAACTTCCTGTAATATTTTGAGTTAAAACGGTTTGTTGATTTAATAAAGTATTGGTATAAGTATCAACATCACGATACTTAGTTAAGTTTGATATTAAATCAATTGGTTGACCTGGCAATTCAAGTTGCTCATAGTATTTCTGCATGAACGCAGAAAACTTAGGATACTCAGACGAGATAAAATCTGGTAACTGACCATCAATAAGAGCGGATAAACTTTTTACTTTAGTTGCCATTTATTTCTATTCTTGAATTAAAGTAAATGAACTTTTCTCAATATCTACATCAAGATAAACTTGACGCTTAGCAATAATATCATTATAGAGTGGTTTCAATCTAATCTCTATTTTATTGTCGGAGAAAGATCCTTTTATTATATTTAAATTGTATAATCTTACATCACCTTTTGCATAATCAATTTCACCCTGTTCACTATTCAAAATAATTTTATCTCCAGTTTGAGGATCTAAACGATAGAGAACAACTTTTGAATCTCTATCTTCGATATAGACAACATAATTAGGATATTGCTGCACAACAAATCCAGTAGAAACTAATGTTTGAACATCAATATCGTCATCAAATGGATTGTTAAAACAAAACTCATAATATGCACTATTATTTAACGATGGATAGAAATCTTTTCTCATTCTAATATCAGTTAGATTAGAACGAATAGATCTATCGGATGCATCAATTGTACTGATTGATTTACTATATCTAAACTTACCTCCAAATTTTTCTGTATCTGATAAATTGATATAATTTGCTAAGTTAGAAATTACTTTTTGTTTAACTTGATCAGAAGTTAAATTAGTTTGCGACTGATCATAAAATACTCTAGAAATTAACTCAACAAAGATAATCGATGGATCTACAATCTCTGGAGTAATTGCTCCAACCGAATATTTTCTAAGTTCTTGTAAAATAACAGATTTAGTGTAAGAAGAAAGAAAACTAAGATTTCTTGGTTTGATTGAAATTTTTACTTTTCCATATTCAGGTGGATTTTCTTCTTCTCCTCCATAAGAAATAACATCTGCTGTTGCTGGGTAGATGCGACGAATAATTGCTTCGTAATCTAAAGATGTTACTGCACGATTCTGAGCTCCAAATGATGCAGGAGCATTTCTTTTAATACTTTCAATAGTTTCGATTGATTCACCGCCAAATGCTTTTGTTAATGAAGTTACACTATTTACTGTGGTAGCAAATGATGATGTACCAGCAATATCAGTGATTACACCATTGTATGTAAATACCGAAGCACCATTTGTGGCAGCAGCATTTGTTGTTAAATAACTGATTTCAATAACTTGACCAGTTAATAACTTTTTCCCAAAAATTCCATCGCCAAAAGTAATTTTATAGTTCTCATCTTCAACTTCTGTTACGAAGTAGGTGGGTGATGTTGCACCTACATTTAAAATATTATCAGATTGTACAAATTTTTCAAAGGAAGAGGAACTTGAACTCTCAAAGACATTTACACGAATAGATGATGTATCGATATTAGCGTTCTGTAAGACAACGCTGTATGACCCTGTATAAGCAGGAACGGTGTATCTGTTGGAAATATACGTTCCTTCGTATATTTTGATATTTTCAAAATTTACTGTGTTATCTGGTAAAACATTTGCTTGTACGTCATCAAGCAAAACATACTGATATAATACATCGTCCACTAAAGTAAGGAATGCATTCCCTCTCTTTAAAAATACTGATTGTGGCAATGTGTTGCCAATTAGTGTTACATTTAAATTTACTGCAGTTGCAGATGCTACAGCAGAGCGTGGAGTATACCCAAGTTGCTTGGCAAGAGATACTACGTTGTCTCGGAGAGTCGCTGAGTCAAGAAATGACTCGTTGACAAGCATATTAGCATTAAAAGATGTGTAATATGTGTTGTATGCCAACACGTCCAGTAGCATACCGAGAGTAGAACCCTCAAAATCGTAATCACTAAACTCAGAATTTGCTCTTAGATAGTCTCTAAGAGCATTTCTTATATCAAAATAGTCTAAACTTGTTAATTGATTGTATGCCATTATCCTCTAGTTCTCTCTAAAAAGAGGGTGATTGTGTCTGATTTTTCTTCCAATCCAACTACAGAATAATCAATTGTGATATCATATCCATCTTCTGCAAAGTTTGGAACTACATCGACTGAATTTAACAACACTCTTGGTTCAAAAGCTTCAATCGTATACTGTATTTCTTCACGAACAGTAGTTGCAGTAATGTAATCAATGGGTTCAAACAACAATTTTGTTATCTTACTACCAATATTTGGATTAAAAAAACGTTCTCCTGGATAGGTGGTCAATAAATTTTGCACAGATTTTTTAATTGCAACAAAATCCTTGACCACCATGAGGTCGTTGGTGATCGGATGCTTATCAAAAGTGATGCTAAGATCTTTAAACGACCTACTGACAGGCATAGAAATATACTATTTTATACTATTTATACCCACCATTCAACATAATCGTCAAATCCTTCCTTGCCACCGCACATTTTTGACATTCTATTTTCTGGAGGATCATTTTTTTTTAACTTTGACGGAGTTTCTTGCTTCAATGGAGCATAATCAGTGATCAAACGAGTGGTTCCCCACGCTTCTTTCATGTATTTTATGTCTCTATCTGGATTTGGGTGCATAGCCATCTGTTTTTTCTCCTAAAATGAGTGAAAACAGAACTTTTTACGGGGTTGCTATCCCGTCAAACACAAAAAAAGACGCTAAAAAGCGTCTTTGAGTGCTATTTTTTACCTTCCCTGCCCACGATAACGCTTTTTGCGTCCATTACGTGCGGATGCAGCAAGGTTTGTATTTTTACTGCGACCTTGACGAGTGCATTTAGGTTTGCCAGGAACATAACTTGACTTGTTAAAACTTGGTGATTTTGCCATTTGTTACCTCAATAACTTCAATAGTATACAATATTTTTACCCGCTTGTCAAGACATCTCCAGATGAACTTGAAATTGTGCCAGCATCTGCAGAATCTCCATATCTTGCAATGGGTCTGCCGTTGACAAGAACTCTTCCATAACCTGCATTGACCTGCGCTGAGTGTGAAATGCACGGTGGTATTGGAACAGAATTCGTAATTGTGTGGGGTGCTAACGCAGCACCTGCATAAGCTGCCCCTCTTCCGTTGATACGAACGTTGGGAGACCCCTGCTGTATCGTTGTCGTGGTATCACAACCATGCCCAGTTATTACATTATCGCCTTGTCTTGCAATTCCTGGCATTACTTCAACTGTTGTTCTACAATATTTAGACGATCAAACAAAGAATCCAAAGCTTCGTTAAGCTTTACATACTCCGAGTTTGGTGGTCTGTATAGTATAACGAAGGGATGTGGAATTTGTGCTAGGCGATTTTCAACGCTTTTTAGTCTTTTTTCCAGATTTTTTAGTGTTTCCTCCAAATCCTTCACCTGCTGGTTGGTGTTGGAGTTCAGCAAGTTGCTTAAGCTCGTCTTCCAAACTTGATTCGTCATTCATCGTTTCTCCAAATGTTGCAGTATCGGAGTAAATCAATTCTCCAGTTTTGTCAAATGTAGAAATCTCTAACGTATCATCAGCATCATACAATCCATTATACCATTTTTCTGCTAAACCAAGCATATGATCTGCCAGTTTATCATAATCGTTGAATGATACGTCTTCAACAACTTTACCTTCTTTATCTACAATCTTGTATTGTATCGTTTTGTCTTCAATCATTTTCTTCGCTTTCGTCAAAAAATTCGTCTACTTTCTCTAAAAGTACTGAACCATCTTTATTAATTTTCCATTCCACTACATCACCTTCTTCCCAACCAACCAAATCAGTCAGTTCATCAGGTAATGTCATGTAATATTCATCAAAATCTTCGTTATATTCTACGGTTGTTTCGTAAATGTGTGGGGTCATAATGTTTATACAACTTCATTATATATCAACTTATGTACAAAATATGTTCTGCTCTCATACGAGAAGCACAATATTCTAATGCATCATAAAAAACAACAAAATGGAATCTCAATGTTCGTTGAGATCCCCTGTTGCCACATATTGTAATGCTGTAGTTATTATGATCTACAAGTATATGGGTTACTTGTTCCATCAACAATCGGAAGATTCTACATCAAACACCAGCAGAAGATTAATACGCTTTTGACGGCACTTGTTGGGTTGTGTGTTGATCACAGTCGGAGGGACTACCACAGGCGCTCCTGACGAGCCTTGAAAGAAACTGGGGGGTTGATACTGCACTTGAGCAGGAGGGGCATACTGAGCAACCTGCGAACCTTCCTGAGCTTTGATCCATGCTTCAACTTCTTTCATTTTGGCATTAATGCCTGGTCCTGAAGTAATATGAATTCTTGTACCATTTTTCAGAAAATATGTCGCACCCATTGGTTTATCTGACCATTCGGTAGAAATTGCTTGTGAATGAGCGGCAGTTGCAAAGGCACTCAAAGGAAATGAGAGGGTTGCCAACGCCATTCCGAGAACACTGAGAGTTTTCATGATGTTGTCTTTTGAGATATCTCAATCTTAGCAGTCCCTCTACGCTTTGTCAAGCTTTCTAGAAGCATTTTTCCGAGTTCTTTGAGTACTATGAAGATATACGAAAACTCTTCTCTTTTGGTCGTCCGAGTACTTAGAGGTTTTTGAGTCATTTTGATTTGGGAAAAATTTTTTTTATGAACGTGTAATCTATCGAGCGTTTTCAAAGTTTTGTAGGTTAATAGTATCTATGACTTTTCGCTCGGCCGCGCCGCTATAACGATAACGTTATACCGTTACTGTCCGACTGCCCCCTGAGGCGGGGGCATGGTAGGATGGCAGGTCAGGCGCTGGCGAGCGAGCGGCGGAATTGCTTCTCAATGTTCGCCAGTGCTCGGTGGTCGCCGAGGGTGC
>Ga0222713_10000911_pt1 | contig 33951 bp, 38 predicted proteins | sample C33_649DmetaG_FD_165061 | JGI IMG/M metagenome (GOLD analysis project Ga0222713, IMG submission 165061) | Estuarine water microbial communities from San Francisco Bay, California, United States - C33_649D | ecosystem: Environmental > Aquatic > Marine > Unclassified | place: USA: California... | reverse complement strand
GTCTTCAAAATTAGAATCTCATACAATATTTTTTTGCCTGTCTTCAAGTATTTGTATTGCAAAATCAAGAAATGCTATGACATTTGAATGTGTAAAATGATGTAATGGAAAAAATTTAGTAATCCTATTGTCATAATTTCTATTTTCCTTGTCATAAACGTGCAAATATAAAAATTCTGAATTTTTAGAAAATTCGAACATATAGTTTCTATAATGATAAGGGACACAGATATCATCTTTTAAATATTGATCAACGTGTGCTTTTAGAGAAATTATTTCTATATAATCATCAAACAAATTACTCATTCCACTATCTCCCAATCATCACTCAAAAATTCAGTAGCATCAACAACTCTATTAGTCCAAATAAGTCTTCCACCAAAGCCCCATCTAATTTCATTGTGTTGATCTAAAACTCCGAGCATCTGAAACAAATACTCACCTTTTTTCCAATGAAGCCTTCGTACTTGATAACCTTTACGAATTGCTTTAAGTGCTTTTATTCCAGTCATTCTATAATCTCCCAATTGTCAGCCATAACATCTTTTGCTTTAAGACTTTTGTATGAGTTCCAATTATCATCTTTATCTATTTGATGTCCATTTTCAAGGAAATATGTTCTACAAAGTAAACTTTCTGTCTCCATCTTAAACTCAATATGCATATAGATGGGATCGTCAACAAGTGCAACCCTTGTGATAGTTTTTCCAGTCTTTAATGCTGGCAATACTTCTTCGAGAGTCATTCCACTACTTCCCAGTCATCATATAGAAAGTCATCTAATATCTCGTCTGTTAAAAGTACTGTATCTTCTAAATGATGTAAATCTTCTCCACGATATTGATTGTATTTTGATGATGGGGTAATACTCAACTTACCACAAATTATGCCTGTTGCTAAATACTCGTCATTGCGCCAGTTCTTACGCTTTACTTTCTGTCCGTCCTTCAAAGCCTGTAACGCTTCTACGCCTGTCATTCCACTATCTCCCAATCATCTTCAAGTAAATCACCACTATCAAGAACATCATTAAAGCATACATAGTTAGCAAACTCAGGTTTATCAGGAACCCATTGTGGAACTAAATGAGTGTCTAAAGCACCTAAAATTGGATCATTAATATCAATTCTAATAGACCACATATCATCGCTGAAATAAGCTCTACACTTTAGATCAGGTTCCCATTCTTTTCGTCTGAGAGTGTATCCAGCTTGTAAATATATGATTGCTTCTTTACCAGTCATTCTAAAATCTCCCAATCTTCCTTAAGTACATCATCAATCAATTCTTCAGCAATTTCTTGATTAAACAAATTAGTCCAAGGAGTGATGGGGTTTAAATCTGGCACTCTTGGAAACTCTTGTGCTTGATGAGAAAAAGAAACAAAACCATCAGATGTGAAATAAAAGTGCCAATCAGGATTTTTCCAATTGACACATCTTATTTTCTTACCTTTAGATAACTCTACTAAGGCATCTATTCCAGTCATTGATCTATATAATTTTCTATTGTACCTTTAAGATTACGATCCCACAAAAATGCAGAATCAAATCCAAAACTACTTTCTTCAAAATTAACAAAAACTGTATCACCTGAAGGATTTAATTGAACAGATATAATCTTTTCATTCATATCAAGCTCTTTGCACACTATTTCAGCAATAGAAGTCATATATTTTTGAAACTTTAAGTAGCTATAGATTCTTCCACGAACAAAATCTTCAGAATATATGAATTGTTCAGTGCTCATTTCTATCCTTAAGGTGTTGTTTTTGTATTTGGTTAACTTCGTCTACTATATCAACGACTTCCCAATCGCGAGCTTTTAAGTCTTGCATAGTTAGCTCAATATCTTTAGAATATTTTCCCATTAAATATTCAGGATACCAAGATTTACGTCTTATAGATTTACCAGCATCAAAATCATCTAAAACTTCTTTCAGAGACTTACCACGAAAAATTGTCCAGTCTTCAGCAAAAAGATCGTCTACAGTAAGTTTTGTTTCTGAATTATTTTTATATCCAATAGGAAAAAGAATTACTTCAGGGAAATCTTCTCTTTGAACAATTACACCCTGCTGCAACATCTTGACAGCCCAATTAATATCTCTTTTGAATTGGATATTAAATTCTTTGAGAAATCTATCGAAGCTACTGCCAATATGCTTATTACTAGAAATATTCACGCTTACAGCATTTTCACCACAAGGGTAATAATCTAAAGCTTCATTTATAGAATCTAGTGCAGCTTTATTTAACTTTGCTTTCTTGACTTCTACATCATAATAATATTTTTGATTTTTAGGTATTTCTTTCATAATTTATTTCTCACTTGTGTATCCAATGTTTAATCTACGAACGAGGTGAATAAAATTGTAATTACGGACAATATGATAAAGAAAATAAGCTCTTCGACCTAATGAAAATGCCCTAAATTCTTCTTCAGTTCGGAATACTTTAGTTCCATCATCATATTGACTTGGAATTTTAATTCCATCTTTTGCCCATTCTTTTTGTCTATTGAATTTCTTTTCGATGAGAGATAAAAGGAATTCCCATTCTTCTTGGGTATACCTTTTGTCTTTTGGTTCAAGAAACTCATCAAATTCAATTTTTTTATGAGAAAAAGAGCTTCTATGAATAACAACATAAATATCTTGTTTATTGGTTTTTTCGACTGGAGGTAAATGTAGGTTGATACCAACATATTTAGAAACACAGTAATCAGGGGCGGAATGGTTTTTTACTCGCATTTGACCATTCAATGTATCGTATATATGATCAACACAATAATGATCATCAAACTTAGGCACTGCGTCACTATCAGTTTCAAATGACTCGACGAACTTAAAAAATGATTGGCGTTCATCTGTGCTTGGAATGTATCTCCAAAAACTGTGTTTATATCTTCCCATTATTTCTTAATCTTTCCGTAGTAAAAATCCCAAAGCACTTTAAATCCTTTTTGACTAATGTTGTGCTCGATGTGATAGTCAATTACTAATGGTGCTCTTACTTCTTTATTGTTTCTAGAATAAAAGTTATCGTAAAACTTCTCATACTTAGCTTTGTCAATTATATCAACGGACATAAATCTTTTGTTAAGTGAGACTATACCTATTTTACTTCCAGGACGACCAATCAACTGAATAGCATATCTTATATCAAAATTGCCTACATTTAATATGCATTCTTTTTTAATTTTTTCAACCCATTCTTTTTCATTCATAAGTTTTCATCAGTAACTTCGTAATAGATTTCCCATTTATGACCAGCAGCATCAGCCGTCTCTGATTGTAATTCTAAATATTCTTTAAAATCATGAATAAATAAATTGTCATTACTATCATAAACTCTATTTTCTTTAAGGGTTATGAAATAAAGATCAGGCCAGTTTTTGTGCCTAATTCTATAACCCTTTTGCATCAGTGGGAAAGCTTTTGAAAATATGAACATATATAATTTTATGTCAAAAAAATAGGCCTGTCAATAGACAGGCCTATTTACATTTACCGTTTAGTACAATCCCCAAAAGGGCCAAGATCCGACATAAGATGGTGTTGGGCTTCCAGAGCAAGTGTTGAATCCAGAACCACCTCCAGCATTAGTCCTAAAAGTACAGGCCGGAACAGCATAGCTAGCGGATGTAGGGCAAAGAGTAAGAAAAGCCTTTACATTCATATACTTAGCATGACCATCTACATAAGCAAAGGTAAGACCATCTGAATGCGGTGCATTCAATTTATCAGGCACACCATTAGGCATCAAGTATGGTGTCCAGGACTCTCGCAAAGCAGCTGGCCATAATACACCACTTGAACTGATATAAGAAAAGCTTACTTGATTTCGCAATTCCATTAATACCCAAGTATCAGCAGGAGTTTGAACACCAGCAAGAGTTCCACCTAAGAAAGACGGATTTTCACCTACGGGATTGATTGGACGACCGCTTAAAGAAAGATTGAGAGCATATCCATCGCCCTTGTATTCTCCATTTTGATCCCAAGCGATTTGATCACGAGTTCGGGATGGACAACGGAAAATATTTACATTCTTTGTATATGGAAGAACCCAAGCTGGCCACTTATAATGATTTACACGAGCAGCAAAAGTTCCTGTTGCATTTGGGTTCAATGGCGGACGAGAATCCCAATAATCTGCACGAGGATAATTTTCATCATAATCTTGTGCATACATTAGAAGACCTAAACCAACTTGCTTCATATTAGAAAGACATGAAGTTTGACGTGCTTTTTCTCGTGCTTGGGCAAATACTGGAAACAAGATAGCAGCGAGAATAGCAATGATGGCAATAACCACTAACAACTCAATAAGAGTAAAAGCTTTATTTTTCATATATTTATTCCGGTGTTTAACACACAGCTTAATTATATCTTCATCTTTAGCTTTGTCAACAAAAAAATGAACTTGTAAGTTTTTTCTAACAAGTTCATTTTTTAAAGAAAACTTTTAACTACAATAATTTCACATTAGGAAAACTTGTTAATACTTCAAATCCCATATTGTCCCAGTGTCTTTCGTCTGCAAAAGGCCTGAAGTTAATCCAATATGCATTATCAGGTAACCAAGTTCTGATTTCACCAATTTCATTCCAAGTGTGATAAATCAAGTGAGTAAAATTGACATTTATATCTTCAAATGGAAAATCAACTGGCAATGTTGAATCAGCTACTAAATAACCATCTTCTATTGCTACAACTCTATTTTTAGATATATACAAATCAAATTGTGCTCTTCTATCCAATCCCTGCCAAGTTCTATTTAATGGCTCTTTTGATCTTTCAACACTAGGTCTGTAGAAAATATCACCTTCAAATAGTCCTGTACTTGGATTCTTTGTAGCTCTATAAATAATTGCACCAGAACGAGTAGTAGAATAAGCATCCATAAGCTTTGTCAATTTGTTTTTTGAATCTTGACTTACCCACCAATAATCTGGGTTAAAATCAATGTTATCCAATACTTTCAATGTATCAGAAGTAAGTTCGTACTCATTGACACCACCAAAGTCAGCAAATCTAATCCAAGTTGATTTAGGTGTAGCTCCAGAATTCATAGTAAATGCTGGGAACTTACCATTATCATTAAAATTAGCAACCCATTTTATTTCAGTAAAAGTAGGTTGTTCATTGATAGAATTAACCTTAAATGTTCCAACTTTATACTCAGTAAGATGATCAACTCTTCTATATGGTGCTGGTAAGTTCCAAGGCGCATTATCTCTGCCAGCATACTTGACTGGAATATTGTAAGATTTTCTGGAACCATCGGGATTATAACCAGTGTCAACATTCATAGTATGACTACCAGAATTAATAGCCCATCTAAATAATTTTCCTGACAATGTATTTTGTGCAATTTTATCTGCTGCTTTACCAGAATATACCACTTCATTTGCGGGTAATAAAAGAATATCACACCATCTTCTACCACTAAAATGAGGATCAACTTCGAATGTTAAGTGTAATACTTTGTCTCCAGCTATATTAGCAGTTTTCTTTGGACTCATCAGCATCACGCCATTACTAACGTGTGAAGGAGTTGATGATTGACCCAAGGTTCCACCATCATAAATAGTATCCATAAAGTGAGAACCCATCAAAAATACGGTTGAAGCAGATGTATCAAGATCATCTAAAAAGAATGACCACTTGTCATTTTCATACCATCTTAAAATGACATCACTTTTGTTCCAATATTGCCAATTTCTTCCAAATCTTTGTTCAACTACATCCATCTTTTGTGGCATTTGAACGATTGGTTGGAAGCCTCTAAAATTATCAAAGAAAACTTGCTCTCCAGTCAAAGTTCTTTGAATAGTGTGTACTTTATATGGTGCTGATTTTGTAAGTACTATTGGATTGTTAGATGGATCACCGTGACCATTAACTCCAGCATGAACTTCACCACTTGGACCGCTTGCACCAGGTCCAATAACACCGTCAATTTGTTGATATGGGCCAAATTTATCTAATGCTTCGACAATAAGATTATATGATTGATTGCTAGTCAAACCATTCATTTCAATCATATTATAGCCAGAAGAATATTTAACTGTATTTGGACTGCCTTCAACATAAACTCTATAATCAGCAGCACCAGGTATTAAGTCAAACTTTACAACCACACTGTCATCGTTAGGGATAAACCCAGTTATGTTTACAGGAGTTGAAATTGGATCAGGAGGACCAAATCTAGTAATGATATCTGCTGCTGGACCAAATGTTTCTTGTGTCGTAAATTTATTCCTATTTACAGAGGCAACAACATATCTGTAAGTTTTGCCAGATATTACATCTTTATCTATATAATATTGAGACCATAGATTAGAAGCTATCAATTTTCCATCTCTGTAAATATTATATGCGTTAGGAGTATCTTGGCCATTTACTTGTTGGTCTTGCCATTTAATAAAGTTTCTTGGCTTTCCATTATTCCACTCAGCCACAGTAATATATTTTCCAGGGGTTGATGGAGGTTTAGTAGTCCATCCGAAATTATAATTAGGAGCGAATTCACCTCTTGCTATACTCAAAGCAGATGGTAAAGATTCTAATCCATTTTTGTCAACTGCAGTAACTGTATATGTCCAACCTTCTCCAAATACAAGTTGAGTTACTGTAAATGAGTTAGTATTAGAAGAGCCTATTTTTTGACTGTATCTATAAATATTATAAGAGACAGCTTCAGGACTAGGATCCCAAACTAATTGATCGTAAGCACCATTATTCCAAAAACCAAATGTTCTCAAATTTGTGGGAGCTTCAGGATTTTTAAGAACTAATAAAGGAATTACTGCAGTGGATTTATTTGAAAATTGTAAAAAACCACTAGGCACTACACCGCAAACATAGTAATCCCATTTTTGCTGATATTTTACATTTCTATCAATAAAAATATCCTCATTATTTGTAAGTTTTACATAAGGCTTGTAATAATCAGGTTTGACTCCTTGTCCAACTCTGTATATAAAATATCGAGTGCATTTAGGTATTAAATCCCATCTGAGCTTTACATGATAATTTGACGGAGTGCCAACGCAATAGCACAATTCCACTTGTGAAGAAAAATTCTTTACTTGTGGTGGTTTTTGAGCGTAAGAACCAGAAATTATAATGTACAAAAGACACCATAAAACAATAGCTTTCTTCATAACGCACCTCCCCAGGTTTATTTTTAAGTTGAGAGCTATTGTTTTATTCTTGTTTAATAGGTATACTTCTTCTAGAGGTACGTAATAATGAGCTTTGATAAGAATCAATTTTTGTGGAATTTTATCTACACTTGTATGTCTAAAAATATTACTTTTAGCGATATAGATTATTACAATTTTTCCAAAGCATGTAACATCAAGGTTGATATGAATTTTGCTATGGAAAACTTTTTTAATAACGGTGTGCAAAAAGTAGCACAAGGAAATAAAACTGTTTTTGTGTCGAGCAAATCATTATTGGGTCCTTGCTATATACATCCTCAAGGTACAAATCCTAAATCTGTTAATTATAATATTTCAAAGATAATTCAAGAATTGCAGCTAAGTAAACAAAAGATTACTTCAGCTGAAAAGTTGAAGAAGATTACTGATTATATTGAACTTCTTGGTTAATAAAAAGCCCTCTGAAAAGAGGGTTTTTTTATTCAGTAGTCATGTAAGAAATACAGATTGTTGGTTGTTTAAATCCTTGCAAATATCTGACCTTGACTGAATTGACATATCTTGTAGTGTCATCTGGAATTATTTCAGCTCTCTTTAATAAATCAACAATAGGTTTAATAAGATTGTCTGTGTCATTTTTATATTTCCAAGTCCAATCTGCCATAATAAGTATATCTACATCTATCGGAAACTCTATAGCTGGTTCCATAGTTTCTTTTAAAATTGGAGTGTGCTTTTCTATCCAAGCATTATATTTTTTGCTTTTTACCATTTGCCCACGAGCAATTGGTGCATACATTTTATTAGCAGAAAAAGGCTCTTCAATTACGCATGATTTCTTAAGCATATTATTCTTTTACAGGTGAAAAACACATTAATCGGTAAAAGATTTAATATGTGGTACAGATATTCACAACAATTACAATTACCTGATATTGAAGTTGAACAAAATCCAGTTGAACAAAATCCAGTTAAAGAAAAACCAAAGACTGAAAAACAACCAAAGCAGGATTTACTTGAAACAGAAAAGCCTACACCAAGCTTATTTTTCAGTGATTGGGCTAGAGGTCATGTAGTACCAAATCAGCCTGTTTATCATGGAACTACTCACGAATTTGATCAATTTGATATTAATAAGGGTACAGCTTCTAATGTTTTTGGTCCAGGGTTTTATTTCACCTCAGACCCAGAAGATGCTAACAAAAATTACACTGGTACTGGACCTGACCAAATTGTCAACATAGATAATCTTGAATACAAGTTGGGTTTGGAAGATGATGACGACGAATATTATTTATGGAATATGTATGGTGATGATCCAAGATATACTCGAGATTTTAATGAAGACGGTAGACCGTATAACCCAAACTATCTAATATCAAAAATAGCTAGAGACACTGTCTTAGGACCCAATAAACCCAGAGTAATACCAGCACATGTTAGGATGAAAAATCCTATGCATTTGACATCTGAGACTGATACTGAACATCCAGAAAGAACTTTTACCGATGATACAAATGAATCGTTGGAGTTTTTAAATGATAATGATGTTGATGAATCTGATAATAATTCTTACAAAACAGCAATTTCTAAACTTTACAATATTTTACTTGATTATTTTGAATCTGATACTGCATACGAAATTTGTGAAGATTTAATTCAATACACAACCGGATCTGTTGATGGAAAATCATCTGCAACAGTTATGATGGATAAATTGAAGGGGATTTTAGAATTTCATGATCAGGACCAAGAGGTTAACTACAAAGGTGAAATATTTCAAAGATTTATCAATGCTTTAGGACATGACAGTATTATCATGGATCCAAATCAATTTTTTAGAATGTATTCAGGTTCAAAACCAACAAAACATTATATCACTTGGAATCCTGAAAATATAAAACATGCAAGAGAAAATATTGAATTCGACCCGAAAAATCCAGTTATTACTGCTGGTAAGAAAAAGGCAGAATATATGTGGTATACGAGATTAAAAACGGCAATTTCAAAACAATCTGCAGAAGACATCATACAATCAGAGTTAAGATCAGGCACTTATGTTGATCCTGCTACAGAAGATGCTGGCGTAATAAAAAGTAAGTTGATAGAAAAATATGGCTCTGAAGAAGCTATGGTTCAAGCAATAAATGAAGCGATAGTGCAAATGTCACACAAGCTTACTGGATCAAGCATGGCGGATCCTTCTGCTGAAACTTCTTCTTATTTTCAAAATCAAGGCGGTATAGATGCATTCTATGTTATGCCTGATGGTACACAAACACCAAATCTTAGATCCCATGTTATGTTTGACAAATTTTTAGTTCATAGGCTTGGAATTGATCCATCTGCTTTGACTGACAGATCTGATAGGCACATTCTTTCTGAACTGACTGGAGCTATGAGAGTTAACGTTTCTGGAGGCAAGGTTAATGTAACAATTTATACTCCACCAACTCCAGCTCAACAAAAGTGGATAAAGAATAATGACATTTCAAAAGATGAACTGGATATTAGAAGAGATTCTATGCAACAACCTCAAGCAAATATGAGTGAAATTACTGGACAATTAAGCGAGCAAGGCAAAGCATTAGATGACCTTTTATTTACATTAGAACAAACAATTAATGAATTGGTTGTAACTAAAATCAATCCAAAGTTTTCGCCAGCAACTGTAGGAATTGAACCTTACTATATCACTGAAAATCCACAAGGTTTAAATGAAGAGCTGTTTGAGAAATTAAAGGATATCAAATCTCAAATATCATATGTAAAAGATTTAGCAAAAGATCTCAATGGACTTGGAGAAAACTAATGGCTATAGGCGTAACAGTAAATTACACAATAGAAGACCTTGATTTTCACGATAATAAGGTTCAAATTAAGTATCTTCTCGATAATGACGAAGCACCTCTCACAAAAAGATACTTGGAAGTTTATGATTTAAATACTTTATATTCTGGTCTTGGAGATACAACAATTACATCTGATAGAGAAGATTTAATTGAATCTAACTTTTTATCTTTAACTTCAGCTACAATGACCGTTTTTGCAGATGAAGCTAGAAGAATTATTTTAAGCGGTATTGGTTCTTCAGTTGGTATTGGTTTGACTGGAGTAACAACATTCAGTAAGTTTGATGTTGTAAATAGAAGTAGTGAAGATTTAAAATTATTTAATTGGTTACATACTCACTGCGGTATTTAATTTGGATGATTGGTAATGAACAGATTTTACGATGAATTTGATGGATACAACAATAGAAAGCATAGAGAATCTTTATCTAAAAAGAATAAATATCAAGAAGAAGAAGATTTAGACGACTTAGATATAATTGCTGATGATATTTCTGAAAAGTTTATGGGTAGTTATGGAATACATAACATCACTCCGAGTAAAGCAAAAAGTGCAGTTGTTGTTTATGTTGATGAATTGTCTGACATAACTGAAAGTGTTAGAAAGGAAATTGAAGATATGGCAAAGCCTTATTCTGCAATTATAAAAACTTCTAAGCTAAAGAAAGACAATCAACATTTAGAAAAATATTTTAAGAACTAATTGTATTTCATAGCTGCTTTTAAATGGGGTGGCAATGAATTGATAAGTTCATTTTCAAATCCATCTGGCTCTGGTGGCTTAGGAGGAGCTATTTGTTGATATGCCAAACCTAATGCATCAGCTCTTGCAGTCATAATTAATTGCAATCTTTCAAGGTCATTAGAAGATAATGTTCTAAACTCTTCTCTGGACATTGAAATCACACCCTTAAGCATAAAGTCAACTTCAATAATCAATGGAAGTACAGGATAAGAGTTTTGACTTTCTCCTTTGAAATATTTCAAAGCAGATGTGTAAATCAAGTTTGCTTCTTTTGCATCAATGTTTGTGTACTTAAAATATTGTGCCCAAAGCTCATCAACATATTCTTGATTTAAATGATTAAGAATTGTGTCGTCATTGATTTTAAGCTTTTCATTTACTAAATCGTAAACCCATACAATTGCTTTTTTAAGTATTTCTCTTCTTTGATATTCTCCTGAAAAATACAAATCAGATTCTTCAATTCGATAAGATTTAGCTTCGATAGATAATGATTCATGCCATTTTAAATCTCTTACACAAAATATTGCCAAGTTATCTCCAATTTTAACTTTGAAGATATATTGATCTTTTTCAATTTGTGGCATTTCATCTTTGGGTTCCATTGGTGCATTGTCATTTTGCATCATTTCACCCATGCCCATCATTACTTTTAAGGCTTCTTCGTGTGTCATGGTAATCTTAAAATCTCAGCATGGTCTAAATCAATTTCTGAAACCGGTCCGCCACTTCTATTTCCCCAGAATCCAGCTCCTTGTGGGATTCTAGCAGTAAAAGACCATGTGTGTATTTCTCCACCTTCAGGACTCAATGAAAAACTTGGATTTCCCCAGTCCACATTCCTAAAGTGAAATAAGAAATTGTTTCCAAAATACATAGTCAATGGTGATTCTGGATAAATATCAAGATAATTGGAAGTCTTTGCTCTATAAATAGAAATAGTTCCAGTAACCGTTCTTGTTTTTAAAGCAGCATATTTTGGTCCAACTAAATCGCCTAAATAATTACCTTCAGCATAAGGCGTAGTGAACCTCAAATCGATTCCTTGGCTTATATTTAAACTCATAGCAACAACTTTACTTGAAACTGTTTTAGTTGATATTACTATATTTTTTTGATCTTTAGTTAGAGAAGTTGGAGCTTTGACTTTAGCTTTCTCAAATAATAGTTTCTTTAATGCTTTGAAACTTTGAGGAGCGTCAAAAATTGTAGTGCTTACTAAACAATCTTGTAATGAAGCAACTCTATAATTTCTATAATCGAGTATTTCTTCAGGTTCGCTTCCACCATAAGAAACTGATTTTGGAATAGCTCTATTTGGCTCGATAATAGGAATGTCAGGTGGACTAATAAAAGATTTTCCACCTACAAATCTACAAGATATTTCAACTTCTCTAAAAGAATTAAATCCTTGTAAATCTATCGAAAATGAGTCCATAAACACAGGACCATAAGTAAAGTGATTTGAAACACTGGTAACAAACATCAAGGGAAACATTGGAATGATAGCAGCTTTGTAAATTACATTTTCTGCTGATGCTTGTTGATTTGCACCATCTTCTGATATCAAAGGAGAAAACTTAATACTTGGAATTGTGTAAGATTGTTCTGAAAACTTTAACTTATTGTCTAAAGCAAAAGGCCAAAAAGATTCTAACTTTTGATACACTTTAGAACCTGCATCATCTGAAAAATTAGTTGCCCATAATCTATGATATTTTTCAGTATCAAATGGGAAAGCAGCTCTTTGGGTACTTACTCCATCAAGATCTATCTGTCGTAATTCTACACCAGGCATTCTATTCGGCAAGTCATACAAATCGAGTACAAAACCAGGAATAGTTTTTTTGCTTGTATTGAGTGTGTAACCAGAACCAAGTGACATTCTGAACAAATTGTTTATTCTAGGGTTAAAGTCATTAAAGGCCATAACATATAAGCTATGTCCTTTTGCTGGCACCCCATTATAAACATTATTTGTATATTCTAACATTATTTTCCACTTGTAAGCTTAAGCCATTCTTGAGCTAATGCCCTAATGATTTCATGCCTTGTTTTACCTATATTTTCATTTGTGATAGGAATTAAGTTTCCAGTTTCAGAGTCTTTTAAGTTCCATGATTTAAAGAAACTTAAAATAATTAATTTGCACAAAATATATGTTCTGACCATAGGGTTGCCAGTTACTGCATTAATAATAGTTGCTTCTTCTAATATTTGAGACATTGTTTCAAAATCTCTACCCTTAGCATCACAAATTAATGAAATAATGTCATCTCCCTCTTCATCTGGTTTACATATTTTGATTGAAGTAATTACGCCATCAACTTCATTTTTAACTTTTAATTTCACTACAATAGGAAATGTTTCTTCTGGATTAACAAAAATACTCATCCTGGTTCCTTAAAAACTACTAGAAAAATTCAAAACTGGATTTGTTTCAAGCTTTTCAGTTGCAACACTAAACTTAATTTCTTTTGTTTGGTTATCTGATAATGGTGAAGATGCCCTAGAACCAGACCAAACTACTTCAGTAAAAGATATTTTGAATGTTCCAAAATCAACTTCAATCCCACCATTATTTATACTTGAAGGCCCAGATAGTTTTTCAGCAAGTGTCCAAGGAGCAATAGGAGATAAATATTTAATAACTCCTTCAATTTTTCTTCCATTCGAGACTAAGGCATAAGGTTTAAGATTTTCTCTTCTTCTTATGTGAACATCATCAGATATTGAATGTAATCCGTAAACTGGCTCTAATTGATTATCAATAGTTATGGTCATCTCTTTGACTAAGAAACTAGTCATACCTAATCCAACAAAACCTTGAAAGAAAGGATGTCCATAAGCATTTGTTAAACCAAATCCACCTGCAGTGTAAGAAGTATTGTTAATTCTAACTTCTGACCCATTAGCAGCTCTTTGAACTTTGTATTTAGATATATTTGCATCTAATGTTTCAAAATTGTTAAAAGCATCTATCTGATATTTTCTATCGACATTTGTAAACTTAAGCTCAACGTTTACATCAATATCTTCACCAGGTTTTATATCAAGTGTTAGCTTATTGACTAAACACCCACTCATTAATCCCTGAAACAAAGAAACTAGAGAAAAAGTTGGTTCTCTATTAGTTCCTGGATTAGTTGGTTTTGCCCAAACAAAGGTATTACTTAAAACGTGAGTGTATGCTGTACCTGATGAGAAATATAATCTTCTGTTTGCTTTATCAATTGATGTTACAGTCTTAGTTTCAGTTGAAGCTGTTCCACTAAACTTTTTAAATTGCAAGTTAAATGGTGTTGGCAATGCTGCAAAATCAGCAATATTATCAACATGAATAAATGTCGTACCAACTCCAACAGGATTATTATTATTGATAAGTCTTCCTGTCGCTGAATTACCAGTGCCTTTATATGCTAAGGTTGCACAATCCCATAAATTAGCAAATCCAAAATCTACATACCCAGTTGATGGAACTTTCAACAACATATTGAATGTAGCTGAAAAATCTGCCTTACCTAAACCAAAATTATTAGGATCAGCACCTTCTCCTGCTAATCTAGTAAAGTTAGTTGCTTCTTGTGAAAATGAAAACTCTAAGTTTTCTACATTTAAGATTTTGTTGTAATCAAGATTATTGAAATCAAAATTATAGTCAGGCTCTATCGAAACATTACGATCCATTACTAGTAGATCGTAATATCCTGGGTTAAACCCTAAGCTTGAATATTGACTTCTTAAATCATTCATTATGGTAAAGTTTCAACAGTAAAGAAGTCATAAAGAGACCATTTTATAGGACCATTATTTGTTCTCTGCAAGTTGGTTCCTGGAGTTACTGTTACATCATCAATTCGATCAAATAAATCGTTTGTGTTTCCTAATGTAAATCTAGTGTCTCTTTCTGTATATTGAGGAATTGTTTGTGTAAATGTAACTGGAGTTCCTAAAGCACCATTTCTAGCCGTTACAGTTACTACCATTTCATTTTTAGTAGTTGTGTCTTCAGTTTCTAATCCATCGTAAGAAGCAGAAAAATATTCAGATACAGATTCAGAAATATTGTCAACTGGAGGAACATAAATTGATAACCTTCTTGGTGTTAATGCTATTCTGCTTGTGAACTTAAGTCCTCTTCTAACTGGATACTTTACAGCCAATCCATTATCAAGATACCCTCTCAATTTATAATATGGGTTGTAGATATTTTCATCTCCACCACTATCATATGTTGTCCAGTTGTCAAATCCAGTAGTTAAAGTTGCTGATTTCCAAAGTTTAATTTCACCAAAAGTTCCCTCTCCGGATCTATCTTCTCCTCTAAGATAAAGTGTTCCAGTGCTTTCAGCTGATGTGTCTGGATCAATTACAGTAGCGTTTGCAGATTTATAAAGAACTAGCCAATAAATATGTCCACTTGTTAAATTGACACCTTTTTTGAACTTAAAAGTATATTCATCACTTTGATCAGTAATGTCTCCGAGATAAAGCTTAACTTCATTTGTTAAAGGTGCTGAAATATTAGGAACGTATAAAGTGTCAACATCATCAAGCGTAGCATCTGTCTCTGCTGAAGTTACTGTTTCTGCTACTGAATCATAAAGAGTTGCAGAAATGTATGCTGATGTATTTTTGATAGTATAGGTTTCTGGACCAAATAAATGCTTGACAGATATTCCACCACAAAATCCATCATTGTCAGGTTCAATTTTAATTGCAGTGTATGACAAAGACATAGGTACATTAGAATCATCACTTATTGTTGTGTTGTCAAACTTTGGTTGTTTTTGAATCTCGTCTGCAACAGTTAATCTATATTCCATCAAATCAGCGGAAAAATTGCCTCTTTTATACACATGATAAAAAAGAGCATCAGCAACATTTGTCCAGTTGAGTTCGATTAAATAGTTGTTGTTAGATACAGTATTTGTTGTGATGTCTATATATTTTGGAACTGTCTCTCCAGCAGTTGTTCCAGTTATGCTTTTAACAACACTTCCACCATAAATATGAGTACCTCTTTCAAGGCTGGATAAACTCCCAGGTGCACTTAGAGAAGAAACTGCTAAACTACTATCAATACCTGTTGACCCTATCAATCTAGAATTGTTAGCTACTAAATCACCTCTAAAAATAGCAAAGGTGTGTTGTAAATCTTCATTAGTGAGTTCATAATATGCTTGACAGAACGAATAGGGAAACTCAAATCTTTCTAAGCCTGTAAATGACAAACCTTTAGAAAAATTACTTTTTGGTCTAAAAGGTTGTTCAGACCAAATCTTTCTTAAGCTTGTTTGTCCAGTTGTATTTAATTTCAAAGATAAAGATTTTAAACCTTGAGCTACATCAGAAATTATAGAACTAGATTTTAACTGAGAAAGATCTGTCAAAGCATTTTCACAAGCAGATATCACTCTGTCATTGTCTTCACTATCACCAAAGATAGGGTTTGAAGAATTATTTAAAGGCAAAGCAACTACTGTAGATAGGATAGCTGGTTCACCTGAGTTAAGAACAACACTTTGATCTCCAGGGTTTGTAACTAATAATTTTCCAATAGGTAGCCATGAAGTTGGTAGAGGTGGATAATAACCAAAATCTTCAGGCATTGCAGTTCCATCGCCTGTTAAAATTGGAAATCCAGAAATTGACTGTAATCTAGGTTGGTAATTAAATCTTATTGCCGAACCTGAAGTAATTGAGCTTTGCAATTGGCCATATACAGGAGAAGCAATTGTGCCAAGATTTTGACCTGGATCTATCAATAATGCAGTTTTGTCATCGTTAAACCCTACAAATCTTAAATAAAATCTTCCAACTTGTGCTTCTAATGGAAAGCCTAATGATTCTGGAACTGACGAATCTGCAATATAAATTAATGTAGATCCAATTGACGCTGTAGTAGTTGTTTCAGTAAACCAAGCCTGAGTTGCTTTTTGCACTTCGTCTATAGGAAGACCAATTACCATTCCATAAACATAAAGGTCAGAATATAATTGACTAAAACTTCTTCTTATGGATATTTCTTGAGGGACAATATTTATTACATTACCATTATAAACAACTTGACCGCTTGATACATTAACATAATATGGATTATTTGTATCATAAGTAATTTCAAAACTTGCTGGTGTAGTTTCTAATACGGAAAAGTAAGGAGCTTCTGAATTGGCTAAGTTAAGTAAATTGTTTATTTCAAAAATTGCTGATGATGGAGTATCAACAGACCCTATGCTATTTGACAATGTTTCATAAACTTCGCCAGCTATTTTTGAAACTTCATATACAACTTCTTCTATTTTTGATGATATAGCCATTTTAAATAATTATACCTAATTCATTTTTTAAGAACAATTTTAGTGGTTCTGGCATTGCAATTGCAGATGTTTTCCAATAATTAATGAAATTAGGACTCCAATTTGGAATATTAACCCACTCTTTGATTATGTTTTTAATTTCAGTCCTAATAGTAGAATGCCTGCTTGCTACATTTCTTTCATTTCTGATTAATCTAGGTGTCAAAAAAACAGCAAGCTCTTCAGTAGAAAATGAGAAAAGACTTCTTACTTTTCTTCTGTCTATTGGAAGTATATCTACTCTACTATTTTGAAATGTTCCATCGTAGTAAGTTATATCTAAAATAAAATCATACAATTTGAGATAAGCATAATCATCATAATTTGATGAAGCATCAGAAATTGGGGTTACTTCTTCAATTATATTATTCTTGACTAAGTCAACAGCTTCTTCTAAAGTTATATCTTTGGAAATAAATATTGTTTTATTATTTGCGCCTAACAATGTAGCTGCTGAAAAAGAACTTGTAAAATTACCACCAACAGAACCGGTTTCAACAAATACAGAACCAAAAGCATAACAGTTAGAAACAACTTCATATTCACCACTTATTTGTTGTCTTCTTATAACATCTGTACTTGGATTTGAGTATAAAATTGAAATACCAAATTCATCTTCACTTAAATCACCGGAAGCAATAACTTCAGCAATATCATTTATTGCTGATTTTTCTAATCCTTTACCAATTACAATATGTTGTTGTAATTTATCAGGATCAGTGGTTTCAACAAAAGAAGCACCATAACACAAATCTATATCTCTTGTTGTGTCTGCTTTACCTATAGAATATTCTTTTATGGATTTTGCAAGGTCGTTAATTTGATCTAACAAATTAATCTTCAAAACCAAATTGTTCATTGCAAAAACAGAATTAGGGTTAGGTGCTGCCATTATTTGCTCCTAAAAACAATTCTATCTCCAGGAGGAACACCGTGAGTTGGAGTTGATATTTCTTCAAGTGTTTTTCCTACAGTCAAGAATGCTATTTTATCAATGACTTCATCATCTGGGTCTATGTCTACTGGTGCTTGAGATGCTAAATTATAAAAAGTATCATCAATGTTATTCCAAGTAACTGATGATGATAATTTATATTCACCTACTAGAAGTTGTGGATGATCTACTGAGTTTAATGTGTCTGTTTTATGAGTATGTAAAACTTCAAACGTTGTGCTTTCATCACTAGATAATGTCAAATTGAATGTATGTGCAGTACCTGCATTTGTATTATCTAACACGTCAATTAAAGGCAAAGATTCTTCATTAACAAAGACTTTGATACCATAACTTGAATAAAATCTAAAATTATAAGTACCGCTTGATTGAGGTTTAAAAACACCTTTTGACTTTGCCTGAATATATTCAGTAGTTCCAGACACGCTAAAGTTATTGAAGTTAAGATTCTTTGTTATCACAGCAATATCAGATTGTTGCTCTAATTCAACAGTTCTACTTATGTCGTTAATGTTAGATGAGTTCTTTATAAACCACCAAGTTTCCCACGAAGGGTTTCTGTTCAAAGTTATGTAATTTTCCTTCAATACCCCTTTAGAATAATATTTAACATACACATACATATCTTTACTATATTTTGCATAGTGCCATTCTGGGTTATATCTAAATAAATATTCAACATTAGAAACTGTAGTAGCAAAGCCTGAAATTGTAAGTGTATTAGTTCCGCCAATAGAAGCTACATCATACCAATTTGTAATATCTAGCGGATTTCTAGAACCAAAACCTAATTGGACAGATTCGCCTTCAAACAATGTGAAGTCTGTATTATTAATTCCTGTTACAGCCGTTCCTGATACTACAGAAACGGTACCAATAGTATCTTTTAACAAACCGCCATAAAATGCTCTTGGATATAGTTGTAACTTTTTGGGTGGATTAATATCTTTGGATGTAAATGAATAATAACCTTCTAATCTGTAAATAGGCAAGTTTTCTCTTTGCATATTTGGTGGAGGTAAAACGCTGTCAATACTATAGTCAGTTCTATTAAAAACACCATATATTTCTCCAGACGGTTGATAAAATCTAATGTAAGGTCTGAATGTTAAAGGAGTCCATGTTGTATCTCTTTCTTGACCGTAAAGAGTAGTTGACCCAGTAGAAACTCCCCAAACTTTAAATTGATGTTTTATAACGTAATCTGATCCTGAAGAAACAGAGCCAGCAGAAGAAGTTAATGTTAAAGAGGTATCACTTGCAATATCAGATATTGTATACCAAGTAGAAATATCTGCTGGTAGCGTTGAACCGAAACCAATCTGAGAATTGACTAAATAATTTGTAAAGGTAGTCCCTGTACCTGTGACATTAGTTCCTGAAGCTTGAACTGTTCCTGACATATTTGTTGCATATTCTTTAAATGATTGATTAGAATTGAATACTAACCAATAATCTCCAGCTGAAAGATTTGCATTTAATCCAAACTTATGTTCAGATATTTCTGTTCCTATATCAGTAAGATTAATACTTGACCCTGATTTTATGATCGATTGAGGCTGGGTCGAACCTACAGCAGTTGAATACAAATCTACTTTCAATTTTCCAGTGCTTAAAAAAGGAATTGAATTGGAAAGCCTTAATTTAAAACTTTGAGAATTGTTATCTGCTAAAGGTGTAATTTTTATTGCAAACGTACTATGGGTAACTGCCAAACCTGTTGTTGAAGCAACTTGAGAGTAGTAAGTATTATCATATTCAGATTCTTGATTATAAATATTTTCTATAACTTGAATCGAGTTATCAGCAGTGTCTAATCCTTTATCAGAAATTGTAAATGAATCTGCTACTACATTGTCTCTAGAATATGGGTAATAGTCATCTGCTTGTTGCAAGTTTTGAGATTTGCCATCCCCACCAATTAATCCATAATAGTTTACATTCCAATAAGGATTTGTATCAAATGTAAACTTAGAAGTTGTCATACCAATTTCTTTGATTGATACCCATGTCTCAGGATATTTATTCAAATTAATTTCAATAAACTCGCCTTCATAATTAGCTAAAGCTTCGTCAACATCTTGGCCTTCCGGAAGAGACGCTATAAACTCTTCCCTTGTTTGGCCATCTTGCTTATCGCTGCCAACTACTCTAGTTTGGATAGGTTTAGCCTTTTCCATAGAGAGGTCTGGAATACAACCAGCATATCCATAAAGATAGTAGTCTGGTATTGTTTCCAATGTGCCTTCAGCTTTTGCGGCTCTTTCCTCGTCAGTACCTGTTTTGTAATAACCAGTAACAGATTGACCTTTCAACACTCTTTTATTGTATTCTTCATCAGATAGGAAAAATTTTGATGCATTTACATACAAATCTTTTTTAAGAGTATTTTGATTTTCATCTTCTAAAGAAAGTTTGAAAGTGTAATCTAAACCTATTTTATTGCCAGAAATATTAGGATCTATGGCTTCGCATAATAACGATAACTCTTGATAAACTTCAAAATTAGAAGCAGATGGTAACTTTAAATTATAATTTTTAAGGTTATCACAAGTTAAAATTGCAAGATTTGTGCTTGGAACTTGAACAAACATGTCTGTAAGATTTTCAAGTCCATCATAACTAAATTGCAAACCTCTTGGCTCAAAATTAGGATTCTTAACCAATGTATCTGTTGGTTTTTTGAGCAAGAAGTGAATTATGTTTTGGTAATTATATTGATCTAATGTTGATATTGATAGAAGCTCATTGATATTTGTAAAAACAAGCCTTATGGATTCTGGAATTATAGCCCTTGTTAAATTATCATAGGTAAAACTAAAGTCACTGTTTCTCAAATTATCAAGAAATCTGTAAAACGCTGGCACTAATAATTCAGCAACATCAGCGTCTTGTGCTCCATATTTAGAAAAATTAATTGCTATTTTTTCAATGTAAACAATGCTTGATGTGTTCAAAATATCTGTGTAATTGAACCGTATACCATCGCCAGTTAATATTCTATAATCTGAATTAACAAGAGTCGAAGATTGTTTTACATCAAAAACTTCATCTACAGGTCTAGTCAAAATACATCTGAAGAGAACATCATAATCGTCATCAACTACAGGATAATTATCAAAATATGCAAAGTCTGAAACACATTCTCTATCACAAGCATTACCTTCAAAAATAAAATAATTTGCAACCGGGGTGTCAAATTGAGAACCCAAGTTTTTACTACAAATTAATATTGGAAATATTTGATTATATGATGGGATATCGTAACCAACTAATGATGTAGATTCCCCTCTTGGTGCTGCTGGAATAGTATCTGACAGTGAATATCTTACTGGTGCTTGTGGATCAGAATACTCTCCATCCCTAAACTCAAAAAGAGTTTTATTTTTTGAAATTAAATAAACATTCTGATCAAAATATCCAGTTTTTTCATAGCTCAAGCAATTTGTAACACTTTGCTTGAAGAAGCTTTTCTTGTTCCAAACAATTAGATCAGAACTCGAGACATCTATCGAACCATCAGTGCCATCTATTGCAATATCTTCCATGTCAAAAGACAATAGATCATAATCCCATGCAGTATGAGAGTTTTGCGTTAAATTATCATTTGAATTCCAATATATTGCGATGTGCCAAAAATAATTATCAGTCCAAGTGAAGCCTGCAGAATTGGGTAAATTAATTTCAAGAATCCAATAATCTTCTGAACTAACTGTTTGGTCAAAGTTTAAATTGTCTTCTATAAATGCATTGTATGGGTATATTTTAAAATCAAGATATGACAGAGAAGTGTAATCTGTTGGTAGAGTTATTGATTGCCATGAAGAAGTAAAGTTTTGAATCAAATTATTATGATACATAAGCTTTATATCTTGGGGTTCGTCTCCTCTTGGATCGATGAGTTTGAATCCTGTGAGTACATCTTTATGCAATTTAACTTTTATATTTTTAGACAATGAACCAGCATCTAATGGGTCTGCTAAATCTCCATCACGATCAATATTTGAACCATAAGTATTACGTAATGAAATCCATCTAGCATTTTCAAACTTAGGTATTGATTCATAGTCAGCTAAGTTTAATGGTAACGAATAATTTCCATTATATTTATGAGGGCCACTTAATGTTGATCTTGCTTCACTAACTGCAGTTCTTACATTAGACGCTTTACCAACATACTCTCCACCATACGGAGCATAAAAACTTGTATTAGCTGTTCTAACTGAATCATAAAGATGCGGAGGAATATAATTTTCCCAACCATTGTAAAGCCAAACAGCCCATCCTTCTAATGATGGTGGTCCGTCATAAGAAGGATTCCAAGTTCCTGATGAATAGATGGGAAAAGGATTAGTTAATTTTGGATTTACTGCAATTTCTCCACCTTGAATGCCAAAACCTACTGGATCTTCAACATCATAAGTCAAGAATTGAGGATCTGTGTAACCATCTGTTGATTTTGAAGCTAAATCATAATCATGGAAAGAATTAGATGTTTTGAGCCTGTTGAATACACTTTCGGCTTTCAAATTAAAGCCTCTTCTTTTAGCTAGATCACCAAAAGAGTCTTTAATTTTATTTTTAGATCTTCCAATTGTATTTGCTAAGATCTCTATACCAGTTCTTGTTGTTTTGCTCATTTTTAGAATGCTGTTGTTGGTACATTATCAGGACCGTATATAGTTTGTTTTACCAATTCTTTTGCAGTGACAGTTATAGTTCCATTTTTTAATAATGCTTGTGATCTACCATCATCAGAAGGTTTAATGTCATTACAAGTTACATCATAAAGTATTCTGATTGGATCAACGTAATCATTACGCATTTGAAGAATGTTTTTACGTGCATTTGCTGTCAGCCCTGTTACTGTCGTACCAGCTCCAACTGCTTCATAAACTCTTAGGAATGATTCAGCTGCTAAACCAGATGCTGGGAGTGTTGGTGCTGTTACTGAAGCATCATGAGTTTCTGCCCATTGATTGTCAAAGTTTGTTTGTGCTGCTGATGAATATGAAGAAAAAATTGCAGTATGATCAATTGCATAGTGCTGAGGAGAAAGCATAAACTTTCCACAAATGGGGCATGGCTCAAGAACCCACATTCTTCTATGTCTTCTCAAAACACTAAGAACAAGCCTAGTTGCTTCCAATACCAATCTTTCTGACAATTCAACATTATCAGCACCAGCATCCACACCAATTGTAATTTTGTGTTCGTATTCTTGAAGACCTAATGAAACGTCTTTTAAAGGTATAGATGTGCCATAAAATATTAATGAAAGACTAGATGGTTTTACATCTCTGTCGCCAAAATACCAACCTATAATTGGGCGATCATATACGACAACCTGATCTTTAGCATTTTTTGGAAGATCATTGTATAGAATGCCTTTAAGCGTGTCATATATTCTTTCAACCATTGTTTACCCTTATTGGCTTTTGCCTTTTGAACTACCATCTTTTCTTGGGTTAGTTGGTATACCTCTTAAGGTAGATCTTACAAATCTATCTCCACGAGTGTTTCTTTGGCCAAATAATCTAATCTCACCATTTTGAATTCTTACAAGCTCATTCATTGCCCATTCAAATCTATCTTTTTGAGCCTCTGAGAATTGTCTATCTGCACCTTGTAAAGCTTGAGAATAATACATTTGTGCAGCCAAAATTGCACAAATTACAGGAATTGGATGAGGATAAGATAAATCTCCACCAAGATTCATTTGTTTTAAAGGAACGTCATATTGAATTGATAAATTAGCATCAATTTGAGACGAAGCTTGCTCAATAAAAAAATCTAAATCAATATTTGTAGCAGTTTCTGGAGCTGGGTTTCTAAAATTAGGAGTAGGATTATCGCCCTCTGTAACTACGTTAGGAGGTAAATATTGTTTGACATCAGACGTTGTACAATAAGCTCTAGGCATTTGGAACTCCAGATTTTGACTTTAAGTATTTTGGTTCAAAGTCAACACCTTGATTTGGTGCTAACAATCCAATTTTTTCTGCTTCTCTTCTTTCAATCAAGCTAAAGGCATTTGATTGCTCTAAATCATTTGCAGATGTTGATGCCGATGTGATGAACTTTGGAAAATCTATGTCTAAATCTCGATATCCACCATTTTTTTGGTTATAGATCTCCACACCATCAGGAGCAAAAGCGCTTCCTTGAAGTTTATCCAATTGAGCAACTTTCTTTTTGGTCAATCCTGTTGCAACTACATATCCGCCTAGCTTGTGAGCAAAAGCGCATGCCTTGGGAAGATCTAGCCCAGGCTTCATTGTTTCACGTATTTTGTAAATATATAAAACTTCACCTGTAGAGCATTTGTAAACTTGCCCAGGCAACACTGCTATGTCCATCTGTTGATCTAATGCCATTTGCCAAGCAATCCAACCTACATTAGGGTTTAACGCTGATAAAACGCCAATTACATCAATACCTTTAATAATTGCTGCTGTAAGAAAAGACTTAACTGTAGACATCAAAACATTTTGCGAGGTGAAAGATTTTTCATCATCAACAAAAACGGCAAGGTCAACCCTCAAAGTATTTTTTCTGAGCGCAGTGCATTCTTTGGCAGTTTGGTACCATGTACGTTTCATAATCTAGATTTTCTCGCAAAAGGTGTTAAATACCTATCTTTTGGTTCCACAATCAGGACAAAACTTTTCTATACCTGGGAACTTGTATCCACACTCTGTGCAAAACTTTGGAGCTTGATAAGTACCGCATTTAAGACAAAAAGTTGCATCTTTAGGCAATGCATATAAGCATTTGTCATTTGCGCATGCTTTCATTGACACTGAGTTAGTAGAATTAATTTCTGGTTTTGTGGTTTCAATTGAGCTTGTTTTTAAAAATGGTTTAGATTTATCCTCTTTCATTTCGTCAAGCTCAGAGATTAATTTCGTTAAAAGATCACTTTCAACTGGTTGATTGAAAACTTCAGTCTTTTCTTTCTCAGGTTCATTCTGTTGAACATAAGCGTCAATAAAGTTCTGCATCAAAGGTTTATTCAATGACATAGAACCATCAGGATTTTGCTCAATTTTGAAGCTAGAAAGATCTAACTCACAAATCTCATTATCAGTCAAAATCGTATGCCCAAACTGGTTAATTTTGGGCTTTGGCAAGTCTTCTCGAAAAGGGTTTGTAAAAGAATGACGCAGTTTTTTGATATCTTCTTCCGACATTTATGGCTCCTATGATTTCTTAGAGCCTTCCTTATCTGCCTTTTGATATGAAAAGCCCATCACTTCCATATTACCCAAACCTTCCACAGCATCGCCAACAGCTTTCATGACATCAGACTTTGGGAACATATCTCCCTTTGGGGTCTTGATATCAATTTTGAATGTATGAATTGTATGCTGGTCGTCTGTTTGAACACTGTTATCTTCTTTTGGTAATGCGTATTTAGAAATATTTGCACTGCCGTAAGGTACTTCAGGATTGGTAAAGTTGATGCTATTGTTGGTTTCAATGTTATCTAACCCACCCATCATGTCTGCTGCTCCCATAGCATCAAACTGATTCATTTCATCCAACATCTGAGCAACCCTTTGAGTGATGCCTGATTTGGAAGCCACTTTAGGCTTGATGTTCTTCAACGCTGCTTTAATGTTACTGCTCATAATTGCTCCAACTTTTTCTTTTTTTTTACACCCGATAATTAAGGGAATTCTATATATTAGAATAAATAGTATTAATACTATAAAGATTATATAAAAGAAATAAATTTAACCTTTAGTATTATTTTACTAATTGTTCAAATTTCTCTAAAGCTAAGATTTGATCTACTTCACTAGAAGAATTAATAATTTCACTAATACTCTTTCCTGAATCCAATTGAAAGAAAGCAAACTCCCATACTAAACATAAAAGACTTTTAATAGATTCATTATTAGTATTCTTGTAATTGTGATAGTTATTGTTAAACCAATTAAGCATTTCAACAAATTGATTTACTAATCCAATTGGTTCTTTAATTGATTTACTCTTAGGACTCCACTGAGTTGAACACATATTGTTTGATTGAATGCTTAATATTCCACCGTCACCAGTGAAGCCTAAACAGTTATTTGAACAATCTGTTGATGTTGGGTAAGGACCTGTAACAGTACATCCTTGTTCTGGTGGAAAGAATAGATTCTCACCTACTGGTACTTCAGTACAATTTACTGATGGACTGCCATAACCTGGTAAAGGATTACATGTGACACAATACCATTCTGTTGCACTTGGACCTGTCATAATTGTTACAGCATACTCTTTTAATGCTTTTACTTCATCTGTACTGTAATTTTTAAATCCTAAGTTAGTGTATTTGTCATTTTTAACTTTTAACCTGTTGAACTTTGAATCTATAACTACAAATCCTTCAACTTCTACTGGATTGTCATTTTCTTTGATAAGTTCGTATACATCACTGAGACTAGTTACTTTAGTTTTGATTGGTAAGAACTCTGTTAAATGAAAACTTTCTATGTCTATTTCGTCAAGTGTCATTGCATCGACTATAGCAATAATTTTGATAACTGATTCTTCGTAAATGACAATATTTCTGTTGAATCTACTACATAATTCGAAACTGTAATATTTGTCTTTAGACAGATGCTTAGTAAACTCATCGAATGAATACCCGTAATCTTGAAGTGTTGTCTTAAACAGATCTATCCATTTAACATCTGTTTCTCCAGAATTAGGAGAAAACACATTGCAGTTACTATCTGTTGAAAATCTAGTTCCCACAAACCATTGATTTTGATGGAAATACAGCAACATTAAGCACCCATCATACTTTGGGATAGCAAAAGCATTATTCCAATCAAAATCTTCGATAATTTGGCTTGTTTTGAGGCTAGATGGAACATCGAATGCATTCATTGATTTTGCTATTACGTTCCAGTTATCTAGATTTAGTATAAGTGCTCTACTCTCTTTGCCTATTTGTGTGTCCATAGGTGTAAGAGGTGAGTAATTCAAGACCACTGAGTTTTGATCAATATTTACGACAAAGTCAATTTTATATTCTTGCTTAAGATTAATTAATGACTTACCTGATCGCAAAAACTTTTGTACTTCTAATTCTTTCATTTTATTTTTTAATATGGACTATCGTTAGATGCCCATACTCTCCGATAATTTCATAATTGCAATTAATTCTTTCTAGTGTTTTGTATTCCTGGTTTGAAACGAACCCAATTACTCGTGTTTTTTCGACATGATTTTTGACAAGGTGAAGAACTATTTTAAGATTAGCTAAATCTCTTCTAAGATCAACAATTACTAAATCAAATGTTTGATAGACCATTTTTTTTGCTGATATAAAATCTGCAAAGTCTACTCTGTATGTATTAATAATATTTTCGTTTGACCAGTTGAGTACTTTGTTTTTGTCCATTAATTCTTTATCTAAGATTGATAATTTTAAGTTTTTATAATCTTCATCAAGCCACATATCTATTAAATATTGGTAATCTTGCTTACTTTCTTTGGCATTTAAATGGGTGACTTCTGACCCATTTGGTTTACTATGTAGTAATTGATGGTTGTATTTATCTTCTAATATTTTATAATTATTTGATCTAATCAATCCCAAATTGATAAGGGCCTGTTCTCTGCAAAATGATCCATTGTTTTCAAATAAATAGAACTGTGAAAACGGTAACATTTTCCTCAATTCTGACTCTAGCCTAGTCAATGCTTTTTTGTCAGCTGTAATAAATCCACAATTTATTATTGTTTTCTCTTTACTTTCACTATCACTTAATTTTAAAAGATCTTTACTTGCTTCATTTCCGCAATATGCACTCCATTCAGCTTCTATAAGTTGTCCAAAGGTAAAGTTTTCAGTATTAAAATCTCGACATATCCCAATTTTATTTTTAATCAAAGTAGGATTCAGATCTCCATTTATGATTATGTCAATATCTGATATAATTACAAACTTGCATTCTAGATGTCTTGCAATGAAATAAGTAGCATCTTTCATGTCTACTGGAGATTTTATTGGATAGTTTAATGTAGATTCTAATCTTACAAATACACAGTCAAAATATTTAGCAATGTTTTTGACTGTACTAGAGTTATCTGGACAAGTAATATAGATTTGATAATTATCCAAATTAGAATTGGCTTTAAATGATTTAATATATGTATATAGATATCGAGAAACATTTTCAGTAGCAAACAAAATCACTGCTATATTAGATTTTCTTTTTTCAAAATCTAAGTGAGCCTTTGAGTTGTTAAATGGGCCAAGAAATACTTTTAATTTTTCTTCGTTAATTTGTGGATTGATCCAGATAGAATGCGCAAAATTACTACCTTTGTTTATGCATCTCAATTCTAGGTATTCACAGTTCTGTATGCTTACTTCAATTGGTATTATTGTGTCATATGGCTTGATTTCAGAACTTTCGAAAACAATTTCAGAATCACATATAACTTGAAAAACTACTTTAGCATCGAACGCAGAAGAATCGTTCAAACCTATGTAGGTGTGAAAAGAATTATATTTCTTATCTAATTTATATTTAAGAATTGAGCTTGCATGTGCGCTTAGACATCTGTTATAACTTACTCCATTCACAGAAGGAATGATAGGATAACCCATGTCACCTTTTGTTCCAAGGTATCCATGTGAAACCAAAGCACGTTCTGGAGTCAATTCATCTAGAAACATTAGAACAAATCTTCCCTTTTGTGCTCTGTAAAGTTTGGTTTCATTATATTTATTGCTTCATAACTTTGATATTTATAAAAATCTAAATCTTCAAAAAATAAAACAGTTCTTTTTTTGTTGTCCTCGTAAATATTTTGGTCTTCAATTGAGCGATGCACTTTGTAATTAGGAGTTAAGTAGTCATAATCTCCCAATCTGGTAAATGTTCGTTCACTTAAAATTGCTCGGATTTTGGAACAATTTTTAAGAGATAAAATAAAATCTTTGTTAGTGTCTAAAAACTTCTGGCTAAATATTCCCATATTTAGCCATCCCATTTCAGTCATTGCTACATAATCTTTATTGATTTTGGTTTTTTGTATAGTGGATATGAAGTTAGAACCAGCAATGCAAGTATCATGAGTGGAGAACCAATATTTAGATTTCTCGTCACTTTCTATGACTTCGATCAATCCAGTGTGGTCGTATGAATTATGATTAACTTTGATTGCTTTGCAATTCAAATAGGTAAACAATTCTCTTTTGTCATAACCACCAATAACTAATAAAATTTGATCAGAACTGAAAGAATTATTTTCAATCAAACTCTCAATTAATTTTTTTCCAGAGTTTTGATAGGAAGTTTTAAATGATGATATTACTATCTTCAAATCCTTTATGTTCATTTATTAACTTATACATTTCCAGATTTTCAGATACCCAACAACCAGAAATAATATATTTTTTAAACTTTTGCATAAGGATTTCGTAAACAATTTCTGGCAAACTATATGGTCTTTTGGTTTTAAATGTAAATAATAAATGTTTAGGAGAGACACAAATTACTCTTACCTTATAATTGATATTGTAAACTCTGTATTTATTAAAATTTAAGAAATCATTTTTTGATTCTGCAAAGAAATTAATTTGAGTTATCAATTCATCTTCAAGTTCTGTGTGGTTTAAATCTGCTTCATCTATATAATTATCAGACCAATTTTTTGTAACGATGTCTGGAATGAAACCCATCACTTGAGCTATATAAAGTTCGTTGTTTCCATTTGTATGACAAGCTATACTAACTTGGTTATTTTTGTGTTTAGAAAAAATATTTTTAATACTTCCTGGAAGAATAACACCCACAGAATTATCTATAAATAAGATTTTATCTGTGGGTGTTAATAATTTTATGAATGAACATATTTTTTCAATGTTCAAAGTATGTGTTTTTGAGTTTGTTTTAATTCCTCTTACTTTTTTATCATTAAGCAAAATTATTTCAGCATTTTTATAATCTAATAAATCTAAAATCTTTTGTGTATTTTCTACACTTTTATGCTCAATGATAATATAATTCATCAGACACCAGTACCGAGATTCCAAATATATCTAAAGAATCTTGATCTACCACCAGGCATATTGAATGCTGGGGTGACAATAGTAGTGATTCTTGGGAACTTGGCAATTGGAAGTTTCTCAAGTTGTTTCTCAAAATCTTCTTTATACATTGTAGCTGACTGTCTGAGATCATCAACAATTTTAGCATCAGGATCTTCTAGCAGTAATCTTCTTTGTCTGCCAGTTAGAGATACTAGTAGACTTCTTAAAAGATAATAAGAAGCTCCAATAACTAAAGCTGGTTCATAATAAAAAGGTGCAGTAGCTACAGATTGATATTTTGAAGAACCAGGTTGCGAATTGACAGATTGTAATGCCATATTCAAAGCGCTATTCATGTGTTGACTTGTAAACATTTTGATGTTGTAAGAGACCATTACAGTGTCATAACTTTGAATAGATTGTGGAGTACCATCTGCTTTCAAGAAATAAATATTACCGTTGTAATCTGTTTTATATTTTAAACCATCTGGATATGAAGATGTAGCTGTTCCTGAAAGCGTAGTGTAAATTGGATCATATTCAGACAAGAACTTCATTGGCTCACTATCACCCTCATTGGATGCACCAGTAATTCTAACTTGAGGTCTAGGAGAATAATTCCAATGAGGGAATGCTACAGAAGCTGATGTCCTATTTGCATTGAATAAAACTTCTTCATCATAAATAGGGATATTCAATAAATGTTCTAATTCAAATCTTAAGCTACTTTTTGTAAGTAATTCGTCACCAGAAATAGGGGCACTAGTACTGTAAGAAACTGTGTAACCTGTTCCTCCAACTTCTTCTATTTTGTAGTAGTATGAAGGTTTGCCAGTTTTGTCTACATATTCATTTTTTGGAAATACAACAGCATCTATAAGTTCATAGTTGCCATCAAAATACTCACTTCTATAAATATTGTATACGCTTACTCCAGATCCGGAATATCTTTCCCACTCAATGTAAATACCTTGAGTTCCAGCAGATCTATTGTAAAATACAAGTTCACTTTGTGTAAATGATGATGCGTTGAAGTCTGCCATAAGATGTCTCCATAAAAAAGAAGACAGCCTTAATAGACTGCCTTCCTAAGCTTAAGTCTTATTACAATTTTTCTATAGTCTTCTGATTGAGCCCTTTTCATCATCTCCTAAAGAATCAACTTCAAGGTCAATTTCTTCAGCAATTGCAGGTTCATCATCAAATCCGAAATCATTACCTGGTTTAGCAGTGTAGTTGAAATCCCCACCTGCAATGTAGCCATCTCTTTGCATATTAGACATTTTCATTCCAGCTACTGTTGTTTCTGATCTGCCAAGTTCTGGAGCCTGAGCTACAAAAGCTCTGGATTGTCTATTTGTTCCAGAAGTAACAGCACCAGTTTGTTGTCTGAGCATTCTAGCTACCAATCCTGGATCACGTTCAACTCTTTCAGCAAAATCTTCCACAGTCAATTCTTCACCATTGAGTTCTGCTTGAACTTGAGCAGTTTCTAAAGCAATTGCATATGAAAGAGCATCATTCGCATAACCAGCAGTGCTAAGTTCTCCATCTTTACTGTAAGGCTTTTCTGCATCAATAGACTCAGCTTCAAATTGCTTACCATCTTCAGTCTCAATTGTTTTGATTCTGTCTTGCTTGTTGCTTAAAGAAAGCTCTCTTCTTTCCTTTGCAGCTTGTTTTTCAAGTTTAGAATCCCATTCAGTTTGAGAGATTTGACGTAAAACACCTCTGCGTAGTGCATCCTTTAAGTCTCTAGATGCTTTAACAACCTTTGGATCCCACCATGTGAGATCTTCAACTTGTAGTGGATCTAATTGAAGTCTAATATCACTAATATATTGATAATTCATAGTGACATTTTGAATAATAAATGATTCTGGTTCTTCCATGTTATTTGTCCTTGTTTATAGGTAAAGATGTTATACCGTCTAAGCCTTCTTTGCCTGTCCATATTTCGTTTGATCTAGCTTCTCTTGTATCTGCTGCATAAGATTTTTTTCTTACTTGTTTTTGATCTTTCATAAACTCAGCCATTTGTTTTCGTTTATTCGTAGTGCCAAATTTAATTTCATTAGCAGTTCGACCTTCTTGAACGGCAAAAGTTGTAAAAACCCTTACTGCAACACCATTTTCAGTGCCACAAGGACAAGGAATTTCTGGAGAATATTCATTAAAGGAAATATTGACTGTGAACTTTTTTTCACTTCCATCACATTTACAACAGTATTCATACCTGGGCATTGAAGCTAATCCTCAAAGGTATTTGTACAAAAATTAATAATAAAACTTTAGGAGTTATTTAAAATGGCTGATACCGAACTTAAAGATGCTACCAAAACGCATCCTATGTACTGTGTAAAGTGTAGAACTATGGTCACTGTTACTGGACCAAAAGTTGTTACAATGAAGAGTTCTAGAAATGCTTTGCATGGCAAATGCCCTCACTGCTCAACATCAACTTATAAAATTATTGCAAAAGATTAATTATGAAATTCGTCAAAATAGCTAACCCGTTATTGATTGGAGGAGCTGAAGCTTTAGCAGCCGGAGCAGCTGAAGCTGGTGCTGCAGGCTTAGCCGAAGGTGCATTGTCAGCTTCCCAAGTTAAAGCGCTTCAAGATGCATTTGGAAATAAATCCAAAGGTTTTGGAGAAGAGTTAGTTGACGAAGCATTAGAACAATCTAAGAAAAGCCAATACAAAGAGTTTGAAAATACTGCTGACGTAGTAAGAAAGGTTTCCCTTCTCAAAGATGAATATTTAAGAGAAGGAGTTCCTCAGGCCAAGTTTGACTCATTTTTTCCTTCGCAATTTGATATTAATGATCCAGCTAAAATGGCAAAAATGTCAAAAGACACTAGAATTGATCAAACAATTGAATTGTTAGAAATGTTCTTAAATGTTACAGGTTCTACATATCTTGAGAAGATTTTAGATCTTGGAATGATAATTTGGCAAAGAAATCATAATATCCAACAAGTAAAGTTAGTTGTTGAAAGTGCAGCTCAATTAGAAAACGAGCTTTTAGGATTAGGAATTATTGAGTTCATCACAAAATGTGCTCGTTCTAAAAACACATCTGGTAAAGAGTTTTACGCCTTAATGATTGGTGATCCAAAACTTCAAGTAAAGTTTAGTAGAGCTCTTGCTCATGCTGTGGGACATGGTCAAGCATCTGCTGAGCAAATTGTTTCAACAACACAAAAAGCAATGGATGCTACTAAAAGATCTTTACAAGAGTTAGGTTTAGCAAGAGGCCTTCAGCAAGGCTTAGAGGCACCAAAGTTTCTTGAAGCTGAAAAGAATCTTTACGAGTTTACTCAGAAAACATTTAAAAACTTTGCTCCAATTACTGGTCTTGTAAGAAGCATATTTTATACCTTAAATATTGGCTATTCTTTGTCTGAACAAGCTACAGTTGAACTTGTTCCTGGCAAAGCACAAAGAGCACAAGCTCCTTTCTCTCCTGGAATTACTGTTTCTAATTCATCTTATAAGTTTGTGAAAGTTGCAAATATAAGAACTGCAGGAAACATGGACCCAAGAATTCTTAAAAATGAATTAGATCAAAAACTAGATGAAGCATTAAAAAGTTCACCTGCTTTGAGATTAAATCCATTTTTTATGAATAATGCAACCAAGGGTATTAATACTTTAATAAGTTTGAACAATGCTTCTATTGCAGGTAATTCTGCTGAAGTTTCTAGACTTACTGGAGACCTTAGAAATTATGCAGGTTCTATAGGTTCTGCTCCTAATTTGCAAAAAGCCTTGAACACAGGGCTTGATTTTATAACAACTGGTAGTGCAGCTTCC
>Ga0222713_10000909_pt1 | contig 33965 bp, 44 predicted proteins | sample C33_649DmetaG_FD_165061 | JGI IMG/M metagenome (GOLD analysis project Ga0222713, IMG submission 165061) | Estuarine water microbial communities from San Francisco Bay, California, United States - C33_649D | ecosystem: Environmental > Aquatic > Marine > Unclassified | place: USA: California... | reverse complement strand
TGATGCTATGAGATATGCAATATATTCTAAATTAACAATCCCAAGTGTAACTTGGGGAGCAATATAACAACATGGGATTATTTGATTTATTCAAAAAGAAGGGCATCAATCCTTATCCGACAAGTGCAGTGCAAATGGTCGGCATCAATAGTTCGGTAATACAAGATTATACTGGAATAGAGTACGTAAACCAAGGTTATCTTGGCAATGCCGATGTTTATTCCATTGTAAGCTTTTTAGCACGCAAGAGTGCTTCAATTCCTTGGTATGTTTATAAACTAAACCCAGGGGAGAAAGCTCGCACAAACTTAATGCGTTACAAGCAACTTGTAAAAGGGGTACAACATAGAGGTGCATACGAGCAGGCTATTATTGCACGTAAAAACGCATACAGTGAGAATATCATAATGGGTACTCCTCTTGCAAGACTTCTTGAGCAGCCTAACTCTTATCAATCTCAAGATCAGTTCTTCGAGAATTTATTTGGATATAGGTACCTAAGTGGTGAGGGAAATATTTATGGCAATGATGGCAAGATAGGAGGCACATTTAGTGAGCTTAATATTTTACCTACTCAATTTCTTGAGATATATCCAGATCCGAAAGATGTATATGCAATTGCTGGATATAAACTTCAAATTGGTGCCGGTGTTGATTTACCCAAAGAGCAAGTGATGATGTGGAGAAGTTGGAACCCAGACTTTGATGCAACTAGAAGAACACATCTTCGTGGACTGTCCCCACTTCGTGCTGCGTATAAGACTCTTCGCATGAGTAACAATGCTGCCGATGCAAGTGCAACAATGACTGGCAATGGTGGAGCGAAAGGAGCAATTACCCCAAAGCCACTTGGTAGCATAGTGCCATCATTTACAATCGATCAAGCGAACGATATTAAAAGAGCAGTCAATGAGAATCTAAACGGAATAGATAATAAGGGAAGAGTGGCAGTGCTGCAAACTCCTTGGGACTATTTAAACTTTGGACTTTCTAGTGTTGACATGGAGCTGGTTAACACACTCAGAATGAGTATGCACCAGTGGTGCCGAGTGTTTGGGCTTCCAGCAGTGCTTTTCGATGTTGATACGTCAAGCTATAATAACTACCAAAACGCAATGCGTGATCTTATTACCAACACAATTATTCCAATGTGTTGTCAGTTGCGTGATGAGTTAAATAAATTCCTTGTGCCTCGGTACGGAGAAGATTATTTTATCGACTTTGATATTACGGCACTTCCAGAGATGCAGCAAGACATGGAGAGAATGGTTCGTTCACTTCGTGATGCCAATTGGTTAACAATGGATGAAAAGCGTGTTGCAATGAACTATCAAGAAAGAGAAGGCGCATTTGAGTATGCTTATATCAATAGCGGATTAATTCCTATTGAGCAAGCAGTGATGGACTTAACGGTACCCCCAAGCGAAGAAGATGGCATGGACAACGGATCAGATAACATCGCAAACAACAGACGAGGAGATAATGAGGATGGTGATGACGAAATATCCCAAGCAGAAGAGCGAGCAGCAATGCGCAGTAGAGAAGAGGATGATGATGTCATTGAGGACAGCATATAAACAAAAGTGCATCGATGAACGCGAAGCAAAGAAGCGAATATTGGGTGAAGTTTGAAAGGATGCGTAGGCAGCTCGATGCAAAATATAGTTCTTTATTTCAGAAGGCAATTAGCAAAGACCTAGAGAAAGTAGCTAGTGATGTGAGGCTTTATGGTACGGGTGCTGCACAAACACTGATGGGTGCTTACGCTTGGAATGATGAGATGATGAAAATAATGATGCAGCTTTATAGAGAAGCGGCGGTTATGTTCGGAAACGCATCATTTAGAGCAGTGAGAAACATGAGTCAGAAAGCAGCCAATCCATTTGGACTAAATGATGACTTCATTACTACCATCATGCAATTTTTGGCTCAGTATGGCTTTATGCTTGTAGCTGACATTACGCAGACAACAAAAAAGCAATTACTAGCCATAATTGGCAAAGGCGTTGCAGAGGGACTTGGTATAGATGAGATAAGTCGGCAGATCGTACAAAGTGATGAGCTAGGATATGCAATGATGAGGGCAAGAAGAATAGCAAGAACGGAGGTGATGCGTGCAAGTAACTATGCCGCAATGGAAGGCGCAAAATTGCATAACTTTGAAGTGGATAAGGTTTGGATAGCTAGTCGTGATATAAGAACTCGTAGGATTCCAAGAAATTCTTACGATCATTTTCACATGGATGGTGCAACAGTTCCTTTTAATGAGCCGTTCACATCCACTGGTAAAAAAGGCGATACAGTGCTAGCTGCACAACCTGGTGATCCAACTGCCCCAGCAGGCTTCACAATCAATTGTCGATGTACAGTTGGTTTTGTACCGAGAAGGGATGAGAACGGAAGATTAATAATGAAAAGATAAAATATGCCAATATACGCTTGTTCAAACGGTAAATATGCGATTGGGAAAGACGGTGAATGTATTTATACATCACGTGATAGTGCGGAGCGTGCGTATGCGGCTTATCTTGCGCAAGAAGGCGAGAAAAGTTTGGAGTTGAAAGAAGAAAATTATAACGACTACCCCGAAGCGGCTACTAACAATGCAAAAAGAGCATTAAAATGGAAAGAGGAGAATGGCAGTGATTGCGGAACATCCGTAGGTTGGACAAGAGCAAATCAACTAGCAAGTCGTGAGAAAATATCTCGTGATACCATTGCTAGAATGGCATCATTTAAAAGGCATCAACAAAACAAAGATGTGCCTTATTCAGAGGGTTGCGGTGGCCTTATGTGGGACGCTTGGGGAGGTGATGCGGGCATTAATTGGGCAATTCGTAAATTAGAGCAAATAGACAATAGAAAAAGCATGATATACAATTACAAATCATTTAACCTAGAGGTTAAAGATGTTGATACTAAGCAAGGAGTTGTAACTGGTTATTTCTCCGCATTTGGCAATGTAGATAGCGATGGCGATATAATGATGCCAGGTGCATTTAAAAGATCAATCCAAGATTGGGGACCAGAAGGAAAAGGAAGAATTAAGCATCTACTTAACCATGATCCATCTAAGCCGCTTGGTAAAATACAAGTGTTGAAAGAGGACGAGTACGGACTTTATTATGAGAGCAAGGTTGGTAAACACAACCTTGGTCAAGATTATATCAAGATGATTGAGAGTGGGCTTATTGCCGAACACTCAATCGGATTTAAAACACTAAGAGAGCAAAAAAGTGGAGATGCTAACCAAATCCATGAAGTAATGCTTTTTGAAGGTTCAAGCCTTACTGCATGGGGAGCAAACGAAGCAACTCCATTACTAGGCATGAAGAATATGAATAACATTGAGCAAATACAAGATCAAATCAAATCTTTTGAGAAATTTATCCGCAACAGTGATGTAACGGATGAGACAATTGATTTGTGTATGTTAAAAGTGAAACAACTCGCTGAACTGATTGAACGTATGAGTAGCACAAAGGCAGTCGATGAGACACCCGCGCAGCAAAAAGAAGAAGAGGTTCCAGTTGAGTATTTAATAAATATTATAAACAAATTTTAAATTAACAAAATGAGCGACATTAAAACATTTGAAGCTGCTCTCGAAGCCAAAATGGCCGAGCAGAAAGCTGAAGTTGCTGCTGCTACTGAGAAGGCTGCTAAGTCTTTCGAAAGCAAAGTTGAGGCTATCAACGAGCAACTCGCAAAAAACAACAAAACAATTGCTGAAGCAAGAGAAGAAGTTCTCGCTGCTAAAGCTGCATTTGGTAAAATTGGTGCTGCTGAGACTAAGAAAGTTGCACAATCTTACAACGAGCATATTGCTGAGATCAAATCTGCAATCGGCGATGCAATCGTAAAAGGTTACGATTCAATTAAAGAAGCAGTTAGATCAAACGGTAAAGGTTTCAACTTCGAGTTGGATCTTAAAACCGTAGGTGTAATGACAGAGGCTTCTAACCTTACTGGTAACCCTTATGTTTCTTACATCAACTCTCCAGCACTTCGTGCTTTCGTTAACCCACACCTCAGAAGTGTATTCAACATCATCCCAGTTTCAACTGGTTCAGTATCTTTCCCTCGTGGAAACACTCCAGTTGGTGAAGGTTCTTTCGGTAAGCAAACTGAAGGTTCTGCTAAAGCACAATTGGACTACGATGTAACAGTTGTAAACAAAGTGTTGCAATTCATCGCTGGCTATGTAAAGGTATCTCGCCAAATGGTTGATGATCTTCCTTTCTTGAACGCATATTTGCAGCAATCTTTGATTGAAGATTTCCAAAGAGCTGAAGATACATATTACTTGAACGACCTCGCTTCTAGCGCAACTGCTGGTGTATCTAGTGGTGCTAACACTGCCGAGAAGTTCGTAGATTATGTTGCTCAGTTGGGATCAGCAAACTGGAACGCAAACCTTATCTTGACCACACACGCTGGTTGGGCTAACGTATTGAAAACCGTTCCTTCTGGTGGTTCTTACTCTGTTCCTGGTGGTATCACAATTGATGCTCAAGGTAACATCAGAATGATGGGTATTCCCGTTGTTCCTCATAGCTTGGTTACAGCGTCTAAGGCTTATGTTCTTGACACTACTAAGTTCTCTATTGCTCAACAGAGCGGACTTGCAGTTCGTTCAACTGAATTCGATCAAGACGATTTCGTAAAGAACTTGATCACTTTCCGTTGCGAAGCTCGTTGCGATTTGATGCAATTCCAACCTTCAGCTTGTATCTATGGTGCAATCTAAGGTTAGTTAATCATAAATATTGGGAGACCCGTAAGTCTCCCTTTTTTTTACTATGGAAATAAAAATACTTACAACTCTAAACGCATCCGATAGACTTGTACAAGCAAAAAGAGAAGTTTCCAAATTAGGATACAACGCACAAGCCTATTATGCTATAAAGCACGAGGATGCCAAAATTAGCTTTAACTTGTCAATGAAAGACATTGTGAGCAACTGCGAAGCAGATGTGCTTATGATGTTTGAGGATGATGTTGAGATAAGAAAATGTGATCATTTTGAATCTGCTATATCACAACTTCCTAGCGATTGGGAGCTTTGTTATTTAGGGGCCAATATCATTGGCGAATATTTTAGATATAGTGATAATCTATTTAAAGTAAACGGAGCTTGGACAACCCATGCCGTATTATACAACAATCCGAAAAAATTATGTGAAAGCTATAATGACATGACTCATCAATTTGATGATTGGCTTTTACGATATATACAACCACAAATGAAAAGTTTTATCATCTCTCCGATGATAGCTTGGCAAAAACCACATTACTCTCCACTATGGAATCATCATGCAGATTATACAAATATCTTTGATGGCTCCGCAAATAAAATACTATGAATATTGTAGCTTCGATACATCTTTATCCTCCAGAGCATAATTGCGGTGCAGAATGGATGATTCATCATATGCACAAACATTTGCAAAGCAAAGGACATAATATAAGAGTGCTTTTGCATCAAGCAAATAAATATCGAATTAAAAATAATTATGTTTTTGATGGCATTGATGTTTTTCCGCCAAATGAAAACGTAGTTGACAATTTAATGCGTTGGAGTCATGCGGTAATAACGCATTTGGACTATACAAGATGGACAGTAGGAGCTGCCAAACTTTACAAAAAACCCGTATTTCATCTTATTCATAATAGCCATCCTTACCCCGAAATCATTAACGCAGAACGCAATCAACACGTTGTGTATAACTCTTTATGGCTAAAAGAGAAATTAAATTACAAATGGGATAACTTTATACTAACGCCTCCCGTTGACTATCGGATTTATGACCTTAAGATTGATCCAGCGAAGAACGAATACATTACTCTGATTAACACCAACGAGAACAAAGGCGGAAAGATATTTGAAGAGATTGCTCGTGCATTGCCAAATAAGCGTTTTTTAGGCGTTTTGGGGAGCTATGATCAGCAAATGATATCTAGCCTTCCAAATTTAAAATTAGTGCCTAATACGCCCGATATTGCGCAATACTATAAGCAAACAAGGATACTATTAATGCCAAGCGATTATGAGAGTTGGGGCAGAACGGCAACCGAGGCAATGTGCAGTGGAATCCCCGTTATAAGCTCGATGGCCGATGGGTTGGTTGAAAACTGTGGGAAAGCGGGTATCTTTATAAAAGATAGGAATGATATTAAAAGCTGGGTTAAGGCAATTACTGAACTGGATGACACCAAAAAATATAGTGAGGCATCCAAAAAAGCAAAAGAGAGATCAAGAGAGCATGACCCGAGAAAAGCGCTTGATGAGTTTGAGACCTGGTTCAGAGAAATGGTTAATAAATATTAGTAAGTATGGCGATATATATAAACGGAACGGCGATCTTAGCTGATGGGGTCGTTGAACCAGTGAGCTTAACTGACGCAAAGAATTGGATGCGAATTGATTATACATCAGATGATACTTTAATACAATCACTGATCAATGCTTCAAGAATACATATTGAGAAACTAACTGGGGTAGCGTTTGTAAATAAGTTGCTTAAAAGCTATATTCAGACAACTGGCTATGAGCCAAGCGTTTGGATGGTAGATTTGCCTTATGGACCAGTTATTTGTATTGACAGTGTAAAAATAAAAACTGGCATAAATAGCTGGGAAACACTTACTAAGAATGATGACTACGAGGTGATTGCGGGCAAATTGTGGCTTTATACGCAAGGCAACTATGAGGTGCAATACCAAAGTGGTTATAGCTCAGTTCCAGAGGACATAGCAAACGATATTATGGCTTTGGTGGCTTGGCAGTATGAGAACAGAGGCAAGAAGATGAACGCTGATCCTCAAGCACTTATTAGCCAATATCCTAACTGGGATGGGTTAAATTATCATCAATATAAAAAGGTAGTTATTTAATGGCTGACGGTATATTTTTTAAAAATCAAAATGCAGCATTTGATAAACTTTTTAAGAATATAAAAAATGCTACTGAAAATCTAATTAATGAACTTGATGCTGAAATGGCAGCATCCGTTGAAGAAATGGCTACAAAATCTAAACAAAGAGCGCCAGTTGATACTGGTTTATTAAGAAATAGTATTACAACTAAGAAAGATAGCCAATTATCTTATAGATTAAAATCAGATATTAGATATGCTGCTTATGTAGAGTTTGGTACTGGTCCAGCAGCTAAGGAATATACTCCTACATTAGAAGAAGATTGGAAAGAATATGCTTGGTTATTTAAAAGTAAAAAAAGAGATGGGCATACTCCAGCTCAACCATTTTTTTATCCATCAGTAAGGGAAGTGTTTCCTATAATGATTAAAAGAATGGAAAATATAATTAAAGAATAATGAAAGATTGCTCAAATAGTGTTAGAACGATTTATGTAAATGCTTTAAATGGCAATATTACATATAATGGTAAAGATGTGCCAGTTTATGGGCAAGATCCATTTAAGACATTACCTAAAAACTATGTTATTATTTCATCCATAACAGAGCAAGCAAATAATACAAATAATACGTTTCAAAATATAGTACAAGTAGATATAGACATATTTAGTGAACAATATAGAGTTAATGATTTATCGGTAGTTGATAATATATCTGGGCAGATTTTAAATATCTTAATTCCAGATAGTCAGATAGATGGATTTCAAGATTCTGACTTTACGGTTTACCCAATGTCTAGGATAAATTCTTTATATTTACCTTTGTATAATGGCGACAATTATGTAGCCCGAAAAATTATAACAATAAACAATTTAGTAAACCAAAAATAAAACAACAATGGCACAAGTACAAGGTTCTTTACAAAACATCGAGATTGACGTAGCTGGTGGTTCGTCATATAAAAACCTCGTATGTTTGCGTACATCTAGCGTAAATTCTACGGTAGATTCAACCACCGATCAAACAAACTGTGGAGTTCTTACTGCGGTAGGTGAGCCACAAATGAGTTTGGATTTTGATGCAATTTGCGAAACCGCACCAACAATTGCTCAAGTATCTTATAGCTCTTTGCTTACTGCATTTGCTAATAAGACTTTAGTTACTGTAAGAGTTCAAAACCCAGTTGTAACTGGTTCAAGTGCTGGTGCTGCATATTACCATCAATTTGCTGGTTATATCACATCATTGACAATGAATCAAGCAACAACTGAATTTGTAAACTTTTCTGGAACAATCGCTTCTACTGGCACAATTGACGTAACTGTTTAATTATGAATTATACTACTATTACTATTGATGACAAAAAAATTGGCATCAAATTCGGAATGGCTAGCTTTCGCTACCTTTCTGAGAAATTTTCTACTGGTGTTGGTTTTGATAATAATGAATTAAATGAGATTGGCATAGCTCATATTATATATAGCGGCTATTACAATAATTGTTTAATTAAAGAGATTATACCAGAATATAATTTAGAGTTTTTTGTAGATGCAATTGAATTGAATATAAAAAATGAAAGTTTTTTATTGCAAATACAAGAAATAATTAAATTATGGAGTGAGAATGAATTTATAAAAGAAACGCAAACACAATCTGAAACAAAAAAAAAGATTACTCGTGGGAAGAAATAGAAAAGTTTGCTTTTGGGGAACTAAAATTGCTTCCTAACAATTTTTATGGTATTAGTCCAAGACATTTTTCATTAATGTTAAATGGACATAATAACCATAAGCTAGATCAATATAAACTTGTTAGGATGATGATGTTTACAATGGTGCGGTTAATGGCTGATCCAAAAACTGCACCTAAAACACCAGAAGAACTTTGGGAATTACCAGGTGATGAAGAAGTAACAAAAATAGACGAAGAGGAATATAAGGAAATATTTAAAAGATTGGCAAAATGAACATTCCAGGATTAGACATAATCATTCAGGCCAATGCCGATCAATTATTAGCAGCTATAAATCAAGCTACTGCTAAGATAGAAGAATTAGGTAAAAAAATAAATTCATTACCTAGCGGAGATAAACAATTTAATAAATTATCTAGGGAATTAGCTAGGACAACAATAACTCAGCAAAATCTTATTAAGTCCTATGAAAAATTAGGCACAGAAGCACCTCCAGTTACTCAAAAAGTAGAACAATTTACCAATTCATCAAGGAGTGCTAGAATTGCGGTAAGTAGTTTATCAGTTGCAATACAAGATTTACCATTTGGATTTATCGGTATTCAGAATAACATTCCAGCAATTATACAAAGTTTTGGTAATCTAAAAACTGAAACAAACGGATTAAAAGGATTTTTTGAAGCATTAAAAGGACAATTAATTGGACCAGGCGGTTTGTTTTTAGCATTTAGTGCTGGTACTGCAATTATTACAACTTTGGTTCAAAAATATGGCAGTTTAGGCAATGCTTTAGACGCCTTATTTGGGAAAATAGATGTTAATAAAAAAAGATTTGAAGAGTTAACTAAATCATACGAGGAATTTAATAAAAATGCTAAATCATCAAATGATATAACTGATAATGCTACTGCGAGTACAGAAGCACAAATTTTAAAGGTACAAACATTATCAAAAGCATTAACTGATACATCAAAAAGTTATCTAAGCAAACAACTAGCTTTACAAGAATTAAAGAAAATATCTGATGATTATTTTGGTAGTTTAAGTTTAAAAGGAGAAGGACTAAAAAATTTAACTGATCTTACTAATAAATATACTCAATCAATATTAAATCAAGCTCTTGCAAAAGGATATGAAGATGAAATAGTTGAAACTACAAAAGAATTTAATAAACAAAATAGAGAATTATTAGGTATTGTTAAAAATTTACCAGCAGAATATAAGCGAATAAATGATTTAACAAAAGCAAATAAAAATAGTGTTACTGATTTTGGAGGAGCTATAAATAAATATGTTTTAGCAGAAGGAGATAGAGATGCTGCTACTAAATTAGTAAATCAAAAGTATTTAGATCAAGCAAAAATTGTATCTGATTTAAGATTAAAATTAGATGAGTTAAAGAAAGTATTTACCGAATTAACAATAGAAAACTTAGATAATAGTGTTTTAGATCCTGTAAAAATTAAAAAAGTAAAAGATGAATACAAGGATTTATTTCAAAAATTACCAGCTAGGTCAGCTGAATACATTAAGTTTCTAAAAGAAGCCAATAAATTAACTGAAGATAATATTGAGTTAAATAAAAGAATAAGAATTGCGGTAACAGATGTAGGTGGACCAATGGCTAATGATTTAAAAAGTCCATTTTTACCAGATAAAGATGATATTAAATTTTACGAAGATGCTTTAAAATCTTTTGAGTCAATTACTCAAAAATATAATGATAGAATATTTGGCATATTTAATAGAACATTAAGGCAACCAATTGAGGATTTATTTAATACATTGCTTACAACTGGTAAAATAGCATGGGCTGATTTTGGGAATGCAGTTGTAGCAGTATTAAAAAGAATTGCAGCTCAACTTATCGCAACTGGTATAGCAAGTCTAATTGCAAATATATTAGCACCTGGTGCTGGTATTGGTGTAGCTGCTGGTTTAAAAGGAATAAGCACTGGCGCATTAGGAGATTTTTTAAGTGTAGGTGGAGGTGCTAATTTCGGCGGAGTTGGTCCAGGAGGTCTCGCAATGAGTGGCGCAGTAAGCCTAAGCCTTAGAGGTTCAGATTTGGTGGGTGCGATAAATAGAACAAACACTAATATTAATAGAATTGGCTAGAAGCGAAAAATATAGGATTGAATTTAAAAGCACAGAAGGTGATACTTGCACCGTTCAATTATTATTTGAAGGTTGGACTGGTGGTGTTACATATTTGACTCCAGCCGCAAGGCCGTTTGTATTGTCAGAATATAATACAGATGAGAATTTATTTAAGCCTTATAGACCGCAACAAGCTACAATAAATATAATAGCAAGTGATTCATCGGTAACGATGGATAACTTTGTTACAAATAATGACAATGACATTGAGGTAATATTCTCCTTTGGTAGTTTCACTCCTTATTGGTATGGATTTATTTTACAAGATAATTTCCAAGAGACATGGATAGCGGGTGAACACGTTTTGACGCTTACTGCAACCGAAGGAATTGGTCAATTATCAGAAAAGCAATTTAGCAATAACGGTGCCGAGGTTGTAGGAAAATTAACACCTTGGACTGCTATTGGTTATTGTCTAGAAGAATCCCCACAGAGTTTAGTACAATCAAGGGTTTATAATTCCTTGTATCATACTTCAATGAATAGCACAAACACAGATATGTGTTTGGATCAATGCTATTTAGATGCTAGGACTTTCATGCAAGAACCTAAGCAGTACGATAGCAAATTAGAAGTTTTGACCAAGATCAATCAATCATTTGGCCAGACTATGTTTCAATACAAAGGCCAATGGTATTTCCTTAGATTAGAAGATTTATATATTCCTACGAATGTAAATTTAAGAGGCTTTAGGAACCAAGTAGGTGGAGGCAGAGCAACGGTGAATAGAAGATACGATGCAAATATTGGAGTGGGTGAAAATATGCAGCCTATTGCTCCAGAAATGCTTAGATACATTAACAGACGAACAAAGTTTGATAGTGTTATCAAGCAATATGAAATGTTTCCAGAAGTAGTACAAAACTCTTCTTTTACAAGGGGCGCACTTATAAGCTCAAATGCTTCTCTTAAATTATATGCTTTAGATAACTGGAGTTTTTATTACGGCACTTGGCTATCTCAAACAGTTAATACTGGAACTAGAAATATATCTGAGGTTTATGTAGATACAATACTGAGCGAAAGATATGCTTATTTTAGATTAAGAGATAACGAGTTTTCTTTCATTCAATCTGAATATACATACATAAGAACACTTGATACTATCAAATTAACATTTGAAGTTAAATATAAAGACTTTGATCTTTCTACTTATGCAACACCATCTTATGTTAGTCAAGGAGTTATAAGTTTACAAGATAAAGATATTCTAATCGCATCTTTATATTTAGAAACTGCATTTGGTAATTATTGGTTAGATAAAGAAGGTAAGTGGGTTTTGAATGATGTTACCAAAACTTATCCAACTGCTCAGATAAGAATGGTAGTTGACCCAGCAAAAGATATATTTGCAACTGAATGGCAGACAATTACCGTAACATCTGAACCTATGCCGTATGCTGGAAAGTTTAAAATGCAATTTTGGGGATTTTTACGAGACGGCTATGTTGACAATCAATTACAGATTAAGAACTTTTCTCTTGAGACAATCCCAGTATTTAACGTAGATGAGAGAAGATCAAATCTTACTGGCCATGAGGTTAAATATGAGAAATCTGGAAGTTTAAGAAACACATCTGAGAATTATACATATTTAGAGGACAATGTATCTTATAACTTTAAGGGTAGTTTATTTGAGTCAGATCAAATAACCTTTACCAACGCAGAATGGTTTAGATATAGATATGCAGACGAAAGATACGCATTTTTGCAACAAGCATTGATACCATACTGGGAGCATAATAGGTATAATAGAAATAAAATTGATGTTAACTGCTATGGCCTTAAATTTAATAGTGGTGCAGACCCAATTGGTTTAATTAACACTTTTATATTTGTTGATGATGACCCAAATAAAGTTTATTATGTTTTAAACATGAAAGAGATTGACTTCTCTTCGGCTACTTGGAGTGCAACGCTAATTGAGGTTTATGATAGCGTAAAAGACCCAGGCGCAAACATAACTAAAACATTTGAAGCAGATGTTACAACTGGCTCTTATTCATCTACAAACTTTGTACCTTTTACAATAGTAAGTGCTGCTGACTTTACGCTTGGCGGCACATCAAACATTACTTATATTGGTACAAATAATATTACAGTAAATATTGCTTGCAATGTATCTGGTTATGTTACATCCAATGGTACTACACCAGTAAATTTTGAGCTTAGAAAGAATGGTACGGCTATTAATACACAAAGTGTAAATATTAATAACTTACCAGAGCCTTTTAACGTGGATTTGAGTACAAATAGTGTAACACTCGCAACAAATGATATTTTAACTGTTTGGATTGATACCAACATTTATTCACTAGACTTGAACGGAGGAGAAATGACATTTAGTTATACGGCGTCAAATGCACAAACATTTGATACTTATATAGACAGATATTTAACAAATTAATATGGCAGAAGTAGTAACGGCGCAAGGATTGGTTTTAGCATTTACGAACGCAAGTGGTAATGTTTATCCTTTTGCGTGTACTAAAGATGCTACAATAAGTATTACTAGGGATTTTTTAGAGTTGGCTCCAAGAACGAACGGAGTATTTAGGGAATACCTACCAAATAGATCTAGCTTTTCAATTAGCGGAAGTGGTCTAGTAAAGATGGTACAATCAAATTTGCAGCCAATAACTTTTTTTGATAATTTTATTGAAGGCAGTGATGCGGCTTTTGTAGGGTATTTAGACATGATTGATGCGAGTGGCAACTACAAAGTGTACGAATTTGACTGCATTATACAAGACTTATCACTAAGCTCTAGCATCGGCCAAAACTCTAGCTATAATTTTACTCTTCAAGGAACTGGTCCTCTGACTGAGATTACAACCGTAGATAGCTACACCGTAGCAAGCGGTACAATCACTGGTCGTAACCCAGCAACCTTTAAACTTGTGGCAGTTGGTATAGAAGGCACTTGGTATTACAACTACACTGTAACTGGCACATCACCAAATTTTGTCATAAGTATTGGCAGCTCATTTAACGGAAAAGTAGTAAAAGCGGTATATATCGCATTGTAAAAAATTATGTAATTTTAATAGCAAATGGAAGCAAATTTCTGGTTAGTTTTAGGAATACAAACAATAGCATTCGGACTTGGTGCTATTCGCCTTTATACCGATATGAAAATAAAGCTAAGAGAGCATGATCTTAGGCTAAAAACTCTTGAAAAGAAAGAGGATGAGACTGCGGTGCAGTTCAAAGAAATTATGCAAGCTCTTAATGAGATCAAATTAGAATTAAAAGATAAAGCCGATAAGCCATGATAGGTGAATTAAACATGAAGCCAATAAAGAAGGGAGATACTTACGTTATCACCTATTCATTCTACGAAGATGAGTGTGAAGAAACTCCACTTGATGTATCTACTTATAGCTTTAAGCTACAAGCCAAGAACTCAAGCGGAACGGTTATGATTGAGTGGCTAAATGCTTTATTTGTGCAAATTGACAATCATACAAGAAAGGTAACATTAAGCCCAGTTACAACGGCTACTTATACGGCTGGAGAATATACTTACGAGCTTGAAGTAACCATTTCTACTAATAAATATACTTGGATGCAAGGCTACGTTGAAGTTCAAAACCAAGTTACCTCATAATGATATTAATAAAAGTTACATATAGCTCAACACAACCTACAATAAAGGTTACTTACGATGTAACCAATATTACGGTTAGTGGAGGTCAGCCGAGTCCAGTTTACGTGAATTTGGATTATAGTGCGAGTGGGGCGGCTACCAATCTTACCTCCGTAGGGCTTACAATGCCTACGGGTTTTAGTGTTGCAAATAGCCCACTTGTACAAAGTGGCACATTGGCGGTTACGTATGCAAGTGGATATAGCTTACCTAGTGATGCGGAGCAAGCGGAATGGGACACTGCATACGATAGGAGCCTAACTGCGGCAAATGTAAGCGGTACGACAACCAAGACACTTACCCTTACTAAGCAAGACGGCTCTACCTTACAAACCTCGTGGAGTGATTACGATACGGGTCTTACAAGTGTAGGACTGACAATGCCAGAGGCTTTTACAGTTAGTAATTCGCCTTTGACTAGCAATGGCACGCTTGCAGTAACGGCTGCGGGTACGGGCGCACAATATATAAAGGGGGATGGCACACTAGCTACTTTCCCAACCACAATTAACCAGGCTCTTACACTCATTCGTGAAGTGTATAATAGTACGGGGGCTACACTCGCAAAAGGTACGGTAGTGTACATAAACGGCGGTCAAGGTAACTTGCCTACGGTTACAAAGGCACTTGCCGTTGGAGATATAACAAGTGCGCAGACATTTGGTGTAGTGCAAAGCGATATTAGTAATCAAAGCAACGGCTTTGTAATTGTGGCTGGTGGCATAAATAGCTTAGATACGCAAGCATACTCCGTTGGTACGGCTCTTTATTTAAGCCCTACTATTGCGGGTGCTTACACTTCTACTAAGCCTTATGCACCCGATCATATTGTGTACATTGGTGTAGTGGTTAGATCACATCCTACGATGGGTGTGATAGAGGTTAAGATACAAAACGGTTACGAGCTTGATGAGCTTCATAATGTTGCGGCTCAAAGCCCTTCCAATAATGACGGTATTTTTTATAACACAACTACCTCACTATGGGAGAAAAAGAGCATAGCAACGGCACTTGGCTTTACACCCGTTACAAATGCAAGGCAGCTTACAATTAACGATGTGGCGTATGATTTAAGTGCAAATAGAGAATGGAGTATTGGCGATTACGGAACTTGGTAAAAATATATAAATGGCAAATACATTAAAGATAAAAAGAGGCACGAATGCAACAATCCCACAAGGACAGCTTGCCGAGCCTTTGTTCACTACCGACACTTATGACCTTTACATTGGTAAAGGTGCAGGGGGTAATCAACGCATACAAAATTATATTGCGAGTGGTACATCATCGCAGTTCTTGAAAGGGGATGGATCGCTTGATAGTACAACTTACCAAGCAACGAGCGAAAAAGGTCAGAACAACGGTTATGCGAGCCTTGATGCTGGGGGTAAAATCCCAGCTGCCCAATTGCCATCAAGTGTAATTGAGTACAAAGGGACTTGGAATGCAAGCACTAACACACCGACTTTGGCCGATGGAACGGGAGATGCTGGGGATGTATATATAGTGAGCGTAGGAGGTACACAAAACCTAGGTAGCGGATCAATCACATTTGATGCCGGAGATTGGGTCATGTACAATGGCTCTGTATGGCAAAAGTCCACTGGCTCAAACGCCGTTGCGAGTGTAAATGGACAGACTGGGATTGTAAGCATTGGAGTGAATGATCTTGATGATGCGACTATTACAAGTGTAAGCAATGGTCAGCTTTTGCAATATAATAGTACATCTGGTAAATGGGTAAACTGGACTCCTACTTACATAAGTGCTGCCATTACAAGTCTAAATGGCTTAACTGGAGCAACACAGACATTTGCAAATGATACAAATGTTATAATAACTTCAGCAAGTTCAACACACACAATAGGATGGAGTGGACAACTTGCAATTGCAAGAGGAGGTACTGGACTTTCATCTTTAGGAACTTCAGGACAATTACTTAGAGTAAACTCTGGAGCTACTGCTTTGGAATATTTTACTCCTACTTATATTAGTGCAGCAATAACTTCTTTAAACGGATTAACTGCAGCAACACAGACTTTTGCAGTTGGAACAAGCGGTACTGACTTTGCAATAAGCTCAAGCACAAGTACGCATACATTTAATTTACCTACTGCATCAGCAACAAATAGAGGTGCTTTGAGTAGTGCTGATTGGAGTACATTTAATACTAAGCAAAATGCTATTACATTAACAACTACTGGATCAAGTGGAGCTGCAACATTAGTAGGTGCAACCCTAAATATACCAAATTATGGATCTGCGTTAAGTGGATATTTGCCATTAACTGGAGGAACATTAACTGGCGGATTAATAGGCACAACCGCATCATTCACATCAAATAGTGGCAACTTTAATTTAGGTAGCCAAGCTGATACTGCGATATATACACACTTTGGTTCAAAGAGTGCAAGTGGTGGTCAAGCGGTTGCAATGAGATTGGCTGGTACATTGACTGCAACTGCTAACTTTGATAATTTGTTTGGGCTTTGGGTAGATTATACAGACAATACTGCTGGATATGCAGGTGTTACAAGATATGGCATTTATCAAAACGACTCTGCTAAAAGAAACTATTTTGGCGGACTAACTACATTTAATTCAGCAGTTACTGGTGCGGATACAATAACTGCAACTGCATTTATCCCAACTGGCACTTCTGTACCATCAAGAGGTATGTACACAAGTGCAAGTAATGTACTTGATTTTTCAGCTGGTACAACTAATCTTTTATCTCTTAATTATAACACTGGCTTATCTACTTTTAATACTGGTGTAAGAGGATATTATTTTAGAATAGTAAACGTATCTACTGCTGAATTTGGTATAAATACCGAAAACAATCAAGGATATATTGGAACAACTACAAGTCATGGTTTCAACATCATGACAAATAATACTGCGAGACTCACAATCTCTTCAACCGGCGCAGCTACGTTTAGCAGTGATTTAAGAGCAGATGGAACGGACTTTAGATTTGGTGGTAATTATAACCCAACAATAGAGGCGGGTAGAACTGCATTTAATATAAATGGTTCATCTAATGCAATGATTTCTTTTACTGTTGCAGGTACATTAAAAGGTTATCTTTATCATAATAGTACAAATTTAAACTTATGGAATAGTGTTAATGGTAATGTATTTATAGCTACTGATAATACTACAAGATTAACTATTACTGGTGGCGGCAATGTCGGAATCGGGACTACTTCGCCAAGTGCTTCAGATTGGAATGCAAGTGCAACACTTTTACATATATATCAAAATAGTACAAATGGGTCTATATTAAAATTAGAATCAAGTAATGCTGCTGGTGTTGTAGCCGTAGGTAATAATCAAATGCAAATTGCTACCACAACTGATGACCCAATGATATTTTACACAAACTCAGCCGAACGCATGCGCATCACGAGTGGGGGGAATGTAGAGGTTAAGTCAGCAGGAGAATTAAGGGTTTATCGGTCAGACAACGCAAGATATGGTACATTTTATACTGATAATTTAGCAGTACATATTGCTGCATCTGTTGACCCAATAAGATTTTCCACACCAGAAAGACATGAATTTTATACTGCTGGAACCGAAAGAATGCGCATAACGAGTGGGGGGTACTTAAAGGCGAGTAATGATGGAACATATATAGGTTCTACTGGAACATATCACGAATTTACTGGGACTACTGCTGCCTCAGATACATTATCATTAAGACATAAAGCAGCATCACAACCATTTGGTCAAAGTATCACATTTAGTGCAGCAACTCCAAATAACTTAGACCAATACTTTTTATATTGTCAAGATAGCACAAATGTAAAAGCTATTATTTGGTCAAACGGTACATTTAACTCTCGTACAAATACTTATACATCCGTATCTGATATAAATTTAAAACAAGATATTATTGATGCCTCATCTCAATGGAATGACATTAAAAATCTAACTGTTAGGAAATTTAGATTAAAGGATGAAGTAGCTGCTGACCCTAATTACCCATATCACATTGGAGTAGTTGCTCAAGAATTAGAATTAATAAGCCCAAATCTTGTTGACAATATTCCAAATTATAAATTCATTGATGGCGAAAAAGTTGTTGATGGGCATATAAAAACCGTAAAATATAGCATTCTTTATATGAAAGCTATTAAGGCTTTGCAAGAGGCTATGGAAAGGATTGAAAAATTAGAAGCAAAATTAAATTAATATGAAATATTGGATTATATCCGCAATGGATTGCGTACCGAAAGAAGGTGAATTGATAGATGTAGTTAGCACAGTACATTGGCGCAGAGATGCTAAGGAAGTAGATGGAGATAAAGAGTACTATGGCGATGTCTATGGTGCTATGGGATGCTCCGCTCCCGATCCGATGGCATTTGTACCATATAGCGATCTTACATTTGATGAGGTATGCTCATGGTTGGAGGCTAACTTAGATGTTGCGGCTTTGGATGCTGCCCTTGACTCACAAATTGAGAATCAAAAAAATCCTCCTATTGTGAGCTTGCCATTACCTTGGAATCAAAATATAGTTTAAATTAGCAAAAAACAAATACACTATGACTTACAGAGATTTACTTATTCTCGTTGAGAACATCAAGCTCAACATCGGTCAACAAGAGACAAAAGGGCAAAAGAAGCTATTTAAAATCTACGAAAAGCTCAAGCCATCTATTGATGAGTTTCAAAGCAAGATAGATGACGCAAGGCTTGACAATGCGGCGGTTGATGAGAAAGGCAATTTGATCCTAAACGAAAAAGGAGAATATAATTTTAATAAAGAAGGGCTTAAAAAGCTAAAAGCGGATATTAAAAAGATTGAGGAGAGTGAGTTTGAGTTTAAGAAGATTGAGGTAGCTAATCCAGGTGGACTTGAGCCTTATTTCTTCTTAAATGGTTGGGTGAATGGTGTTGAGCTAGAGGAAGCCCCTAAACAAGACGAAGAAGAGCTTTGAGAATAAATAGATCATATATAACGAACTTTGACCAAATTCTTGACGCAAGTAATTTGGCTTTCTCATCTAGTAGTGCAACTACAAACACTACTTTAACGGAAACGGACGGCATCAATGTAAAGCTCATAAATGCTACAAGTGGTGCCGTTACAGTTACTCTTCCAACGGCCGTATCAAATGCGGCCTCATTCATTATAAAAAAGACCGACTCAAGTACCAATAAAGTAACGATTGATGGATACTCAACAGAGACCATTGACGGAGGGACAACATACGTACTAAACGATCAATATAATTACGTGGAGATAGTTAGCAACGGGACGAATTGGGTCGTAACAAATGAATTTAACAATGAAGTTTGGACTTAAATATTATTTTCATCCGACACCTAAAAAGATTAGGCTTTTTGGAGATTCTCTTGCTGCTGCTAGTGTTTTTGTATCTACTATGACAATACTAGAGGGACATAAAGAGATAGCCATAGCCGTATTTATTAGCGGTTGGGTTGGCAAATTCATCTCAAATATGTTCGCCGATGTTGACCAAAAAGCTGATAACAACTCTTCCGAAGCAGGTTCTTGATGAGCTACCAAGTGTTATCGATACGTTTAAAATTAATAACCCGCTTGTTTTAGCGCACTTTCTAGGCCAGGTAGCACATGAGAGCGGTAACTTTAAATACGTGCGTGAGAACCTTAATTATAACGCACAAGGCCTTCTCAAAACATTCCCAAGATATTTTAGTAAAGACACCGCAGAAATAGCGGCTAGAAAGCCAGAGTTGATAGGCAATATGGTTTATGGCTTACGCATGGGTAATAATGCAAAAGAGGGGTTTCTTTTTCGGGGACGTGGATATTTACAACTTACGGGTAAGGTAAATTATAAAGCATTTGGCGATTATATAAGTGTTGACTTAATAGCAAATCCAGACCTGGTTGCAACTAAATATCCTTTGCTTAGTGCCGCATGGTTCTTTGAAGTGAAAGTGCTATGGAACCTAGCGGCTAGAGATGGAAGCGATGAGACAATCAAACACCTTACAAGAAGAATCAACGGCGGGTTTAATGGCCTAGCCGACCGCATATCTAAAACAAAACTTTTCACATCAATTTTATGCTAAAGTACTTACCCATTATTTTTTTATTCACATCGTGTATAACAACGAATAAAGTTCGTAAATACCTCGATGAACACCCCGTTCAAGCGGCAAAATTATGCCTCGAACAGTTTCCTCAAGAAAGCAAAATAGACACTATTCGAATTGTCAAGGATTCCTTGATAATTAAGCAAAAGGTAGATAGCATCTATACTTGGCTTGTAGAGGATCATTACTCAGAGCCAGAGATAAAGACAAAAATCAGAACTATAATTAAAGAGTTAAAAGACACTATTTACATTACCGAGACAAAATGGGATGATAAATATAAAGTGCTTTACGAGGCTAAGGATAAAGATTATATGATCCTTGAGGATCGATTCGATCGCAAAAGCAAAGCATTATTTTACACATGGCTATGGATAGCGATTATAGGAGTGGGAGCGTTTGCCTATAAAAAATACCTATGAGGAAAAGGCTCTTTTTTGATATAGAGGTAAGTGCAAATTTGGGTTTGTTTTGGGCTAGTGGATATAAATTATCAATAGGACCAGAGTCTATCATAAAAGAAAGGGCTATAATTTGCATTTGCTATAAATGGGAAGGTGTGAAAGAAGTTCACGCTTTGACATGGGACTCTAAGCAATGCGATAAGAAAATGCTTGAGGCATTTATAAAAGTTGCCAACCAGGCCGATGAGCTTGTAGGGCATAATGGGGACAAATTTGACCTAGCTTGGATTAGGACAAGGTGCCTATTTCATGGCATAGATATGTTCCCTAGCTATACTACAATAGATACGCTTAAAGTGGCACGTAGCAAGTTTAGGTTTAATAGCAATAAGCTCAACTACATTGCTAAGTTTTTAGGCATCGGTCAAAAGATACATACCGATTACGATTTATGGAAAAAGATAATGCTTGAAAAGGATAAAGTGGCTATGGAGAAAATGGTTAAATATTGTAAAAATGATGTGGTATTGCTAGAGAAAGTTTTTAGCCATTTAAACACGCATATAGCCCCAAAAACACATTATGGAGTCATTCATAAGGCCGATAGAGGATCATGCCCAGAATGTGGGTCTGACGATCTTGTACAGAATTTAAAAAGAGTTACGGCAACTGGACTTGTCAGAATAATGTTTCGTTGTAAAACTTGCGGTAAATACCATAGCCAAACACATAAATGAAAAATTATTTTAGGATAACACACCCAAAGGATTTGAAAATAAGAATTAAATATCGCAAACTTGGTAAGGAAAATGCTTATGGGGTGGCACATTCCGATGGCCTCATCGAGATAGACGAAAGGCTTAAAGGGAAAAAGCATCTTGAAATTATTGTTCACGAAACACTGCATTTACTATGGCCAGAAGCGAGTGAGGAGGAGATTGAGAAAAAAGCCATAACTTTGACCAAGATTCTTTGGAAAGAAAATTATAGGAGGATTGATCCTCACGAAGATATACCGCTTCAAGACGGTAGCAAGTAAGCAAATTTTTTCATGATAAGTTGGTTTGTTCGCCCCTTGTTTTTACGAGGGGCTTTCTATTGCACTTTACTCGGAATTATTCCGAATTAACCATGCAAATTCAACATAAAGTGTTATAAAAGGCACCTTAATTCGGATTATTGTCCATTATAAGACACATTATAGCTCATAATTCTTGTTTTTTGAGCTATAAATTAGCCGATAATGAGCGACAAACGGCTCACAAAAAAAATATTTAAAATAAATTTGTTTATTTCAAATTGTCTATTTAGCTTTGTCTAAAATTAAATGACATGACTACACAACAAGAAATTAGAACACTACGAATAGCACGAGGCCTTTCACAAGAAAAACTTGCGCAGCTTTGCGGCTTAACTTCACAAACAATTTACAGAGCAGAGAAAACGGGCAAGATTACACTATCCAACTATTTGAAAATTACTAATACTTTAAAAAATGCAAACCCTACTAATTCTCCTAGCTTGTAGCCTTACCATTGCTTTTTTCATCGTTCCGTTAAAAAGACCAAAGAAAAAGAATAGAGTTAATCGCAACGACCACTACAAGGTTCCCGCAGTATTTTGGGAAGAGTACAATTGGCTTACTCTAAAAATCCACCGCATGAATAGCAGTGATTACGAGAATGTGCAGCATCACATTAACCAATTTATGTACAAGTACGAGCAGTTAGTAGAGTATAAAGTATATAACGAAAAGGTAGCAAATTTACTATCATCTTATCAATATCGGGTTCAATTATTACTTAACAATAAACACTTAGCAAATGGGACTTCAGTCTAATTCGGGATCGGGAAACGGAGTTTTCTTATCCATCACTAACGGCAAACTTGTACGTCAATTCAAGCAGCCTACTGACAAATCGGTAAAGCGCACAAACAAAATGGGTCGAGAAGTACACGAAGAGTTTTATGACTCACTAACGGGTTGTATCTCAGACATCAAAACCAAAGAAAGCGAGTACGGTAAATTTTGGGTGATTGCACTCAAAGACAAAGAGACTACTTACTTTTTGGAGATGAAATACTCTAGCGGTTATGCCGTTAGCTTTCTCAAAGCCTTGCCAAACGTAAGTTTCAGCGAACTTGTAACTCTTACCCCTAAGCTCACTATTGATGGCGATAAGAAAAGCTCAGTAGTATTTATTAATCAAAATGGAGTAGGACTTAAGCATTTTTGGAATAAAGCAAACCCTGGGGAGTTGCCGCCTTTGAAACAAATAAAGGTTAAAGGTGTTACAACTTGGGATGACACCGATAGAATGGAATATTTGGAAGAATATGTAAAAAATTCTATCTTACCTCTTATCAAACCAGTTCTCTCAGATGTAAACGAGGACGATACACCTTTTTAGGTTGGTTCATAGGTTAGTCGCTATCGCTTAGGAGCGCAAGAGATCGGTTCGAATCCGATATAGCGACCTCATTACAAACTACAACTATTATGAAAAATTACAAACTAGACCTAGACCGACAACGTATTCAATTCATCGACACGAGATTTTACCTTTCTCCAAAAGAAAAATACCTACCAAGCGTTACCACAATTTTAGAGGCTTACCCAAAAGACGCATCTTATTACAAATGGCTTAAAGATGTTGGCTCGGATGCCGACCATATCAGAGACGAGGCGGGACGCCGAGGCTCGGTAGTGCATGAGCTTACTGAAAGATATGATTGCAATGAGGAGATTACACTTATCAATGAGTACGGCACTCCACAATATAAGATGCTTGAGTGGTCAATGTTTGAAAGGTATGTTGAATTTTCGACAAATTTTCATCCCCAAATAGATATGATGGAGGTTCACTTAATGAGTGATAAGTTAGGCTTTGCGGGGACTCTTGATAGAGTGATTAGACTCGGATCGCTTACTATGCTACTAGACATCAAAACATCTAATAGCATTTATCCATCTTATTGGCTACAACTTGCAGCTTACCATCAATTACTCAAAGAGCATCACAAAAAGCTAAACGTAGATGCCGTAGGTATATTATGGCTCAATGCCAAGACCCGCACTAGCGGCAAAGGCGGTGCTATACAAGGGCAAGGATGGCAACTTGTACAACGTACCATGACCGAGTTAAAGAAAGATTGGGAGCTTTTTAAAAGCACGCATAAGCTATGGCTCGCAATGAATGATGGGGTAACTCCGAGAAATATTTCTTACCAACTTAAATACAAAAAAAATGATCTGCAATAAATGTAAAAAAGATGTAATGGCTACTATACATGATCTATGTATCGAATGCCATGATGATATTCCTCGTGATCCAATAGTAGAGAGCGTAATATCTAAGTATCAGAAAAGGTCAGCAGAGGGTATGATCAAGTACGGAGTAACAATGATGCGAGATGATCTGACTAGCCTACAATGGCTCAATCATTTGCAAGAAGAGCTTATGGATGCTACACTTTATTTGGAAAGGCTTAGGGTTAAATTAGAGAGCATTGAGGTAAGCAAAAATGACGAAGAGGACTTGCATTTTAAATTGAGCGAGCAAGGATATTTTGAACAATTAAATGAAGAGGATGAATCTTAGAGATTACCAAATAGAGATTAGTGATCGAGCGGCTAAGTTATTGAAGTATCACAAGATTGCATACCTCGCTATGGAAGTGAGGACTGGCAAGACTTTGACGGCACTTGCATCGGCTTATAAATTCGGCGCACAGAAGGTACTATTCTGCACTAAAAAGAAAGCCATTGATGACATCATTGAGCAAGCAAAAAGCATGGGCTATGATATGGAGATATATATAACCAATTTTGAGCAGCTTCATAAAGTAGAGTACGGATGGGATGTTGTGATCGTAGATGAGGCGCATGGACTCGGTGCTTTCCCAAGGCCATCTAAAAGAGCAAAGGAGCTGAAAAGAATTTGTGCAGCAACGCCAATTATCTTTTTGAGTGGCACACCTACACCAGAATCTTACTCACAGATTTATCACCAGTTATACATATCTAGTTACTCGGTATATAAAAAGTATAAGACCTTTTACCAATGGGCAAATGATTATGTTATACTTCAAAAGAAATATGTATTTAATAGAGCAATTAATGATTACTCACTTGCATACGAAGAAAAAATTATGGAAGATATAAAACCAATTATGATCACGTTCACCCAAGCCCAAGCGGGATTTGAGGGACTAATAGAAGAGAATATCTTATACGTTAAAATGGATGATAGCACGTATAAGCTAGCTGACAAGATACGTAGAGATAAAATGGTAACGAATAAAGACGGAGAGACTGTCATGGGAGATACTGCGGTAAAGTTGATGAATAAGCTGCACCAAATATATAGCGGCTCGGTGATTGTCGATGAGCCTAAGCGAGTAGCAAAGGCCTTTGACTATACCAAAGCTGAGTTTATTAAAGAGAAATTTGCGGGTAAAAAGATTGCTATATTTTATAAGTTTCAAGCGGAGTATGCAGCATTACTGTGGGTGTTTGGTAGTAGGATTGAGATAGATGCGGCGGCATTTAACAAGGCGAGTAATGATGCCGTATTTGTATCGCAAATCGTGAGCGGGCGAGAGGGGCTTAATCTTTCGAGTGCGGATGCGTTAGTGTTTTATAATATTGACTTTAGTGCGACATCGTATTGGCAGAGTAGAGCAAGGATACAGACAAAGGATCGTACCGAGTCGGCTCAGATTTATTGGATATTTAGCTATAACGGGATTGAGGATAAGATATATAAAGCAGTGATGAATAAGAAGGATTATACTCTTAATCACTTTAAGATAGATTACTTAAAATGAAAATTATGCTTGCACTATTAAAAGTATTTGCTTGGGTAGCCTATTGGATGCTCTTTTGTGTACCTTTTACACTATGTTTTATGATGATCCTAACAATAAATTACCTCATTAAAAAACTCTACAATGACACAAAAAATTACCTCGACTCTATTCACTATTGAGTGCGAACATCTTTACTATGCCTTAGGCCTACCACCACAAACCGAGATAGATTGGTGGGAAAGCAAAACGGAGAATAAGCTATGGTGGGACGTAGAAATATTTTTTAATAGCGAAGGCATTAGTTACATTCGTGGTTTGGTTGAAAGAGCAAGTTGCATTATTACCTTTCGAATACATGAAGATGATTTGCGTAGTAAAGATATCGTTAGACTTGGTGAGAATAACCAGCTTTACAAAAGTGGTGAGTTTTACGAAGGGCTTTTGTTCGTAAACACCATGACCGAGAAAGATTGGAATGTAGCTTTTGAAGTGGAGTGCGAGAACGGAATAATGATGCCAAGTAAAGTGATTATAAATTTTATGGATAAAAATATTTTGATTCTTTGATACTAGAACTAAAAAATAAAATCCCAGTCCATACTCCGCATGGATATGGAGATGCAATGTTTATCATTGATTATGGGCTGGAGATAAATAGCGTGTGGGTTGTAAGGCTTAGTGGAGGAGAGGTTAAGCATTACTACTCCGATGATTTAAGGATGTATGACAACCCTATGAACGGAAATAAATTTGATATTGAAATACCTAAAACTTGGAAAAAATGAGAGAAGCAGAATTACAGAAAAAGATCGTTGATAGATTGAATAGACATGGCTGGTCGTGCATTAAATTGATCCAGACCAATATGAATGGCATACCAGATTTAATGTGCATACGAAAAGGATTTGTTATGTTCCTCGAAGTGAAAACAGAGAAGGGAGTTGTAGCACCACTACAAGAAAAAAGAATAGCTGATCTTAATAAGCATGGCGTATTTGCAAGAGTAGTAAGATCGCTAGATGATATTGATATTTACTGTTATAAAAATATTTAAAATGCCAACTATCGAAGTATTTAACATGGATTGCATGGAAGGAATGGCAAAATACCCAGATAAGTATTTTGAACTAGCTATTGTTGACCCGCCTTATGGTAATGATAACATTAAAGGTGGTTACACATCTGGTAAAGGTGGTGGAGTTGCAAAACAAAAAAATTATAATAAATCTTTATGGAAATTTAGTGAACCAGATAGTAAATATTTTGATGAGATATATCGTATAAGTAAAAATCAAATAATTTGGGGTGCAAATCATTATCCATATAGATTTAAAAAGTCATCTGGATGGATTTTTTGGGATAAATTAAATGGAGATGTTTCATTTAGTGATGGAGAATTAGCTTATACATCATTTAATGTTGGCTTAAGAAAATTTGCATTTAGATGGAGTGGTATGTTACAACAAAACATGAAAAATAAAGAAACTCGCATACATCCTACCCAAAAGCCAGTTGCACTTTACAAATGGCTCTTAACTAACTACGCTAAACAAGGAGATAAAATATTAGACACACATTTAGGTAGTGGATCAAGTAGGATTGCGGCTTATGACTTAGGGTTTGACTTTACTGGATTTGAATTGGATAAGGATTATTACGACGCACAAGAAAAAAGATTTAATGACTTTAAAGCGCAACTAAAACTATTTTAATGAACTATTTGGATTTAGGACTAAACGTAATTGCTATAAATGAAAACAAAGCAGCCATCTTTCCTTGGAAAGTTTACCAAACGCAGAAGATTACACAAGCGGAGCTTGATGTACAAATGGCCGACCCTAGAGCCAAAGGAGTGGCAATTATTTGTGGCTCTATATCTGGAGGCTTGGAGGTTATCGACATTGACACAAAATATCAGACCTACGAGCTTTGGGATGAAATTAGAAGAAGAATCCGACAAGAGCTTTATGATAAATTGCATATTGTCAAAACTAGAAGCGGAGGGTATCACCTCTACTATAAATGTGAGGAGATTGAGGGGAATCAAAAGTTGGCAAGTAGGCTACCAACAAATGATGAGTTTAAAAGCAACCCTCATATCAAATCCTACTGTGTCATTGAGACACGCGGTGAGGCTGGTTATGTTGCGGCACCGCCTTCGAGTGGCTATGAGGTCTTGCAAGAAGGCATCAATATTATTACAATCGAGGAGCGGCAAGAGCTACTCACGCTTATGCGATCCTTCAATGAAGTTGTCGAAGAACATATCATTGAAGCTCATCACAAGCCTTCTGCAAAAGACTATGGACTTTCGCCATTTGATGACTATAATAACCGATGCGACTTCACTGCGCTCATGGAAGAGTGCGGCTGGCAAAAAGTTAAGAATGGAGGCAATAGAATTTACTACCTCAGACCAGGGTCGGCAAGTGAACATAGTGGGTCATTTAATACCGAGATGGGACTCTTTTCCGTATTCTCAACGAACACGCCGTTTCAAGTTGGTAGGGGTTATAAGCCAGCAGCAGTGTATGCCATTCTCAAATGCAACTCGGACTTCAAGATGGCGGCCAAAAGACTCCTCGAAGAAGGTTACGGAGAAAGAAAGCAAAACTTTGGGAGCAAATTAGAAAAAGAGATATATGAGAAGAAAAGAAGTGGAGTTAGTGGAGATGAGCTAGTGTCATTCCTTGTAAAAAGGCATGACAAAAGCGTATCGGAAGCAAACGAAATAATCGAAACGCTTGATAAGGAATACGGTCCAGAGATTAAAGAGTTTTGGGAGACCAAAGAGAAGAACGGCATTGTTACACCCGTCATACAACTAGATAAGCTCGAAAGGTTTCTAAATGAGAAAGGTGGTTTTAGCTTGTACTTTTATGACCCCAACTCGGTTATTTATAGGCTTATAAGAATTCAAGATGGCATGGTCGAGGAAAGCTCGACTGAGCAAATCAAGAAATTTATAAAGGGGTTTATCAATAGGTTGCCAAGTTCGTTTGATATGGGGCTTGATCCACAAACACTTATGGAGACCATTTATAAGGGATCCAACACTTACTTTAGCGATAACTTTTTTGAGTTCTTTGATCGTGCGGAGATTAGTTTTTTAGAAGATACAAAGAATGAGTGCTACTTCCCATTTGTCAACGGAGTAGTGAAAGTAACAAAAGACTCGGTTAAGTTAATGACATATGGAGATATAGGTAAAGTGATCTGGAAGTCTCAAGTTATTGACCATAAGATATATATTGAGGATGACTTTAAGATTGAGAACTGCGAGTACTTGAAGTTTTTAGATAAGATTAGTGGAGGAGATAATGAGAAGTTATTGTATTGCTTATCCTTGATAGGGTATTTGCTGCATAAGTATAAAGACCCCGCTCGGCCGTTTGCGGTGATCCTCGCCGAAGAAACCGAGAACGAGGCCAAAGGAGGAGGAACGGGTAAGGGGATTTTTGTAAAGGCCTTGGGTTATTTAATGAATCTCGTAGTAGTAGATGGCAAGAACTTTAAGATAGACAAGAACTTTGCCTTTCAAAGGGTTGATTTAGATACTAGGCTTATAGCTATTGAGGATACCCGTAAGAACGTCGATTTTGAGGGTTTTTACTCGATTATAACCGAAGGTATTACCGTCGAGAAAAAGAACAAGGATGAGCTTAGAATCCCTTATAAGGACAGTCCAAAGGTGATATTTACCACTAACTATACTATACCTAACTCGGGGAACCATGCTAAAAGGAGGCAAAAGATATTTGAGTTTGCGCCATACTTTTCGCCTAAGCATACCCCCGAAGATGAGTTTGGGCATAAGCTATTTAATGATTGGGACAAGGACGAGTGGAATAGGTACTTTAACTTGATGTTTCACTGCGTATCGGATTACCTAGAAAATGGGGTAACGGAAATGGCAATGAGTGAGAGTCTAAGCCGTAAGCAAATTAGGGTACAGTTCGGGGAAGAGTTCCTAGATTATTTTATGACACTGGAGGGCGAGAGTGGGTTGACCATTACACTAGAAAGACTTTATAATGATTACCTAACTTTTACGGGTTATGATAAGAAAGATTACTCGTTAAAAAGGTTTAATAAGGCGATAGAAGAGACGTGCGGGATTTTAAAAATGGACTACAAAGTGGTGAGAGATCGGGGTCAAAACAACAAAAAATGTTACGTTATTAACTTTAAGAAGGAATTGTCTGATGATTTCTTTTAGTGTCGTGAAGTTTTTGTCTAGTTAATGTAGTCCATTTTGGGCAAATGTAGGGCAAATGTAGGGCAAATGTAGGGCATTTTTGTTTGTAAAACATTGATAATGAGCTTTGTAGTCCATGTAGTCCATTTTTATCTATATTTTAGCCAGGGGGTATTTATTTTTATATTTTTTAATAGGGTGGGGTATATAGAGAATTGAGGTGAATTGGGAAAATGCTTTTTGGTTGGCTTAGGGATTTTTGGTGCTTAAGGTTTTTTATTTCGGGTGCGGAAAGTTTTTGGTGGGCTTAGGGGTTTTTGGCGGTTGATACACCGAGGCGGTGCATCGGAAGGTTTTTGGCGGTCGGGAGTTTTTGGGGGTTTTTGGGGTTTTTGGCCCAAAATATGGCAAAAATGCCTTAAAATTGGTTGTTTTTGGCAATAGTTGCAATTGAAACGATATATTAAACATTCAAAATCAATCATTTATGGAGTTAATTAATGTACTTGAGGGCGTTTGTTTTGTTATGGGTCAAGATATTGAGCGGGTAAAGACCAAAGGCCGATACCGTGAGCTTGTTGTTTGTCGTCATCTTTTTTACTATTTATCTAAATATTACTACGGTGCTACTTTAAAACAAATAGGCCATTTAACGAATACCGATCATACCAGTGTTATTCATGGCATAAATGTCATAAATGATCTGTTAAGCATAAAGGATGAAAATATCCAAAATGCTTTGTCATCAATTCAAGACTACATAAGTAAACGATACATGATAGACAAAAGAATATCAGTATTCGTACCGTATGACGTTAATCTTTCAGAACTGGCCGAAATGCTACAAAATGACTACCGTTGTCGGGTCATTTTATAGATTGATGCTTTACGAACATTGCCACGCAATACAACACGAAAGGGAGGTTATTTGGATTCTCCCATTGTGCAAAGGATACTGCGAGGGCATTGTGGTGCATTTCTAGCCAATTGTAGAGCTTCTCTATCTCCATTAATGGTATTGTATTGGTTAATACGCAAAAAGGCCTTAAATGGCCTTAAATTGCGTTTCGGGGCGTTACCCTTCGTCAGTTAACCTGATATTTTACCATTTTCGTTAAAATGATAATCATTTGCTTCAAATGTTTCAATAATTGACTTCTCAGAAGTTAAATAATCATAATCTGAATTTAAAAAAGACAAATATTCTTCCCCCAAATCAGACAAAAAATCATCTTCTAAATATATTAGATCATCTTCATAATCGTCGAAGTCTTCATTTAGTTTACTTAGATCATGTAAAAATGATTCTGCTAGTTTATATATACTACAACTTTGTCCATGTTCTGACATTATTTTTTGTGCTGTTTCTTCAGCAGAATAAATAAAATCAATTTTTATAGATCTTGCGTAAATGTCAAATTCTGATATTTTTAAATTTACATTTCTAGCATCGTAATAAATTGAATCCCACCATTCATGATCAATGTTAATATCAGAATAATTTTGAATTGCTTTTTCTTTTGCTTTTTCTGATAATTCATCGAATTTGTACAAAGTAATTTCTATTGTTTTCATTTTTAGTTGGTTTTAATTATTATTTACAAAAATGATCCTGAAGTTGTCCAATGATAATACCAGCGCAAATAAGGGCAATAATGAGGTACAACAGTTGTTTATTAGTTTTCATGATTAATTATTTAAATTGGTTAACATATAATGTCCAGCAGCTATTTTACGCTTTGTTTCTTCGGTTGATTCGTTTAAAAACATACTTCTATACTTTGAGGTAGTACGCGACCAATTCCAGTATGTCTCATCTAGGAAAGTAAAATGATCTTTAGTAACCTTAGCAATAATTGAATTGTAAGATTGGAAATAAGTTGCATCATCTGTTTTAATTACGAATTGGTTTGCGATCTTGTTTCCTTTGTTTGATGTCATGTTTTGAACTTGCATAATTAATAGTTTAAAAAGTTAATGATAAAAATAATTGCATAAAAAGCGGCCGCAATAATGATCGGCAAAATGTTTGACACGTTTAAATGTTTCATTGTTGGTTTGTTTTTGTATAGCAATATTACTAACTATTTTATTCATACAAAAATATTTAGTCAATTATTTTTATTCACAAAGTTATCAACATAGTGTTATTTCATGGCTAGAATATAGCATAAAAGATTGGTAATTTGTTGGTTATAATGCGTCGTAAAGGCTTTTACATAAAGAAAGGAAAGGAAGGATCAGTCTATATTCATTTATATGTAACTGATTTTCAGCAATATATAAAAAATTTAGAAGGACAAGACGGTTGGGTAACATTCCGTTTATTTGAGCGTAACATTCCAGATGACAAAGGGCATACACATAATCTGGAAGCAATACAAAATATTGAAAAACAAAATAAGAGCATCTCTGAATATTCAAATAAAATCAAACTAGACAACAATGACTGATCAACAATTAACGGCAAAGATAGAAGAGAGGAAGAGCAAAAGAGGCGGAGCAAGAGAAGGAGCTGGAAGAAAGAGAAGGCTAGAAGAGCATGAAATTATGATGAAGTTAGCCCCAATGGAAAGCAAGGCCTTTCAAGCGTTGGAATATAACTTGATGCGCAATGACATGAAAGCCGTTCAATTGTTTTATCAATATTATATGGGGATGCCTACGCAACGAATAGAGTCTAAGATCGAAGGCCAATTGAACCAAGTACAAATTGAGGTGATCAAACCGAATTTGCAGGCAATTGAGGACGCACAAAATTAATGTCGAGGCGGGCGGATGGCGAGCGTGGGGATAGTGGTTTTTTTGGCCGTTTCTGTACGTCTCAATGAGGTTTTTTGCGGCCACTAATGGGGGGGACTTAAACTTTTTTCGATGGGGCAGGGCAGGGGGCAGAGCTGAAGTTTGGTAGCACTAAAACACTTGTCTAGATAAAAACCACATACACTAATGACCCCACTTTTATACCCACTTTTCAACTTGGTTCACGACAACTAAATTTTTAGAAAATAACTAAAACTATGGATGCTAAACTTCAGACTAACAAGATCTTTGAAATATTGCAAGACTCAAAAAAGCGCATTACGGTCATGCAAGGAGGTTCCCGTTCGGGTAAAACTTACAATATCCTTATTTGGTTTATTGTAAAGCTACTTCAAGAGAATGGTAAGACATTAACGATAGTGAGGCAATCTCTCCCAAGTATAAAAGGTTCAGTCCTACGCGACTTTGTGGACATTCTTTCCCGACTCGGAATATATTCGGAAGATAATCACAATAAGACGGAGCAAATATATCAGCTTAATGGTAACGTGGTCGAGTTCGTTAGTGCTGATCAACCACAAAAGATTCGAGGTAGGGCTAGAACCTATTTATTTTGCAATGAGGCAAACGAGTTATCATACGAAGCATGGATGCAGCTCATAATGAGAACGGAAGGTAGAATTGTTATTGACTATAACCCATCGGACATCTCCTCATGGATTTACGATGATGTGATTCCAAGAGACGATGCTGATTTTTATATTACTACTTTCAAAGACAATCCTTTCCTTCCAAAAGAACTGGTTGACGAATTAGAGAGGTTAAAAGATGCAGACCCTAACTATTGGCAAATCTATGGCCTTGGTGAACGTGGATTGAGTCAAGACCTAATTTACCTTCATTACCGAACAACGGAAACAATGCCAGAAGGTGAAACAGTGTATGGCTTAGACTTTGGTTTCAATGTACCGAGTGCAATGGTGAAAGTAGTGTTTTATGAAAATGCGGCTTATGTACAAGAACTGATTTACGAAACCAAACTTACTACAAATGACTTAGTGGAAAAAATTGTAGCTTTGGGAATAGATAAGTTCGATGAAATTTATTGCGATGCCGCAGAGCCAAAAACAATTGAAGAGTTGGTAAGACAAGGACTAAATGCGAAGCCAGCTAATAAGGATGTTCTTGAGGGAATACGTTCCGTTAAGGCTACTCCACTATACATTCATCAAGATTCCGTAAATTTACTAAAGGAGATAAAAAATTACCGTTGGAAAACGGATAGGAATGGTAATAAACTTGATCAACCG
>Ga0222713_10000907_pt1 | contig 33988 bp, 37 predicted proteins | sample C33_649DmetaG_FD_165061 | JGI IMG/M metagenome (GOLD analysis project Ga0222713, IMG submission 165061) | Estuarine water microbial communities from San Francisco Bay, California, United States - C33_649D | ecosystem: Environmental > Aquatic > Marine > Unclassified | place: USA: California... | reverse complement strand
GTAAGATACGCTGGATATGGAGCATTAGCAGGTAGCGCAGGTATGGCAAACGCAGTTACCTCAAACAACAAGAGAAGTTATGTTGGTCCAGCATCAAGAATAAATACAGCTAGAGGCGTTGGAAGAAGCGCTTAGAAAGAATAATGTTATGAGTGATTGGAAATCTTTTATAAACAAGAATGGTGATTTTGAGTTAGCAAATTTTTTATATAAAACTATAAATAATTTAATGAAACAATCATTAGATATGGGAACCTTATTGTCTAATGATCAAGCAAAGCTTAGAGCCTATAAAGAACAAACCAAAAAAGTTTTTAAACAAAAATGGTTTGAAGTAGCTCAGGCGTTGGAATTCTTTGGCATCATAGAACAATGCACATGCTTCTCAGAAGATAAAGAATCATATTGCGAAGTATGCAAAGGTGCAAGATATATTGGAGCTTCACTACTGTCTCCAGACGAAATGAGAGAAGTAGGTGTTTTTACAAACGCTGGACATAGTGTAGAAATTATAGAAAAACTACAGAAAGGTTTAGTCGAAGTTCTAAACGGAATCAAATAAATGAAATGTGATAGATGTAATTATGATTTAGTTCTTGTGACTGAAGAGATATTTCAAAAAGGTTTTATAATCAGAAAAGATATAACAGCCACTAAAGATTATTATTGTCCACGGATGCAAGAGCGCATACATAGAAAAATTTGAAAACGGTTTTTTAGTTTCGTCTGATTGGATAGATTTTAATGGCTAATATAGAAAAAAATAATAAAATAGATTTTATGAAAAGTTTAGAGTCTTTAAGACCAGACTTATTTTTTCCAGAACAATGGACAGATGAACAAAAAGATAAAGCGCTAGATATTATAAGACCTCAAAAAACAAGAACTACAATGTTTGCATCTATACCAATGAGATGTGAATCTACTAGATGTATCTTTGCAAGTACTTGTCCTCTTCTTAAAGAAAATTTAGCTCCAACTGGAGATCCATGTCCAATAGAGATGTCAATGGTATCTCAGTTTACTTATGAGTATATGGATCAATTAGACGTAAGTCCGGATAATTTAGTTGAAGTTTCGATGGTTAGGGATTTAGTAGATCAAGAAGTTCAATATATTAGAAAAACAAAACTATTAGCAAAAGAACACTTTGTGCAAGAAAATATAATTGGAATAGACTCAAATAGTGGCGAACCAATACTTAGAAAAGAATTACACCTAGCTGTCGAATTAGAAGACAGACTGCATAAAAGAAGAAAAGATCTTAGAAACCAACTACTAGCAACAAGAGAAGCTAGAGCTAAAGCTGGACAAACACAACTTGATACAGCTCAGGCGATTTCGGACATTATAGATAAAGTACAGTCTCTTGAAACTGAAAGAGAAAAGTTAATTAAGAAAAAACTTGGAACTTTTGAAAAAGACGATTATATCGAAGCTCAAGTAATAGATGAAACAGGAAACTTAGATGGCCAGGATACTGAGCAAAGCTGAAAGAGATAGACTTTCTAAAAGTGTAATTTCTGGCATAAGAAATAATATTGTTGGCCCATCCAGAAGAGTAACTTCTGATGTATCAAGTATGGTTATCAGAGGATCAATGGATGATATGAATAACCTTTTTGGTAAGACTTCAAAACAATATATGGACGAATATGAAAATATCCATAAAATGTTTTTGAGTATGTTGGATGATCCAAAAAGATTAAGTAGATCTCCTGGCACAGAAGCTGCTGTAGCAAGAATTAAAAGAACTGGAGAATTTAATCTTTCTGTTCTAACAAGGCAGTCAGCAGAATCTATAAGAGCTCAATTAGCTGAACCAATTGAAAGGATGATGCTGAGCAGAGGTTTTCCTGGATTAGATATACCAAGTACAAACTTATATAGAAACACTGTTAGATTCGATCTTGATATGACCTCTGCTGGAGCTAGACACCCTTTAGCTATCATATTAAATAATCAACACTTTAATATAAATCCAAATGGTAATGTAACAAATGTAATTAGAGATTCTTTTAATAAAATGTTGACACCAACACAATTAAGATCAGCAATGAATCAAGTTGGATCAGGTAGGGTTGGATCAGCTGGAGCACTAAATCCTTTTGGAAAAAGAAACAAAAACAGAAATCTTAACATGTTAATTCTTGACACTGAAACAACAGGAGTTGATGAAGGAAGAGTAGCAAGATCTATTGCAACATTGGAAGCGACAATGGACAGAACTGGCAATGTAACTTTTGGCCCAAGATCTTCTAATAAAAAACTCTTCTTAAGACAGCCTGGTTTAGAAGGTGGAGTTATACAAACGCCAACTGGAATGAGATCTTTGGCTGAAGGCGCAAACATATTAGAAGGCGCAGTTGGAAGTCTAGCATCTATAGATGTTGTTAACGATTCTGCTGGAGCTCAAAAAGCAATGAATGATATGATTCAATATTTTCTTCAATACGACAGAATAATCGCTAAAAACGCAGACTTCGACGTTAGTACAATTATACAAACAGCTAGAAATTTACCAGGCGCAGCCAATAATCAAGCATTAATGGCAAGCGTAGATGCGTTTGAAAAAAGAGCATATTCTGATGCATCTTTTGTTTCAAACATAGACATATCCCTTAGAGCTCATTTAAAAGCTAAATTTGATGATTATGCGGATAACTATATTAGTCAAGCACGAGCTGGAAGTGCGGATCAACTTCGTGCGTTAACCGCTGCTGGGATAGATGTAGCTGATGAGGCAGAAATAAGAAACTTTCTTTATGCAAAAAAAGTAGGAGCAAAAGAACTTTTTGAATCATTAGAAATTGGAAAGTCAGGAAGAGGGTTTACTCCTTCTGCAATGAACAACTTAATTGGTACAACTAATCTTTTAGAGTTAATACACCAAGATGCATTTAGTACTGGTCCAAATTCTGGTTCTGCTAAAACATTATATAACTTGTTAAGCGGAGGTTCTCACGTAGCTGAAACCGACGACTACCTTGCTGGTTTTGTTGCTCAATATGTCCAAACTGGAAGGCTTGATTTTGATACTGGAAGTTTAAATCACCTACCAGTTGGTAGAGCTAATTTTGTAAGAATGACAAGAAAAAAGATAGCTCAATCAGCATCTCCGACAATGACAACAAATATAGCTGATGTTGATCATTTAACTAAGACTGCTAGAAAAGCATTAAAGAGCGCTGAAGCAAGAGAAATATTAGGGACTTCAATTAGAGGTCAAATGGCAAATGTTATGACTGCAAGTCAAATATCTGAACTAGCAGCAGAAACAGGATTGTCCGAAGACGCCTTAAGGCAAATTGAAGGAAAGATAAGCTATAGCAAAGGAGCTAAAGGTTACGTATTTTCAACCTTAGACGATAGAGTTAGATCGGTAACTGGCTCTGGATTACTCACTTCTCCGGGGCAAGCTTTTGATACATCATTCAGAGTCAGCGATAGAAAAGCAAGATCATACATGGGCAACGTAGTAAACGCTGCCTTATCTGGAACTAGAGATGCAGTACAAAGAGACGCAGCATTTAAATTTGTAACTACTGGATTAGACTATTCTGATCAAGGGATGTTAGAGAGAGCAGCAGCTCTTCCTGCACACGTAAGAAGTGCTATATCAGGATTTAATATAAATGCATTTGAATCAGCTCTTCCATCTATGGATAGATCAATGCTTGTTGACGCTCTAACTAATACAAGTAGAATGATGGCAACTGAAGCTCAAGGTTTAAATGTAGCCTTATCTGGTGGTGCTGGTGCAAATCTTATTGATCAAAATCTTGGAACAATAATAAGAAGAGCAATGGAAAGAGGAGATGCCGGAATGTATGCAAGAATAGCTGCAAACATAGGTAATCCATTTGCATCGGCAGATATAACAGAAAGAATATTTTCTGTAGAAATGGCAAAAAGAACAGCTTCTGTAGCAAAAGCTGAAGCAATGAGCCTAAGGGACACGTCTGCATTTTCGTTTATGAGAAACATGGATATATTATCTGAGTTTGGAGTAAGTGCATTTAATGTTCAAGATATAACTCAAATAGTGCGTGATCAAGATTTAGTTGGTGGAAAACTTTTAGTAGGTCAAGATATTCTTTCTCAAATGAAATTAAACGTTGCAGCTCCTGGAGGAGGAACTCCTATAACAAGAAATTTAGTTGACGTCTTAACAGATAGCGCTGCACAAGTTGTTGATACTAATAATAATATTATATCTACTGGAGCAGAGTTTAATAAAGTAAGATTTTCTACTGTCCAAAGAGACTCAGCAGCAACAGTCAATGCGTTTTTGGGTGGAGAGGGAGTTCACACAAGGGCTATGTCTCAAGCATTAGCCGAGTCTTTGTATGACGCGTCCATGCAGGTAATATCAACTTCAGACTTAACAGGAGTAGATGAAGAGCTTGCTGATATTTCTAAACAATCACAAAAACAATTAAGATCATTAGCAGCTTATCTTCAACAGCAGGGTACAAGGGAACAAGCGGTAGAAAGTTTAACAACAAAAATTCATGAGGGTGGAATAGGGTTTTCCAGAATAACTGGTCAAGCAGCTGAATCGGTTACGGATTTTATTACTCAATCTGGAGCAGTTTCTAGTTCAGGAAACGACATAGTTGCTCCAGGAGTTTCTAGATTAGTTGGAACCGAAGGCAATGTAGTTTTATTAGGGCACGCTGAGAATAGCGCAGTTGCTGCAGTATCTTCAAATAATACAATGGCACAACAAGCAGCTAGCGCTGTTAGAAGAGACCAGGAATCCTTAAAGGCTATGAAAGCTATTTCGGAGTTTGCAGGTCAAGGTTTAAGGAATGAAATTTTAGAAGAAGAAAAAAGTTTAAAATTAGGAAAAGTAATTTCAGCAAGACAAAGACAAATTAGAGGCGCATATCAAACATATAAAAAACCAGTAGCCATTGGAGTTGGGGCATTGCTTGCTGCAGGCGTTGGTTACTATAGTTACAAGAAAATTAAAGAAGCAGGTCCATACGATGATGTGATGGACAGGCAGCAAACCGATCCAGCTAGAGCTCCTAGAATGGATATTTTAGGTGGACAAAATCAACCAATATATTCAAGAATACAAGATCCTTTAGCTACAGCTGGAGTAGTAGGTAATTTAGATAGAGCTAAAATAGGACATACAAAAATGGGATCAAATAAATATGATAGCTTATTCGCTGTATAAGGAGAACTTAAATGTTAGGGGTAGGTAGACTTGTAAGAGGAGCTAGAGGAGCTCGGTAGAGGCATTGCTCAAGGCGGAGGTAAAAGAGTAGCAGGTAAAGCTGGAATGGGCATGCTTGTTGGTGGAGCTGCAATAGCTGGTGCAATATCTGGTTCTGGAGAAGTTATGAACGCAGCCTTTGACGTTGCCTTTAATGACCCACAAGCAGATAGAGCTTTTGTTGGAACTGACATAACACCTGGAATGGCTATGGGGATGAGCTATGGACGGACTTGGAGCTGGAGCTGTTAACGCAGCTGCAAGAGCTCCTCTATACGAAAATGCAGCTCAAATTGGTGGAGGATTTATTGGAGGTTTAGCTGGACTAGGGATAGCAGGAGCTGGAGCTGCTGCTGGAGGAGCTGGTTTTGCAGCAAGTGCTGCAATGAAAAGAATGGATCTTGGATTTGGAAGAGGAAGTCTTAGAGGTCCAAATTTATTTCCTAAGCTATCTTATGGTGGGGCAATAGCTGGAGCTGCAGGTGTAGGTTTAGGAATAGCTGGAGCAAGAGCAATGGTATCTGGAATGAAAAGCTATAGCACAAGTCCTTACATAAATACTAGTGGAAATACAGCAGATAGACTTAATGCATCTGGAGACATAGTTCTCGGTGCACACAATTCTAGAAGGGGATACTAATGCCTATTGACCCAATGACCGGTCAAGAACTTCCTTATCCAAGTGGATACGGTTCCAGTGGAGGTGGTCAATTAGCGTCTACTGGAGCAAGAATGGCAGGAGTTCAGTCACCCCTTGCATTTGAAACAATGAACTCATTTCCTTCAATTTCGTCAATAGCATTTTTCAATGCAAGAAGAGGCGCAAATACCATAATGAAAGGTGGGTTTTTAGACACACCTAGAACAACAGGAGCGTTTTTAACTAGAAACGACCAATTACAAAGATTTAGAGGAACTGGTTCAGCTAGAACATTTACTCAGGTAGAAGCTGGTGGAAGATTTGGAAGAGGATCTTTTGTAGGGCCTATAGGCTATAGAAGGAAAAAAGCAGAACAATTAGCAGCTAGACTTCGGCGGAGATTCAGCAATTAAAACTGGTGCTCCGAGAATGAGGGGTTTTTTAAAAAACCATCTCGACCCAAGAGCTGCAACTAGACTTCATTCAGTTGGGGCACTAGTAGGTACGGACACTATTTACTCGCCAATGAGCGGAATGTCATCCATGATGAATGGAATGATAGGAAAAAGAGTTGGTGGAAGATTAGGCATAGATCAATCCGAAACAATGTTTAGCGGAGGATTTATGTCTTACACTAGGGCAGCAAGTCAAATGGATGCCCTAGAAAGTAGAATCGCAAGAAGAACAGCAGCAGGAAAACCGGTAGATAGATTAACGAGAAGATTAACTAGAGCTCAACAATCAGTAACAGATATATCTAGCATTACAAGACCAGGAACAAATGTTTTTAATACATTTGAAACTACTTTAGAAGACTTAAGAAAAGCACAAGTTGGACGTAGAACTACTCCATTATTTCAGGCAGCCGGAGGCAGGGCACCAGGACAATATGCAACATTTGGCGGTGGACCTGGAGTATCTAATGTTCCTGGCAAAAAAGGTTTTCAAAGAATGTACAGAAAACCAGAACAAACATATTTTGAAAGAGGTGGATCTAGAGCATCTAATTTAGCTGGTGATACAAGAGTAAAAATAATAAGAGGTCAAGGTGGTGGCTATAGTGCAGTTCTTCCAAGTGGCGAATCAAGGTTTATAAACGCAGAAATAGGCGCAAGCTTGACCGCTACTGGAACTGGTTATAGTGGAAACGTATTAGCTTCTTCAGCTAGAGGTCAAGTAACTCAAAGAATGTTAGGCTATATGAGAGGCGCTCAAGGATATGGTAGAGCTGGAGGATTAACAGGTCAAGCTTTAACTGGAGCACAAAATGCCGTAGGTGATGCAGTGAAAATGATGTCTAATCTAGAAGCTAAAGGAGTAGGAGTTAGAAGAGCTGAATTTTCAGTTAATACTGCTAGACAAAATCTTATGGCTAATAATGGAAGCGTTTTTGCTTCAATAGACGATGTTATAAAAATGCAAGCAGAATTAGCAAGTTCAGGACGGAAACGCTGGCAAAACTTTGACATCAAAAGCATTTAATGCTAATGCAAGAAACGCAGCAAGAGTAGCTGGTCCAAAAGCTCCAATTACAGCAGTTGGCTCAGATTTATTAAGTATTAACGCACAAGGATTTGCAACAAACACTGCAATGGTTCAAGGAACTGGCGGTAAAAGAATATTAGCAGGCGAACTAAGAGATGCAATATTTGGAAGAGAAGCTGGAAAAGTAGCTGCTAACGAAATGCTTGAAAGAGGCATTATGAAAACCTACGGGGTAAGAGGAACTGCAAAACTTCTTACTGGCGCAGGAGGAAAAGAAGGAATAAAGCTAGCAGCAGGAGCATTTGGTGGTGCTGCTTTAAATGTAGCTAATCCAATAATGACAGCAGCTATGGTTTATGACTTATCTAAAATGGCAGCAACTGCTATAATTGGTGGGTCTGCAAGATTTGCAAAAGACGCAATAAAATCAGCACAAGGACAAATAAATAAACCAGCCTTTGGAATGGGTTATGTAGATAACGAAGTAGCAGCTACTTCTAGAGCAAGAGGAGTTATGGCAATTCAAAATTCAAGACTAAATGCCAGAAGCTCACTTGGCTCAGAGGCATCTATGATGGCAGCAAGGTTTGGATAATATGTCTTTATCATTAAAAGAAAAAACAACAAACTTTAGAAAAAAATTAGAAGAACTTTCAAGAGATGATTTAATAGAAATATTAAGAGCTCAAGATCCTGAAACGGTAAAACAAATTAATCGTATTGAATGGGTTTTTGAAAATAAACTTCAACACTTAAACTGGGCCGATGGAACTCAAGTAGATTCAAGACCATTGACAAATAGGGAATTATCACTATTAGTCGATGAACCATTTGAAGTTGATAATAATCTTTTGAACGCTCGGACTATCTGCAGAACAACAAAGGCAACTTCACATAGCTAAAGACCCATGTATGTGGGCTAGGCATTTCCTTAAAGCTGATACTAGAGTATATCAAACTCTAATGTTAAGAGATCCAGCTTTAAGAAAAGTATTAAGAGCTGGTAGACGTTTAGGTAAAACTTTTACAATGGCGATCTATCTCTTGCATTATAGCTATACGCATAAAGATGGAAGATGTCTAGTTATTGCACCAATGAAATCTCATGTTGAATTAATTTATCAAGAGATGGTTAGGCTTGCAAGTAAAAATGATGTTGTTATGAACTCTATAACAAGAAAAGTTACGTCACCACAATTTATGATTCAATTCTCAAATGGATCAACAATTAGATTCTTTACCTCAGGTATGAGGTCTGGTGGAAAATCAGACGTAGCTCGTGGTCAGGAAGCTCATGTTATTGTTCTCGACGAAATGGACTACATGCATAATGACGACCTAGATGCATTGTACGCTATGTTACAGAAAACCGCTGAAGATCAGCCAGATAAAGTTCTTATTGGCGCATCTACTCCAACTGGAAGAAGAGAAAAATTTTGGGAATGGTGTAGAAATCCTAGATTTAAAGAATTCTGGTTTCCATCATATGCTAATCCTTTTTTCAGTAAAGATCAAGAAGATGAATTTAGAGAACAATATTCCGAAATGGGATATAGGCACGAAATTGAAGCAGACTGGGGAGAAGACTCAGAAGGAGTATACCCAAGAAGATATGTTGACTTAGCTTTTATAGAGCCATCGTGGAATTATGTCCCTGCAATATCTTCAGCAAGAAGTTTTCATGTCATTGGAGTTGACTGGGATAAATATGGAGCAGGAACAAATATAGTCGTCTTAGAAGTTTGTTCTGGTAACTACGAAGAAGAACAGTTTAGAAATAAAATTAAACTTTGTTTTAGAGAAGAAATAGAAAAGTCTGAATATACTTTAACTAAAGCTGTAGCTAGAATAATAGAATTAAATGAAATTCTACAACCAAAACATATTTATGTAGACAGAGGATTCGGTGAAGTACAAGTAGAGCTCCTTAGAAAACACGGAGTAGAAAACCCAAGAAGCGGACTAAAGGAAAAGGTTAAAGGAGTCAGCTTTGCCGAGACTATCGACATTAGAGACCCTTATACAAAGTTGATGGTTAAAAAAGATATTAAACCATTTATGGTTGATAACTTAAGGCAATCTTTGGAAAAAGAACAACTATTAATACCAGCTTCAGATGACGAACTTTATATGCAGCTAATATCTTACGTAGTTGTAAGAACTACTCAAAATGGTAGACCAGTTTTTGAAGCAGCAGGTTCAGCAGCCGACCACGCACACGATGCCCTTCTGCTTGCCTTGCTAGCTATAACTCAAAACTATGGAGAATTTAGTAAGGCAAAATATGCAACGAATACTGAAACTGTATCAAGTACTTTTTTCATGCCTACAGAGCAATTAATTGTTACAGAAAAAGACGAAAAGACAAATAAGACAATAAGTAGAGCAGATAAAATAAATCCAAATCAAGTTAAGTTTGGAATGAGAAAAAAACCAGCATCTAGAATTAAAAGAAATATGTTTTAAGGTAAAATATGTCAAATATACAAAATACAGATATTGGAACAAATGCAGAAAAACTATTTTCTGATTTTGAGTCTTTTGAATCATCAGCTGATATGTATCGTGAAAAAAATGTAAATCTTTCTGCAAGATATTCGCCATATTTATCTCAAGACTATTTTAAAAATACCGTTTCAAACGTAATAGATTTAGATAATGTTATTTCAGAAATAATATCAACAAGAGTGTCGATTAAAAAAGTAATGCAGGAGATAGATATATTTTTATCAAATGTATATATAGATCCACTTACTTCTCCAACCCTAGATTCAGCCCATACTCAAGTTTGGAATGAGGTTGTCAATAAGGCGAATATGGAAATAGGGGATGAAATAGTTCTACCTAAAGAAAACCCACAAAACTATATTTCCTATAGAGAATACACCTATGCAAAAGAACACAGATGTAGAGGATGTAGAACTCTAACTATGGAATATGAGGCATATGTAGGAAAAACTGTAGTTAGCTATTATTACGATATAAAAACATTTTTATCATATTTTATTCATGAACTTCAGTGTATAAACGAATTTATAACAACAGCAATAGGGGATACATATAATGACGAAACAGAAAAAGCAGTTGCAAAAGAACTTTACTTTTGGTCAAAATCGCTCAATGAATATACGAAACTCTTTGCCCAGGAAATCACATCGTTACCACCAAAACTATCAAAGTCCCAAGTGGATTATGTCTCAAAAGTCCAAGCCTCGCAGTTTGAAGCGTTTTTTTCTTTCAAAATAAATTCTTATGAATCTGAGATAAAAAAACTATTAGGATTAGTTAAAAGAGAAATGGTAGATACATGCGAAATGTATTACAGTAATTTCTTAGCGCCAGCTTTAAAAGCTAGATCTATGATAGCTTTTCCTCTAGAAATTGACCTTTTGTCAACAGACATGAAAAATAAAGCTCCAGAGTTAGCTCAAGAAGTTGTGATAGCAGCTTCTTCAATAAATGGAAACCTAGCTTCTTTATTGGCTGATTTAAAACAGAAAAGAATTAATCTTGAAAAAAGAATTATAGGATTTTTAGAAACAGTAAGATTAAAAAGAAAATATATATCTTTCTCTGCTCAATTTCAAAATATATCAGGACTTAAATCTGCACCCATATTTGTCGATGTAGATAGTGACAAATATTCAACTTATTTTGAAGAAGCTATTTCATTTCATGAAAAAAATGAAACACTAAACTCTAGTCATCAATACTTTAATGACTTACTAGAAAATGATCATCCTCAGTATCTCTTAAGGTCTGGCGGAATTATAACTGGCGATATAGAATTAAAAGATGGAGTAAAGATATCTGGAATAGACTTTGCAAATCATAGCCATAGTCCATCCGATGGAAGTAATGCTATAAAAGTTAGCGATATAGATTATCAAACAGACAGAGATAGTGATACAGCTTTAGTTAAATTCTCTAAGTCAAATGAACCAGTTTCTATTGATATAGATTCTTATGTTCAAGACATTTTAGTAGGTGGCGTTCCTGTTATAGACGTATTGTTATCAACTTCAATTAACTCGGATACTGAAGAAAAAGGAAGATATGATATTATAGTTTCCTACATAGAGTTAGAAGGATAGTTCATGTCTTGGTTTCAGTATTTTCCTAGGGATTTTAATTTATCTTCCTCTACAGCAAGCTATATTAAGCCACCACTTAGGCACCCTATTAATATATATTCGATATTTAATTCTATAAGCAAAGACCAGATAATAGCAGTAAATCTTAGTGATCATAACTTTACTAGTGCTTCTAATTTTTTATCAAAGATTACAACATCTGCAGAAAAAGCTGAAGACACAAAACAATATGTAGTTATTCATTACAATTCTGAAACCGATATACATACAGCAGTTAGATCAACAGTAATTGGAAGCTATCTTTATTTTTTGAGCGCAGAAGATCATGAGGCCGGCGAAGATCTAGTTGATCAATATTATTTATATTACGGAAATGACCATCTTAAATATATAGAAGAAGTTACTTATCAATCAAAAAAGAAATATAGACAAATATCAGAAGCAAATTTAGCTTTAATGAAAGCTAATACTTCTTTATATAATACAACTTTATATAACTTAAATATAACGGATATTGAAGACTATTTTTTACAGGTTGATTCAGACGAAGAAGATTCTTCAAAACAAAAGTTTTCTTATTACAACCAAAACACAGACTGGCTTGGATATAAGTCTTCAGCCATTGGAGCAAAGTTAAGTGGATCTTTTAATGGTCCATCTTTAAGAATAAAAGCTTATAAAAAATCAAATGGTGGTAAATTAAAAATTCAAATAATAAAAGAAAAGCAAGATGTTCATATTTTAGGTTTCGACCCAGAGACTGGGCCTATAGAAGAAAAAGAAGAAATATTTTTAGATTGGACAGAAATAGATTTATATTCTCCAAATACTCAAGAAGCTACTATATATGAAACTGATCTATTGGAAAATAGAAAATATTATTTTACAATAGAAATTATAGAACAAGATAATAAATCTTCTTCTGGTAAAGAAGTTCAAATTTCTTCATTTAGCTATCTTAAAACATTTGATTGTATTTTTCTACAAAAAGAATATAATCCAGATTTATCTTTTAAGGAATAAAAATGACAATAATAAAAAAGACTATTCAAGATTTAAAACCAAATAAAAGGTATCTCATAAAAGTAGAAGCCTTTGATAACAACTTGGGTACAGTAGCAGCTGAAAATTCTATTATCATAGAAACCCCATCTGATACTTCCGTTCCAGGTTCTATTGAGATAACTAATTTTAAATTATATAATAATTCTAAATCTTTAATGTTTAAATTTAGCGGACCAAATGATGAAGATCTTAAAGGTTACGAATATCAAGTATATTCTCAAAATAATTTATCAGAAACATATTTAATTCAAAGCCGGAGAAAGTACAAGTAGTGTATTTAGCGTTGTACTTAACGATGTAGCTCAAGCAATTACATCTTCAGCGCCAGTATATGGAAGGGTGAGATCTTTTGATACATCTGGAAACTATGGAAACTGGACAAGTTTAATTGCGTCACAATCAACCCTGATTGATTCTGCAGAAATATTAGAAATTACAGCAAATCTAATTACATCTGGAACAATAACAGGAACTAAAGCTATAGTTTTAGATGGGGTAAATACAGTAATTAAATCAAATAGTTATGTAGCTGGTTCAGCTGGTTGGATAATACGAGGCAACGGAACCGCAGAGTTTGCCAATACTTCAATAAGAGGAACAATTACTGCAAACGCAGTAACTACAACTGGGTTAACTATTTATTCAAATGGCGCAGTAACAACTACGTCAGGAAAGTTTGGAGTTACCGCTGGTGGAGTATTATCTGCTACAGAAGCAAATATTAGCGGAGCTATTACTGCAACTTCTGGAACATTTACAGGAACAGTAAATGCAGCAGGCGGAACAATGACTGGCTATTTAAGGGCCGGAGATGTTTATATTGGAAAAAATGTTTACGATGCTTCAGAACATAACGGTATAGGAATAGACGGATCTTGGAATAATGCTTGGGTAAGAAGAGATACTAACGACACAACTTATTTTAGAGTTGGTTCTAGCAGTACATACATTCAAATGGATACAGGTGGAACTTCAGCTATATCTTTTCCTAATTTTTCAGTAGACTCCAGCGGAAATGCATCTTTCGGAGGTAACCTATCTAGCGTAACTGGAAAAATTTCAGTTGGTGGAATTGAACTTGGCGGTAATATAGTTGCAGCAGGTCACCATGGATTATCTTTGAGTACTACTGACTTTAATAATATATTCTTAAGAAGAGATGATGGAGTGTTGTTTTTTAGGGTTGGAGCTGGAACAAATAACTCAATACAGTGGGATAGTTCCGGTGGAACAATGCAAATATCCGGAAACCTAATAATAGGCGATCAGTACGATCCGGGGTTTCTTAGAGTAGTAATGAATACTGACATTCTAGTAAATAAAATTAAGTTTTATAACAGAAACTATGCTGGATGGTCAGCTTCATTTTATCCATATCTTAATAGAGAATACAATCTAGGAGTAGAAGCTGGTGGAGATGATTATATTTGGAATGACCTTTATTATTCTGGAGCTTTATATGATAGATCTGATTTTAGAGTAAAATATGAAATACAACAATGTTCTTTAGGTTTAGATTTTATAAATAAATTAAATCCAGTTTCATATTATAAGCAAAAATCAAAAGCATTGGTAGATGACAACGGAGAAGTTATAAGAGATGAAAATGATAGCATTCTATGTGACTTAACACAAGGAAAAAGAAGACACTACGGATTAATCGCTCAACAAGTTAAGGAAGCAGTAGAGGAAATGGGAATAGATCCTGATGATTTTGCTCCATGGGCACTTGTTGACAAAGACGATAAAGATTCGACTCAAAAATTAGTATATGATGAATTTATTTCTCCAATTATTAAAGCAATTCAAGAATTATCTGCAAAAGTTGCAACCTTAGAATCTAAGATAGTATAATCGTTGCATGAATGAACAAAATATCGATGTAAATTTAATTTTACAGGCTTTTCAAGAAAGAGTAGCTCAGCTAACTTCTGAATTAGTTCTTAAAGAAGCAACTATAAAGCATTTAAATAATTATATTATTCAAAATTTAGAAAATGTAAAAACAAACGATAAAAAAGAAAAGAAAGAGAAGGATGACTTCTAATGTCAGATAATGAAAATACTCAAGAAAATCAAGAAGCAACTATAACAATTAAAGTTTCTCAACAGAATCTTCAATATAAGAGTGATTTTTCTGAGCCAGAAACTATTTTTTGGCTTGAGTCTGTAAAGAGCCTTATTATGAAGAAGGCTTTCGAGATGGCAGGATTAACAGAATCTACTAAGTAATTTGCCATTTATAGCTACTATATACAAATAACACGATAGTAAAGGCGTAGTAAATGGCTATTAGATCCTACCTTCCTTTTGCTAGAAACTCAGTTTCTTTAGAGGAAAAAAAATTAAAACAAGACGATATTAAAGTCCTAGGCAAGAGTATCAAAATAGCTGCTCTTGCACTAGGCTTTCGTGGTTCGTCGTATTATTACGATACGAGAGCTGCTTTTGAGCCGTCTCCATATGACTTTAATAGAATAACGCAAGCATTTGATACTGATGGTTACGTGCGACAAGCGGTAGCTAAGCATAAAGAACTCTTCTGGAAAGAAGGGTGGGAAATAGTAGGAGAAAATCCTGAAGCTATTTCATACCTGTACAGAAGAATAGACTTTATGGAAATGACTATGAAAAGACCATTTATGGAATTTTTAATAGAGCTTTCAGATCAGCTTATAAAATATTCTAATGTTTTCGTGGTAAAGGCTAGAGCGGATATAGGTTCTTTTTTTCCAGATAAACTCAATCCAATTGCTGGCACTGAACCTATAGCTGGGTATTATTTAATACCAACAGAACAAACTTATATTTTAAGAGATAAACAAAATAGACCAAAAGCATATCAACAAGCTACAGATCCTTTGACTTATTCTCCTAACGATAAAGATCCGGTATGGTCAGCCGAAAGAGTTGTTCATATGTACTTTGACAAAAAGCCAGGTAGAGCTTTTGGTACTCCATTTTTGTCAACTGTTTTAGACGATGTAATTGCACTTAGACAAATGGAAGAAGACATACAAAACTTAGTTCACAGAGAATTGTTTCCTTTATATAAGTACACAATTGGAACAGCAGAACAGCCAGCAGAACCAGAAGAAATTACAAGAGCAGCAGCAGAAATAGAAAATCTTAGAGCTGAAGGTGGATTAATTTTACCGTTTAGACATAGCGTAGATGTTATTGGAGCAAACAATACAGCCCTAGATGCATCAGAGTATTTAAATCATTTTAAGGAAAGAGTAGCAGTAGGCTTAGGAGTCGCTCCTCACCATCTTGGTATGAATATGAACGGCGGAAACAGATCAGTAACTGATAGGCTTGACGTTTCATTGTATGACAGAATAAAACAACTGCAAAAACAATTTGCAGAGATGGTAAGAATACATATATTCAACGAACTTTTGTTTGAAGGTGGATTTGATCCATTAGAAAACCCATTAGACGCTACAGCGTCAGACAGATGTTTCTTAAAGTTTAAAGAAATAGACGTAGATACTCAGGTTAAAAAAGAAAATCATATAATACAAAAATTTGTTAATAATCTAATAACTATAGACGAAGCTAGACTAATGCTCGGCCTAGATACAGATGTTGATGAGGAAAAACTTTTTGCGTATATGCAGGCTCAACTTCAAATGGATATGGCTAAAAATCAAGCTGAATTAACAACAAATACTTCTTCTCCAAAGAGTTCAGACGGAGAGCAGCCAGCAGGTAAAGGTCAAAGAAATCTACCTTCATCAAGAAAAGGTGTAGGAAATTCTAGTAGGCCACAAAATCAAAATGGAAGAAAAAGCTCTCCAAACATTAGAAGATCAGATGATATGTCATGGCTTGTAACTGTTGAAAAACTTCTAGAACCAGAGTATAATTACATAGAAGATAAATAACATTGGAGATTAAATGATCGTTAAAGAAGAAACATTAGAACTCTTAGAGGAAGCTGTTGCAAATGGTCAGTTTCGTTTGGCTGATACTAGATTTTTAGACGTTCTTGCAGAACTACTTGAAGTGGTAGCAGAAATGAAATATAAACTCGACGCAATAGAAGAGTTTTTAACTACAGATGAAGATGAAGATAATTCTGAAAATACAACTGAAGAAGAAAAAGAAGAAACAGTAGTTACTCAAAAAGCTGAAGTGATTGAAGAAATTCAGGTAGTAAATGAAGAAAAGCCAAAGCAAAAATCAAAAGCAAAGCAGACAGAAGAATTAGAAACAAAAGAGTAGTAAGTGTTAATTATAGGTTGCCCAGTATATAAAAGAGATTGGATATTACCTCACTGGTTTAACTGCATACAAAGACAAACTTACGGTTTAAAAAATATTGGTTTTATTTTTGAGCTAGGTGCAGATGATAAGGAAACTTTTGACTTTTTGGTCAATTGGAAAAAGTCTCATCCAGAAGTATCTATTTTTGATATAGAGATTAGAGATGACATAGCTCATCACGCTCATGAAGAAGGAACTAGAAGATGGTCTTTTTCTAAATATGAAAATATGGTTTCTATGAGAAATTCTTTATTAGATAAAGTAAAAAAAATACAACCTGATTTTTATTATAGTTTAGATTCAGATATATTATTGACTAATCCTAATACAATAGAGTTTTTATTAAGTCATATAACCTCAGGGTCTACAGATGCAATTAATACCTTAATGTTTATGACGCCATTTGGAACAGAATACCCCAGCGTTATGTCTTGGCAAGATGCAACATACCAAAAAGCCTATAGAAAAAATGGATATCCACTAGGATCGCTATTTAATGCAGACATAATCATGGCTGGAAAGATGATGTCAAAAGATGTTTATAATAATTCTAGATATAAATTTCATACTCAAGGAGAAGACTTAGGGTGGAGTGCAGACTGCGCAGAAAAAGGATTTAGATTATCTTGTGCATCTTACATATACACCCCCCATATAATGGGTAAAGAAGAGTTAAAAAAATTTTTATCACAAGGTGATGATAGATATGAGGTTATTTTAAAGGAAAATGATATCAATCTACATAAACACCAGGATATATTTGCATAAATGTGTTTAATGATATAAAATATATTACTATTAAATATGGTTTATAAAACGGAGACAATAATGGCTTTTGAGTTTGTAGAAAACTTTACAATAGAGCTTCCTGAGATCAAGGAATCAGACTTTAATTTTTCAGAGTCTTCTGATTTTAAGAATGGTCTTATCATCGAGGTAGCTGCAATCCATGAGCGGACTAACTGGTAATTACAATAATTACTCCGCAATAGAATTAGAAAAAGCTTTAAACTCTTGGGTTAATCCGTATCCCAAGCCAATCATATTAAATCACGATTTAAATACAGAACCCATTGGAAGGGTTATGGCTGCAAAGATGGATAAAGAAGAAGATGGTGCTCCATTTGTTAGATTACAAATCGCCATAACCGACCCAGTTGCAGCTCAAAAAATAATGGATAAAAGATATTTAACTGGATCTGTTGGAGGACGCGCTGGAAAAGCTGTCTGCAGCATAAGCGGAGAAGATTTAGCAGCAGAAGATTCTAACGGAAGGCCCAAAATGCCTAAGTATAGAAGAGGCCAGGTTTATAAGGGTAAACTCGCATTTATAGATATGCAAGACATTTCTTTTAAAGAGTATTCATTTGTTAACCAGCCTGCGGATCAAAGGTCCGGTGTTAGAAGTAAAGCAAAAGCTGATGGTAATTTAAGTGTCTCGGATTCAGACTGGGTAGCAAAGAGTTCTGCTTTTATTTTAAAAATGGACGAAGAAGATATTTACTCAATTTCTGAAAGTGAATCTATTTTTAAAGGAATGAAGAAAAAAGAATCTAGACCAGTATATCTTCAACTTAAGGGTTCATTCCTTACTGCTATGGCCGTAAATGAGAGTGAAAATTACAATATTAAAAATAACCCATTACTATCAACAGAACAAGAATCTAATAATAATGAGGAGAATTCTGAAATGACAATTCTTAAAGAAGAAGAAGACATCTTGGCTGTAGCAAAAGAGCTCAGTGATGATCTATCTTCAATTGCTGCAGATGCTGCAAAGAAAGAAGATTCTACAGAAAGTGCAGAAGTACCATCTGAAGCCGGTGAAGACAAGGTTGAAGATGCTACAGAAGAGGCCGTAGAGGAAAACAAAGAGGAAGAAAATTCCGAAGAAGAGATCTCTACTGATAAAGAGGAAGAGTCGGACGTGCAAGAAAAAGCTGAATCCGATAAGTCCGAAGAGTCAGTTGAAGAGCCTGAGTCAAATCAGGAACAAGAAGTTGAAGAGGAAAACTCATCAGAGCTCAATGACAAAGAAGAAGTCGCTGAGCAAAAAAATGATGAACTTTCCGATAGAATCAAGCTTCTTGAAGAAGAAAACAAAAACCTTAAAGCAGCACTTCACAGAGTGTTAGCAGAAAGAGTTGTAGACGCAAAAATTGCTGCTGGAGTTGAAAATCCAGCAGAAAGAGAAGTGCTTGTTGCAGATCATGTAACAAGAACTCCTTCTTCATTGGCAGATTCGCTGAGAGATTTAGCAAAGATGCCAGTAAAGAAAGTGTCTACAACTGTAGTTCCAGAAATTACAAGTGAAGCAGAAAACGCAAGAGAAGAATTAAATGTAGCTTCTATTGAAGATGTTGATTCAGAAAAGAAAGAATCAGCACCATCTGCAGAGCAACTTTTTGTTGACGCCTTAATGGGTCGTCGTTCGCTTTAATAACATACAAGGAGATAATATAAAATGAGCTTAGCAAAATTCCGCAAGGTATATGCCAAGACAGGAGCAGGCAGGTTCGTAGTTTCTGAGGGCATTGCGCCAGCAGCATACCTACTTCCAAGTGCAGGTCTTCCAACTTGGTATCTCGATTCAGAAGATGATCGTTTTGAAATTGTTCTTACAAAGGGAACAATTCTTTCAGTCGTAGCTGATTCAAATGGCGATGCAAGAGTAGTTCCAGCTAATGGTTCAGGCTCAAGCGTTACATGGGGCGATTCAATGCCTTCGTCATGGGATCCGCTTGATGGTGCAACACCAGCTTACAGCTCTGGTGCAACTGACACAGTTACAGTTGCAGCTAAGTCTGTTCCAGTTGGCGTAGCTCAGTACGATCTTTACCGTCCATTCGACAAGGGCACTTCACAAGGCGCAGGGTTCATTACCCACGGCTACGTAGAGTATCCAATGGTCGACGGACTTAACAATGATGTGACTGTCGGTTCTATGATTAGAGCTGACCACATGGGTCGCCCAGTGGTGTTAACATCAACACTGTGTGGCACAGATCCTTACCTCCAGGTTGGTAAGGTTATTGAGGTAGAAAAGTTTGCAACCAACTTTGATGATGGTCTGCTTTCCTACATGCAATTGCCATCGGATCCTGGTGCACTTAAGACTGTTTTTGAAGTTACAAGAACAGGCACCTATCAGGGCAAGTTGGGCATCCGCTCAAATCTGGATGTAACAAATGTGCTTGGCGCATTCCGTGTCAATCTAACACTGTAATAAATAAAAAAAGAAAATAACACAGGAGGAATAATCCTAAGATGAGTAAATCAATCCAAGAGCTCCTCTCGGGTCTCCCAGCATGGGAAACAGCATTAACTGAGGACGGTTACATCGATGGAGATAACAGAGTAACCATTAAAGAAGCATTTGCATCGCCTGATGCAGCTGCACTCTTTCCTAAAGTCATCTCCCGTACACTAAAGGAAGCAGCTGAACCACAATTATTGGTTACGCCACTTCTTTCAACTGTACGTCTCGGCAAGGGACGCTCTTTGGAGTTCCCAGCAGTTAATGCAATTCAAGCTGCAGAGATCCCAGAAGGACAAGAATATCCAGAACAGGCTCTCGCCTTTGCAAAGCAAGTTGAAGGTAAAGTTTCAAAGAAAGGTGTCAAGTTGGCTTTCACTGAAGAAGTCATCGCAGACTCACTTTGGGACATTGTTGGCCTTCACGTCCGCGCTGCTGGTCGCGCAATGGCTCGCTTAAAAGAGCAAATTGCACTCAGCAGATTTAAGGACGCAGCTACAATCGTTTTCGACAATGATAGCGGTTCATACGACGATACAACTGGTCGTGGCATCGATGGTGCTAACAACCTAACCATTACATGGGATGATATCGTTGATATGGCAGCCGTTCTCATGGCTGAAAACCATGTACCAACAGACTTCATCTTGCACCCACTAATGTGGTCTATCTTCTTGAAGGATAGCATTTTCCACGCTGGTGGTTCAGCAGCAGCAGTCAATACAAGTTGGGGCTACCGTCCTCAGTCCAAGGAAGGCGCGTTGAATTCAACCGCCCCAATGGGTCTGAATGTGATTGTTTCTCCTTTCGTTAGCTTCACAGCAAAGAGTGGTTCAACAGCAGCTAAGTCAGATCTATTCTTGATCGACCGCAATGAAGTTGGAACACTTCTCGTCAAGGATGACATGAGCACAGATCAGTTCGATGATCCAAGCCGTGACATCCGTCAGATGAAGATGAAGGAGCGCTACGACATCGTAATGCTTGGTGACGGTGAGGGTATCACAGTTGCTAAGAACGTTAGACTACAGCGCAACTACGAGGTCGAGGTTACCAACTCGGTATCTCTCTAATCCTTAGGAAAGTTATAGTTACCTTATCCTAAAAGGGACTGGGGGGTGGTGTAAAAACCACCCCCTTGTTCTTTTATATAGTTTGGTTACTATAAAAACGTACTATGATGACTGGAGATTAATGTGGCCTTAAATCTAATACAAAACGCTGCAGTAGGACTTGGAACGGTATCCGTTAAGTTCGGAAGAACAATAAAAATAACTTCTATTAAAGAAGAAAATATAATTGTTCAAACTACAAGTGCAACTCCAAGTGTTTTAAATAAACCATTTAAAGATATTGATACATTAGCTGATTATAATCAAATATCTAGAACTCTAAAACTTCTTTGGAATGTTCAATTAGCTCCATCGACAGAATATGTCATTAGGTTTGTTAACTTTTACGACGCAGCTAATGAACCAATTCCAGAAGAACAAATAAAATTTACCACACTAGCATCAGGAGCTACTCCAAATACTGGAGACTTTAACTCTGTTAATGAGCCTGAACTAAAAGAAGTTCTTATAGAAGATAAATCAATAAGAACAGACGCATTTACAAGCTATCAGATAATAGCTAAAAATCCCAATTTTTATATTAGTTCAGTAGATCCAATCAATGGAGACTTTTATATAGATAATTCTTACAATAGCGGAAGAATTACCGTTTCGTTTAATGAAAAGCCAGCTTCAAACTTTTTAAATAATAAGTATTTTAAATTACAAAAAAAGAAAATACAAAGACAACCATCAAGATGGGAAAATATTACAGCTGAAATTTCTTCTCATGCATGGAAACCAGAAGTATATGTAGATGTTCCATCTCAAGACTCTACTCCTGCATTCTTTACAGAAGATAAAGAATATTTTCAATCTGGATATAAGTATAGATTAATAATATCCAAGGATATAGGTGTTTAATTTGGCTAATTTTATATATAAAAAAGCAAAACAAGCTATTTTAAATGGACAAATTAATATATCAGCTAATCAATATAAAGTATTATTTTTAAAAAACTCTTTATATACACCTAATCAAAACTTGGACGAATTCGTTTCAGATATTCCATCATCTGCTATAGCAGAAAGATCTTCTAATATACCAAATATAACAAACACGCTTGGCGTTATAGATGGAGATGATATTATCATAGATAACTATAATGGTGGAACATTTGAGGCAATAGCGTTTTATCAAGTAGGATCTTCTGATTCAAATTCAAGATTAATTTTTTATATAGATACATCAGAAGGTTTACCATATGTAGTTACAGCTAACAATACAACAGTTACTATATTATGGAGTAATGAAATTAATAAAATTTTAGCTATTTAATTTAAATTATTTTAGGGAAAAAATGTCAACAAATTATCCAAATTCAATTGATAACTTTACAAATCCAACTTCAACTGATAAGTTAGATTCTACTACAGTACCGCATCATTTGCAGCATTCTAACATCAACGATGCAGTAGAAGCAATAGAATCAGAGCTTGGAATAAATCCATCTGGACCATACAGTACCGTAAAGGCGAGGATAGAAGGTCTAGAGTCGGATATTTTAAGTCAATCACTTTTAAATGGTTTATTTGACGTTACTATAAATACGGTGTCTAATGGAGACTTATTGCAGTACAATGGGTCAGCATGGGTTAATTCAGCTAAAGAAAATCTAGTTGACGGAGGAAGCTTCTAAATGGCAAATACTATAAGAATTAAAAGGAGATCTTCAGCAGGTTCTGCTGGTGCTCCATCGTCCTTGGAAAACGCAGAACTTGCGTACAACGAGGCGGACGACACGCTTTATTATGGTAAAGGAACAGGTGGAGCTGGTGGCTCTGCAACTTCAGTAGAAGCAATTGGTCGGATCAGGCTCCTATGTAACAAAAGGAACTAATCAAACTATATCTGGAGATAAAACATTTTCTGGTGTTATAATCGTACCAACTCCAACTGCAAACACTCATGCAACAACAAAAGCTTATGTTGATAGTTCAATAACAACTGTTAATAACACTATAGCAAATATAGCTACATCTTTTAGTGTAGCTGGAGATAGCGGATCTAATCAAACAATAACATCAGGAACAGATACGTTGACTATTTCTGGTGGGACTGGATTATCTTCAGTCGCTGGATCAACAGATACTATAACAATTAATCTTGATAATACTGCCGTAACAGCAGGTTCTTATGGTGCAGCAAACGCAGTTGCAACATTTACAGTTGATGCCCAAGGTCGTCTAACTTCAGCCGGAAGCAGCACTATATCTATAAACGCTGGTCAAATTACTGGATTTACAGAAGATGCACAAGATGCCGCAGCAGCACTATTTACAAATGGCACACATTCAGGAATTGAAGCTACATACGACGATGCAAACTCGAAAGTAAATCTTAACGTTGCAGACTTTACAATTACATTAGCTGGAGACCTTTCAGGCAATGTAACAATTACCGATCTGGCTAATGCAACTTTAACAGCAAGTGTAACTGCAAATTCAGTAGCTTTAGGAACTGATACAACTGGCGACTATGTTGGTTCAATTGCAGCAGGAACAGGAATCTCTGTTTCAAACACAGGAGTTGAAGGTGGTACATTTACAGTAACAAACTCTGGAGTAATAAGTTTAGCTGGAACATCTAACGAAGTTACTGTATCTGCTTCAAATGGATCCGTAACTCTTGGTCTAGCTTCTAACGTTACAATAGCAGATACATTAACGGTAACTGGCGATTTGATTGTACAAGGAAATACAACAACCTTAAATACAGCAACACTTGTTGTTGAAGATAAAAATATAGTATTAGCCAATGCTGCATCACCAACTGATACTACGGCTGATGGAGCTGGTATAACAGTTCTTGGAGCAACAAATAAAACTTTTAACTGGGTAGATGCAACTGATTCATGGACTTCTTCAGAAAAGCTAGACTTAGCTGCAGGAAAAGTTTTCTCAATTAATGGAACAACGGTATTATCAAACAATACTTTAGGTTCTGGAGTAGTTACTTCTTCCTTAACTTCTGTTGGGACAATATCAACGGGCACATGGCAGGCTGGAACTATAGCAGTATCTTATGGAGGAACTGGTGCAACTACAGCTTCTCAAGCAAGAACAAATCTAGGTCTAGCAATTGGTACAGATGTTCAAGCTTACGACGCAGAACTAGCAGCGATTGCTGCTCTAACATCGACTTCAGACAAGCTTCCATATTTTACTGGAAGTGGAACAGCAGATTTAGCAACTTTTACTTCCTACGCAAGAACTCTTCTCGACGATGCAGATGCCGCCACAGCAAGAGGCACGTTGGGACTAGGGACAATAGCCGTTCAAAATGCTAACAGTGTTACTATAACTGGAGGATCAATTTCTAATCTAACTACTTTCGATGGCATTACCATCGATGGTGGTACATTTTAATCTTAATTAAGAAAGGCTATCATGGCATTACCATCAATTACTCAGGGTCAAATAGCCATAGACCCAACCAATGGAGTCTTTTACTATAAAGACGCAAGTAATACACTAGTAAGCACTACGTTATCCTGGATACAGGATAGTAATACTGCAATATCTACAGAAGATAGCGTAACAGTCTCTGGAAGTCTTGTAATCACTGGAGACTTAACTGTAAATGGAAATACAGTTTCCGTAAACGTTTCTTCTGTTGTAGTAGAAGATAACATACTCGTACTTAATGGTAATGTAACAGGAACTCCATCTCTCAATGCTGGGATAGAGGTGGAAAGAGGAACTTCAACTAATGTTTCTATTCGTTGGAATGAATCCACCGATAAATGGGAATACACAAATGATGGCACAACCTATTACGTTATAAACGATAACGCAAATACAGCAAATTCTTGGGCTACAGCAAGAACTGTAACATTGTCAGGGGACGTATCTGGGTCTACTTCAATAGATGGATCAGCTAACGTAACAATATCGACAACAGTTGCAAATGATTCACATAATCATACAGCTTCAACATTAACATTTGGGTTAAATGACGCCTCTGACGTAACACTTGCAGACGTAGCTAGTGGAGATTTTTTGAGATACAATGGGGCTGCATGGATTAATGATCCAGTAAATCTGGCTACAGATACAATAGGTAGCTACGTTCAGTCTTTGGTAGCTGGAGATGGAATTACTCTTTCGAATAACTCAGGAGAAGGTGCAACTCCAACAATTGCTTTAACAAGTAATTCAATAACAGTAGGATCAACATCTATAGCGCTTGGAGCTTCTTCAACAACAATCGCCGGCTTAACCTCGGTTGGTTCAACATCTTTTTCTGGAGAACTTACTGGTAACGTAACCGGTAATGCAGATACAGCAACAAAATGGAAAACAGCAAGAACAATAACTCTTGATGGAGATGTTTCTGGTTCTGTTTCAATAGACGGTTCAAATAACGTAACAATAACAACAACAGTTGCAGATAACTCTCACGGTCACGGTCCAACTAGCGTACTTCTTGCTTTGGGTAATTTGACAAATGTAACAATATCCGATCCGGTTAGTGGAGATTTTTTAAGATATAACGGATCTAATTGGTTTAATGATCCAGTAAATTTAGGAACAGATACTGCTGGAAACTACGTTGCTTCACTTACTGCTGGAAACAATATATTAATAACAAATAACTCCGGAGAAGGAACAAGTCCAACTATATCTGTATCTTCAACTCCAAGTTATGACACAATAACAGCAAATACCTTAACTGTTGATTCAATTGAAATTGATCCAACTGGAGCTCTTACTGGTCAAGTTCTTAAGTATAATGGAACAAAATTTATCCCATCTCAAGACAACGTTGCAGCTGCAGGAAATCTTGCACTAACAGATTTGAGCGATATAGCTTTTGTTAATCCAGTTGATGGATCTTTAATGAGATATAATGGAGTTAACTGGACAGACTCTGGAATTGCGCTAGAAGATATATCAGACTATGCAAATGGCTCAACTCCCCAGTATGGGCATTTAATGCACTATAATGGATCCAACTGGACAAATAGAGCACCACAATTAGATGATCCAACAGATGTAAATCTTACAGGAAAAGTCTCTGGACACGTGCTTCAATATAACGGTTCAGAATGGGTTTCTTCCAACCTTTCTATAAATGAAATAGATGCATTTCTAGTAGCAGCAACTCCAAGTACTGGTCACGTTTTGCAGTGGAATGGAACAACTTGGTCTGATTCAGAAATAGCATTAGGAACAGAAACATCTGGAGATTATTTGGCATCTCTTACTGCTGGCACAAATATTATTATCACTGGAGCTTCAGGAGAAGGATCAAATCCAACAGTAGCAGTAAATACTAGCTTATCAAGTATCTCTACAATATCTGGAACAAGTATAACAATAAATGCAAATACTTTGACAAATGGAAATGTAACAGTATCAAATTCATTGTCAGTTTCTGGAGATTCAACAGTAACAGGAAATTCTAGTGTAGGAGGAGATGTTTATCTCGGAGTAAACGCAAGCACTTTTGCTTCAACCTTAACACATCCAACGTTAGTAGTTCAGTCTAATCATTCCGATTACTCTCAAGTTGCATTTAGAAACTTAGGAAATGCAGCCAGTAGCTCAACAGACATCATTGCATATACAAATAATGGCGACGATAGCGCTGGTTGGATTGATATGGGTATCACATCAAATGCCTTCAATGATCCGTCATTTAGCACTACAGGTCCAAATGACGGATATATATTTATGGAAGCTCCAGTTGGAACTTCTGGAAATGGTGACTTAGTAATAGCAACTGGTGGAAACGGTCAAAGAAATGCAATAGTTTTTGCAGCTGGTGGACTACAAACTGATAACACTCAAATGACCATATTCCCAGATGTTAATGTGCATATAGAAATTCCAACCCCTTCTAATAGCGCTACAACTGGAGCACTAACAGTTGTAGGTGGAGTCGGAATCCAAGGGGATATGAACGTTCAGGGTAACGTTAGCGTACAAGGTACAATTACTTTTGGTGGAGCTGGAACTACTGTTGAAACAGAAAATTTAACAGTTACAGATCCATTTATATTTGTGTCTGATGGAAATACTGGAGATATAGTAGACGCCGGTCTTATTACTGAATACAAAAACAATGACGCAACTCCTCAAACTCGTTATTCGGGCATAGTAAGAGACGCATCCGATGGAGTATATAAGATATTTGCTGGAGCAACTACTAAACCAACTACTACAGTAAACTTTTCTGAGGCTGGTTTAGTATATGGTTCTTTCAGGGCTAATAATATAACTTCAACTACTATCAATAGCGGAAATATAACATTAGATTCTGGCAGTTCAATTACAATAGGTGTAACTCAAGTATTAACTGCTAGCAATTATGCAGGTACTGCAGCTAGTGTTGTTAATGGAGTATACACTACAGATACTGGCACAGTTACTCCAACAATGCTAGCAACTGGACCAGCAAGATCTGGCTTTAGATCAGAAATAAATGCTCAAACAGGAACTTCTTATACTTTAGCTTTAACTGACTTGGCTAAATTAGTAACAATGGATAATGCTGGGTCAATGACATTAACCGTTCCTGCAAATACATCCGTAGGATTTACCGTTGGCGACAAGATTGATATCCTTAGAAAAGGAGCTGGATCTTTAACCATATCGGGAGCTGGTGGTGTTACAGTAAACGGTACTCCTGGTTTGAAGTTGCGCGCTCAATGGTCATCTGCTACACTAGTTAAATTAGGAACAGATTCCTGGGTTTTAATCGGAGACTTGTCGGCATAAAATGGCTACTGGAGATAAACACGGAACTAGAAAAAAGGTAGCTCCGACCGTAACTGGTCGGTAAAGATAGCGCTGCAAACACAGCTATTACTACCGCTGGTTTTAGAATCGGTACCATAACAGACGTTGCTACCTCAGTGGTAGCTGAACTTGGTGATGTAACTGCACAATCGCCCGCTGCCGGTTCATTAACCCCAATGGACACAAATATAGACTATACTAGAAAAAGTCCATTTTTCCCACCATATTTCCCACCATATTTCCCACCTTATTTTCCGCCATTTTTCCCACCATTTTTCCCACCATACTTCCCGCCGTTTTTTCCACCGTTTTTTCCACCATTCTTCCCACCGTTCTTCCCTCCATTCTTCCCTCCATTTTTCCCACCTATATTTAAGTAAGAAATTACTATATAATATATTCTAAACAGATTGAGAATATATGGCTAACATTGTAAAAATAAAAAGATCTGGTTCCGCATCTCAGGCCCCTTCTTCCCTGGAAGAGGGAGAGATAGCGCTTAACTACGCAGATGGAAAATTATTTTGGAAAAATGTTTCTAACTCCATAGTTGGTTCAAAACTAATTACAGCAATATCTGGAACAGCTAATCAAGTTGTAGTTTCAGAATCAACAGGATCTTTTACTGTTTCTTTATCAAATTCTGTAACAATAAATGATACACTAACGGTTAATTCCACAATAAACACCGCTGCTCTTTTTGTTGATTCTATAGAAATAGATACAACACGGAGCAGTTTTAGGTGAATCTTTAATATTTGATGGGACAAAATTTACATCATCTTCCCCAGTAACTGCACTAAATACAGCAGAAAAATATGTTGCCACGATAGGAAATGGCACAGATAGAACATATTCCATAACGCATAATTTAGGCACTAGAAACGTTGCAGTTACAGTAATTGACGCAACTAGCCCATATTCAGTATCAGAGGTTGAATGGGAAGCAACAACCATCAATACTATAACGCTTAATTTCTCAAATATATTATCATCTAATTCTAGGATTGCAACAATACATTCAGTTGGTTCCGGAGAACTATACACCACAACAATAGGGGATGGTCTCAGTACTGAATTCGAAATAGATCACAACTTAGGAATATTTGATACATTTGCCGTAGTAAGAAAAGCATCCAGTCCATACGAAGTTATTAAATGTCAGTATTTTCCGATAAGTATTAAAAAATCAAAAGTAAAGTTCTCTTCGCCACCCTCATCTAATTCAATTTCTGTTTCTATTTTTGCTCCATTGTCTGGGTATTCATACTCTGAGACAATTGGGGATGATACAAATGTTGATTTTACAATAAATCATAATCTTGACACTAAAAATATTCATGTTTTCTGTAGAGATAAAACAAGCCCATATGAACACACTTTAGTTGGCTGGAGAGCTGCTTCAAATGATTCAATTGTTGTTTCTTTTGAAAATGCCCCATCAAGCTCATCTAAAGAAATACATGTATTTTCTTCAATTGGTGGAAGTGTACAACTTACCGATATATCTGAATTGAATAATTTCAATATATCCTCAGAATCATCTGGTGATTCTTTGGTGTATTCTGGCTCAGAATGGCAAAATAAAGCAAGAATATATACTTCTGCTCCATCAACAAAATATGGTTCAGCAGGAGATAAAAAAGGAGACATAAGAACAGATGCCAACTATCTGTATGTATGTTATAATAACTATGTCAATAATTCTACCCAAATATGGAGAAGGGTAGCTATAGATACAAGTTGGTAAGGAAATGTATCCTTTAAATAATTTTGATGTATTAATGTCAATGTCAAATAATGAAACAGGAATGATATTAAATACATTTACTTTGATAGAAAATAGCAATAACGAAGATCTGTCAGTTTACATAAAAAGAAATATACTTAAAAATATAGATTATTCGATACCGCATTCTTGTAAGATAGTTGGTGGTTTCTTTAAAAAAGAAAATCCATATTTTGTTAAAGATTTAAAATTCAATATTGATAATCATATTTTTTGTCATGACATAAAAAATGTAGAATCTATAAAAGATTATATTGAAGATATTTACAATAAACCAATTGATTTAACTAAGCCATTGTGGGAAGTTCATATTATTCATGACTATGATGATGACGGTAATGTAGCTATAATAAGAAGAATTCACCACGTAGCCGCAGAGGGTGAATTGAATTCTAAAATGATGAATATCATATTTGATAATTTTATTCCATTTACTAAAAAAGTAAAAAACACAAAAATAAATTTCATTAACTGCGCAGTGTCCAATATAAAAAGATATATTTTGATGTATTTCTATTTTATTAAAGGTTTTCTTTTAAAAACAAATAAAGGAAAAAACCATGATCTTACGGATATTGTATTTAAATTAGAAAATATTGATTTAAATAATCAAAAAAAAATACATCATGTAAAATATCTTTCTTATGAAAAAGTAAAAGAAATATCAAAAAAAAGTAAATATTCATTTACGGACATTTGTATGTATATTTACTCAAAAGCTTATTCAGATTGGCTAATAAAACAAGGTATAGAAATACCCCACAGTGCCAACTCAGTCGTGCCGATGTCTACAAGCTCTACGAACAAAAGAGAATATGGAAATAATGTAATGGGTTCTTTCGTCAATATTTATTTAAATGAAGAAAATAATGAAATTAGAATTCAAAAAATACATAAAAGCATGGAAAACGCAATAACAATTAAAAAAACATCACCATTTGTATATTACTCTTACGGGATACAAAACTATCCAAAAAATGATGGAGTTTTTAAAGTTATTGATTTTGTAAATAAAACTAATTGGAATAATAGAAAAAAAATACCAAATAAACAAGAAAAATACACAATATACGGAGCAAGCATATCCGCTGCAAAATTAAAAAAAACAAATAAAGAATACTACCTAGAAAAAAATAAAGTATTGCAAGTTTACACATTTCCTCCAATTGTAACGACAAAGTATTCACTAGGAATCAATGCTATGTTTAGGGTAGATCAAGAAGAGCTGTATTGCTCTATTACTGCATTTGATTATATTCTTAAAAATCCAGATTCATTTGCAGAATCTCTTGATAATGCATTGACATCTTTATATGATATAATTGAAGTTAAGAACTGAATAAGAAAGATTTAAAATGTCAGAAGAGAATAAGATTAATATTTCAAAAGAGCAAATACAATCTTGGAATGTATTTATAGCAGTACCATGTTACGACTCTCAGATAACTGAACCATTTTTTGTGTCCCTTCTACAAACCTGCCTGTATTTTAAACAAATTGGTTTAAATTTTACAGTTTGTACAATTTCCGACTCTCTAATCAATAGAGCTAGAAATAACCTAGTTGCCAAGTTCATGGCATCTAGAGACTGTACTCATCTAATGTTTATAGATTGCGATATACAATTTGATCACGAAGCTATATTAAAGTTACTGTGGCAGGATAAAGATGTAGTTACAGCTTCTTACCCAATTAAAGAAATAGATTGGGAAAAAATAAAGGCTCATTCTATAGCTGGAGTAGACTCCAAGGAACTAGCTTCTTTAGCAACTAGAAACGTAGTTCACCTTGCTAAGACCGGCCAAGAGACAATACAGGTCGATAAAGGCGCTCTTGAAATATACGAAGCTGGCACCGGCTTTATGTTAATAAAGAGACAAGTTTTTGACAAAATGATTAAAAAGTATAAAAAGCTTAAGTTCATAGATGATACTGGAGCTATCCAAGGTGACGAGAGAGATTACACATACGCATTCTTTAATTCTTATATAGATGAAGATGGTAGATTTCTATCCGAGGATTATGGATTCTGCAGATATTACCAAAAGATCGGCGGATCTATTTGGTTAGATCCAAATATTAATTTAAATCATTTTGGAAGAATGAAGTACATAGGAAATATGTCAGAGTATTTAAACTCTGTAATACAATAACTTTTCTGCATATACGATTACTATTTAAAGCAGTGTAATCGCCAAGTTTTCATTGAACATTAGGAGCACAATGGCTCGTTTAAGAGTAGAATCAGCACCAGAGTTTGTTGTATATGATGAATCAGCAGTTATCAAAGCTGCTGCCAACGCATCTGCAAACCTTCTTGAATTAAAAAATTCATCAAATACAACCGTAGCCTCAGTGTCTACTGCTCGGAAATGTTTCTGTAAGTGGAGACTTAACGATAAGTGGCAATATTTCAGTTACTGGAACCACTACTGCCCAAGCTAATGCAAACACATTAGTTGGCTCAACATTAAGCTCAAATGTTCTAGTCTCAAGTCTTACAAGCGTTGGAACACTAAGTTCACTTACAGTAAGCGGAAACGCATCGGCCAATAACGCCTCAATTACAAACGACTTATCCGTTGGCGGAAATTTATCAGTTACTGGAAATATAATAACCGTAAATACATCAACGCTTTTGGTCGAAGACAATGCAATAAAGTTAAACTCTGGAGCATCTGGTGCTCCAACCGAAAACGCAAGCGTCACTGTTGAAAGAGGAAGCTCTAATGACGTTTCCATAAGATGGAACGAAACATCTGATACTTGGCAATTAACTAACGATGGAACTACGTATTCAGATATACAAGCAGCAATTACTGCTGGCGCAGGACTGTCAAAGGCATCAAATACTTTAAATATAGTTTCAGCAAGTTCTGATAGAATAGTAACAAATGCTGCAAACATAGATCTCGCTACAGTGTCCCAAACAAACACTAGTGGTTCAAATGGAATTTCTTTTGTACAATCTCATTCCATAGATTCTTATGGAAGAACTACTGGCACAGTAACTGCAAATGTTCGTGATGCGTCCACTACCCTAAAAGGAATTGCCTCATTTAACTCAGATGATTTTGCAGTTACAGACGGCGAAGTAACTATAAAAGCAAGCGGAATTAGCAATTCTCAACTAGTTAATTCATCAGTAGAGATAAACGGAACATCAGTTGCCTTGGGTTCTTCAGCAACAGTTACAGCAAACGCTAATACACTTACAGGAACGACACTTCCAGTTACAGTTGGTTTTTCATCTTTAACTTCAGTTGGAACATTAACAATTGGAACCTGGAATGCATCAACGATAGCAATAAATTTTGGTGGAACAGGTGCATCAACAGCTTCGCAAGCAATTAATAATCTTCTTCCTGATCAAACTGGAAACATAGGAAAAGCCCTTAGAAGTAACGGATCAGCAGCATATTGGTCTGTTATAAACTTAGATGACCTTAATGACGTAACGGCTAACTCAAACACTGCTGGAGACTTCTTAAGATTTACTTCTGGACAGTGGGTAAATAGTACTGCGTCAATTGATGACCTATCTGACGTAACAATAACATCAGCTTCATCAGATCAGTTCCTTAGATACAACGGAACAGCATGGGTAAATACAACAGTAGATACTGCTCCAAATTCTAATCCAACATTTACTGGAACCGTCACCGCCAACGCAGTATCAGCTAATACTTTAGCTTTAAGCCAAACTGCAAACGTTGGAGCCAACTTAAATGTCACCGGGCATGCAAATGTTACTGGGAACCTAACTGTATCAAATAGCGTTGTTATTTCTGGTAACTTAACAGTTTCTGGAACTACAACTACAGTAAACTCGGCAACACTTAGCATTGCCGATAACGTAGTTACTTTAAACTCAGATTTTACGACTGGATCACCAACAGAAAATGCAGGAGTAGAAGTTCTTCGTGGAAGTTCTTCCACAGTTTCTCTACGTTGGAATGAAACTAGTGATTTATGGGAAATAACTGAAGATGGAACTAACTATGATGTATTTAGTAAAAGCGTTCAGTTTAACCAGCAAACAGCATCATACACTTTGGTTAGATCTGATAGAAGTAAATTAATTGAAGTAAGTAATGCGGGTGCAACCACCGTTACAGTACCTCCAGATAGCTCTGTTAACTTTCCTGTTGGCACAGAAGTAAGGGTTCTTCAAACTGGAGTGGGTCAAGTGACAATAGCAGCAGGATCTGGCGTAACCGTTAATGCAACTCCTGGCTTGAAGTTGCGTGCTCAGTGGTCATCTGTTAATATAGTTAAAAGAGCTGCAAATACATGGG
>Ga0222713_10000903_pt1 | contig 34031 bp, 58 predicted proteins | sample C33_649DmetaG_FD_165061 | JGI IMG/M metagenome (GOLD analysis project Ga0222713, IMG submission 165061) | Estuarine water microbial communities from San Francisco Bay, California, United States - C33_649D | ecosystem: Environmental > Aquatic > Marine > Unclassified | place: USA: California... | reverse complement strand
CCAATACCCGAGGAGGAAACTACACCTGTGTCATATGTTCCCCACTGTTCTTTACGGAGTGTGCGATCACACATCTTAATGTACCACTCTGATCCTTCTTCCTCCATGGGCATGAATGGGTGATCACCAAATGGATGACCCTTCTTAGTTAACCATGGTAGGTCCTTTGCGATCTCGTCCTTACGGTATGATGTCATACAGAAGACCCCCGCCTGACCTGAGTCCACACCGATGTTGTTTGAGTAGTGTTCCCAATTGGGACTCTTGATGTTCTCATGTAATACAGTGAGGGAATGAACTCGTTCTCCCCACCCCGATGAGTCACTGATTTCTACCTCAGTGTCATACACACCAGGTCGAACATTCTTGATTACCTCCTGACACCAGGTTGGTAGTTCATAACATGGGTCGGATACTACTACTTCTCCACCCAAACGGATTTGATTCTTTTTCATTTGTAACACCTTTATGATTCGAATATACTAGAATTTTTTAGAATACCAAAAGAAATACTAGTTTTTCTTTGCGGATAAAAATTTGGGATCTACCATCCCTGAGGAAAGTGGGACCATGGTTTTACTTCACGACCGGTTCTCTCCTGTTCAAACTCCTGACGTTCCTCCCATGTTGGGTTCTTCGCCTTGGACCTATTCTTGGTTGGGAGGTTGCGGAAGAAATGTCTGATCACGGGGACCGTCCAACCATTTCCTATCCCATGAATTCTTCGACCCTCTGTAATTCCCTCCACTTCGGTATACCCCATTGGCAAACCTTGCAGTAGTTCACACTGTGCGGAAGAAAATGTTTTGATCATCCCGTCGACGGTGAGGTAGTGTCCCGTTCCACTCCATTTACCGTTAGTCGATAAACCACCCATTGAGGTAAGTATTGCATTGGCAATATTATCATTCCTCTCTGACTTGGTTACACGGTAACCTACCTTCCCACTCTTTTTAGGTAGTGACTTATCCCCACGACCACGGAATCCTACACCTGTTACTATTTGCGGAAAAAAATCCGAGAGCTTGGGTGATCTATCTTCAGGAAGTTGATCTGTGATGTTGGTCCAATAGTTTCTTTCACGGAACTGAGGTACCACACGTGATGAATTGATTAGTAATGGTTCTACCCCGAGGATCTCTGAGATCACGTCGGACCATTCTTTTTTCATCCGCACGTTCTCTAGTAAGAAGTACTTAGGGTTAACACCTTTTAAAATACGAACGAATTCCCAAAACAAATAGGACTCTCCTTCAAACTCGAACCCTTGGTCTTTCAAATCCAAGTAATGTTCTAAGGTTGTAATCTGATGACCCTCTTTGGTTTTCATTCCTTTCTTCTTTCCTGCGAATGAAAAGTTCTGACAGGGTGATCCCCCGATTAACAGATCTACATTCTTAAAATCTAAAATACCTAAGGACCTTACATCACCTACATGTATGATTTCAGGGTGATTGGTCTTAGCAATCTTGATTGCGTTGGGATCAACCTCAGACGCATAATAGTTCTTAAACTTTATTCCCTCATCTTTAAGGGACTGAATTCCACATCCTATTCCATCGAATAGGGATACAACGTTATTAATCGATTTCATTATAATGGTTTATGGGGTTACAATTCGGGTTCTTCGTGTAATACACTGTAATTAACTTCGAGCAGTTGGTCCAACAAATAAGCGAGAACCTCCACATCCAAACCATAGATATCCCATTCGATATCATCCCCCAATGTTTCTCCCCAATCGGCTCGGCCAAACAACTGACCATCTTCAGTAATTCCTTCGCACACCCAACAGGTGTCCCCTTCTTCGGATTCAGTTACACTGACTTGGAACTTACTGTCAAAGAGAATTGCATTTCCTTTCAGTTCGTCTTTAATATATCGAACTATCTTGGTTTGAAGATTCTCTTTGTATTGTTTCGTTAAAGTAATGTATGACATAATATCAAATTTAATTATTAATGTTGAGCTTTCAAAATTATTTTAGAAGCTTCGTCAACATATTCTTGTTAGAGGCAATTACCTTATCCATTGCCGTGGATAGTTTTCTCTTTGATTTCTCCATGAACTCAACGTCCTTGGCCAAGAGATTTAAATCATCCCCATCGATGTTGGTCTTGCCGACAATAACTCGGATGTCCTTAGTGGATCCCCCACGTCGATAGAATGGGGTCCTTGCATAAATGTATTCGTCTTTCACCATGGAGAGTTTGATCTCTTTAATGTTCTCCTTTGACCGTAGTTGCAGAATAACTTCTTCAAGTAATGCCACCGTTTCGAACTGTGACTTCCATTTGACCACTATTGTTTTATACAGGTCCGTGTATTTTAATAGATCTACCGACCCATCTTTAGGACCCGTATTCAGGAATAAATCGTATTGACTTATTTCCTTAGGGGTACCTACGATTTCCGTGAACACCCCATGTACATGTTTCTCCTTTTTTATCATATGACTTTACTTAAAAATTAATTTGTTTGCGGATTAAAACTATTGCTGTTGCTGCATCTCCTCCTCGAGAGCTTTAACACATTCTTTAACTTCTTCTTCGGTGAGGAAACCGCAGTAGTTGGATACCAATTCGGTCGGAGTCATCTCCTCGTCGTTCAAACAATCAACATAGTAGTCCAAGTTTCCACTGAACTCTCTTTCATACCATTCACTGAATCCCTCGAATTTATAGACACCCTCTTGGTATTCATAATCTTCTTCAGTGTGATTCCCTTCAGAATCGATAAATGTTTTTCCGCAGAAGTCACTACCAGGTTCTTCGTAATACATCTCGATATCAACACCATACTTAAGGGCAATGTTGATGCAACCTTGGATGGGAGGTGACCACGCAGTTTCCTCGTTGATTTGGATGTAGTCGTCATACACCTCGACGTTTTGAGTACCGATGTCCCATTTTGTTCCGAAATGATTGATGTTGGCGCTGTACCACTCACCCGCGTCATACGACTCCCGAGAAACTTCGGGGTGAGTACCAATCAACGACTCGAAGAATCGTTCTTTAGTGTGTTCGTCCTGACGGATTAAGTTTATCCGCATTTTCAGATTCTCTAAATTGTTCTTATCACCTGTTATTGTGATATTGTTGTAACACCAGTTCGGCATAATGATTATATTTTAATAATGATTACTAATACAAAGATATAACTTTTATTTGATTTTACCAAAGAACTTGGTGGATTTACCACCAAGAACTATAGTACACATCATATCCATCCTTGATAGATTCCAAAGATTTATTAATCCACTCCAAGGTTTCTTCCTTGTAGTAGTCATCAGAATCCTCACCGAAGAAGAACCCGACTGTTTGCGGAAGAGAACCTTCCCTGATTTCCTTCTCCAACTCCTCGAGGTCTTCCCAAGTGAGTTGAACATTCACACAGTTAAAACTGTCTGACTCTCCACCCTTCTCGTAGTAGAGATTTTCCATCCACCCCTGAAGATTCGGGTGTTTTCTCCAATAATGGATTTCTTCTTTTTCGCAGAGCACATCATAGTCCTCTGTTTTTTCATTGTACTTCTCTGTAGAGAAATCAACAGGTTTCGTAATGAATCCCTTTTTTACACGGTAAGAAAATTGATCTAGTCCCATAGTTGTATTGTTTACTGATGTAAAGATATAACAATTATCCTATTATACCAAACATTTTATGAATTTCTTTTTGCGAATAAAAACTCTGAGCTGGTTGCGCCTGGGCTAAAACCTGGCGCATTTGGCAGCGCAAAGTAGCAGATCATGCTGCACGTGCCAGGTAAACTTTTCTTCCGCAGGGATCTTGCGGATAAAAATTTACAGTGCAGCGCATAACAGATCCGAAACAGCAACAAAAAACCCCCAACACAAAGTGCGGGGGGTTTAGATAATTATTAACCAAACTAACCTATGAATGCATGTCTATAAAGACCACCCAAATTTTTCCTTCATTCTGTTCAGAGTAACCAAAGTTGGTAACTCCATTCTCATCGAGTTTCCATGAATAGAACTCATCGTGTAATACATCGAATTCTTTTCCACCCAATCTCTCTACTTCAAACTGTTGTTTACAGTATTGTGCTGCGGCATACCAATCAAATGGACTTTCATTCTTACCCCAAATACAATTCATCAGTTTTTCCTTTGAGTATTGGTCGGGTTGTAACCAACCGCTAACCATCTCATTAATCTTTTCAATTGTATTACAATCCTCATCGGGTTCCCAACGACCGTCCCCGGCACTATACACATCATTATCCGCAGAGACCGCTCCACAAATGGTTCTCCAATTGTTCTCGTTCCCCCAATCATTGATGTGGTATTCAACAGAAGAACAGGCATCTTCGCCTGTTCTTTCAACTACTACTCCAAAATGCAGATTATGCATATGTCGGGGTTTTCATTTTACTACCTTTCTCACCAAACAAGTCAACTTTGAATTGTTGTCTTTCCTCGTTCCAATCCTCGTAACCTCTTTCTTTCCACTCATCAAAGAGTTGTTGTTTGTACCACCCATCATCACAAAGGGCTCGGATTACTTCAAATGAAATGTCTTCATAGGTCTCCGCAACCTCATATAGATTTTTGGTTGGGTCATCTGTGAATTTACCCTCATCGGCATAATCACCTGTTACTACGATGTTATCACCCGCCCATGAACCTACGAGAGGGTTTTCACTTCGTAAATCTCCACCACCTCTACCGTTACCGTCTGCGAGTAAAATGGCAAGACCCTGCATCATACTCATTCCGTCTGATGAAAACTCCATGAGTTTTGCTCCACTACCAAATGCGTGTGGATACATTACTTGTTTCTTTGTGGTATTAACCACCTTATAATACTGTCCCATAATTAAATGTTTTAAATGATTACAGTACAAATATACAAACATTTTCATTATACACAAGAACAATTTATATATTTCTTTGCGGACAAAAACTCGATCCCATTGCTGTGTGCCAAAACTGCATAGCAATAAAAAACCCCGACATTTCTGCCGAGGTTTTCGTAGTAATCACTGTAAACATTACGTCATGAACTACAGTGGGACAAAGGTACTACCTTTTTTCTTCTACACCAAAACTAAAGTGGGATATTAATGCTCGCACTGAAGTTGTGGTTCTGTAACACCCCGTGGTTGACGAGTCCATAAATTGTGTCCGCAATTTTTTGGTACTCTTCGGGGGTAACATGTAAATTTTTCACATGAACCTTACCATCTACGATTCTAAATTTAACACGAATGTTTTTCTTTCCGTTCATTTCTTAATTAGAGATTGACAATACTCTACTGAGTTTATGGTGTCCATGTGTTGAGAACCCGAATATCGGTTCTGTTGACGAGTAATGGTGACATTAACACCACCCGTTGGTTCATACCCTTCTTCTACAAGTTGGGTAACTTTCTTCTCAAGTCCCTCGGGGGAACTACTTGTTATGATTTTATATTTCATTGTTGGTCTTTATAATAATTCCAATGGGCTAAATCCTCATAACGTCTTTCTTCGTCTATATTAATTAGTTGTTCATTCGTTCCACAATCGGGACAAACACTTTCTTCATATAGTGAATGGTCTTGGGGATTATGTTTACTTGACACATAAACATAATTGAGTTCCTCTTGAGTTCCCTCCCACATACAATGATGACAAACAAAATTATCCATGACTTAAAAAACTAATTCAGTTGATACTCGATTAACTACACGACACACCGACTTGTGGTTGATGGTATCGATTACTCTTTGAACGAATTGTTCTTTGGTTTCTTTATCCGAGATTTTATCTACGGGTAAAGTACATTGTAGGTTGGACAATGCGTATGGAGTACCACTTGAACTGTGACCACCATATTGAACATAACTAATTGAACCTTCATTGAGATTACAAATTAGGGTCTTTGGATTTCCGTAAGGGTCTACCAAATGAAGATGACATAATTTCATGACTTATATATATTTTGATTACGATGTAAAGGTATAACTTATTTTCGATTATACAAACAATAAACCAAAAAAGTTTTGCGAATAAAATAAGTTGCCGATAGGAGGGACCGTGATCTTCAGGATCACCTGTGGCCTGGCACTGTGAATTATTATCCGCATGTAATACACCTTGCGAATAAAAACTTCCGGAGACTCAGGATCCAAAAGTTCAGGGAATAAAAAACCCCATGTATTACACATGGGGTCATAAAAACAAAACGAGGGATACTATCTATACAAGTACAGATAAGTCGTTAAAGATTTTTCGTTCTCTATTACCATACAAACCAAACATCTTGTTTTCGGTATTGTCGTTCTTACTCAAAGAGTGAGTTGTGTATTTGGTCACACCACTGAATAGTCCCCACACGTTATCACCTTTTTCTTGAAGTTCTCCATTCATATCAATATACAAACGAGAGAGTTTGTTCTTAACGTTGGTTGACAAACGGTCTTCACCATGAAACCCACGAACATTAATGTCCATATCAATATCAAATAGAGATTTAATTACTCGGTCTCTTGTCTCTTCACTGAAACGAGTTTCACTCATCTTCTTAATGGTGTCGAACATCTGTTGTTCTTCTTGAACCAATACGTCCACCCCTCGACAAATTTCATCAATTCGGATGTTCATGTTCTTTGTGTGTCGAATCTTCTCCAAGTTACGGTATGCGGAGAAAAATGTGTTCTGACAGGAGATGGTAACATTCGAGTTTCCAAATGCGAGAGATGTACTCCCATCAAAGGAATTGACTCCAGTTACAAAACCTTCCACTCGGTCATTACCTAACTTAAGGTCATTACTCTTGAGTTGGATGAATACTTTCTTTCCTCCACCGAACTCTCCACCACGATGAATTTCCAAACCTGTCAGAGAGGATACTCGTTGTAACAAATCCACGAGTTGTTCATTCTGATAAGGTACATACCCTTCAGAGTGAACACCCAAGATGGTGTTGTTGTCTTCCCGAACCAAACCGATACGGTCTAATCCAATTCCACTTTCTGTGAAGGTCTTTTCGATTCGGACATTCCAATCAAGACCCGTCTTCTGTAAAATTTCATTCTGTGTCATCTGATTTTATTTAATGATTACAGTACAAATATAAATCTATTTTTTGTATCCACCAAACTTTTTAATAAAAAAAATAAATTAATTTTTCTGTGATCCCGTCACCGTGGGTATCCAATATTTTTGTCCGCGGCTCAGTTGCGAATAAAAACTTCCGGAGACTCAGGATCCAAAAGTTCAGGGAATAAAAAAACCCCTCATTCGAGGGGTTGTTCTTAAAGTTGTACTTCTTCTTGTACATCTTCCCACACATCATCTCCCCAATCCATACCGACTTCGGTACAATACTCGTAGTCTAAATTGTAAACGATGGGTTGTACACTATCATCAAAAGAGATAGTTCCTCTTGTACGTTCACCGATAGAGATTTTGTTGTTCTCGATTAAGGTGATTACAACTTCTTCACCTTCACTTTCTGTGATGTTGTCGATTACGTCGATGTACTCTACATCACCAAGACAGTAACTGAATTCAAATGATTTCTTCATGACATTAATTGTTTGATTACAACGTAAATATATAACAATAAATCCATTATCCCAAATCTTTTTTTTAGTTTGTTTGCGAATAAAAACTTGATCCTGAACCGTCCGGAAGAGTTCTTCGATGTAATACAAAAAGAAAAAGGGATACCGAAGTACCCCTTAATCACTCATCAATAGATAATCATTAACCCTAAATCCGAATGAATATCTTGTTGTCGTTTCTCCGTTTGAAGTTATAGATATCTTCAATCATACGAACATAATCTCCGTGGTTTCCACAAATCTTAAAGAAGTGGGGAACAATCTCACTTTTCTTAACGAACTCATCGGTGTTGAACTCGTTCTCGTACTTTCGTAATACACTCACCATACTACGAACAAATACAGTTCGGGAATATCCTTCGGGGAAGAACTTTTGAAGTGAAGTAATAAACTCACCCCATTGAACTCCCTTTTGGTAGTTACTCACTTTGAACTGACCATTATTAAAGTGGTCTTTCTTCGTGTTGGTAAAACTACCATTGGTCAAAAGGAACATAGAATCAGTCAAACTAAAATGAGGGAATTGTTTCATGAACTCACCTAACTTGATGTAGTTACGATTTCCCTTATTGATATAGTAAGAAAGGAAATCTTTCCGTGACCAAGATTGGGAATTGGTGTTGGACTGAATCACTTGTTCTTCATTGTAGTTTTCTACTTGAAGATAGTAAAGTCCTTTACCACTTAACTTACTCGCCTGGTAACGATGTTGTCCATCAATGATTTCCATTTTCTTGTTTACCAAGATTGGAATCACTAACAATCCTTCATTCATCATTGACTGATAAATTCTCTTAACACGACCTTGATTAACGGGTCGGTTGTTGGTCATTAACTTGAACATATCCAAGTTAGTTGTGTAGTTGACTTGAAAGTCACTTTTCGGTTTTAGAGTTTTCGTACTCATACAAACAAAATTAAAAGGTTAAACGATTATCTGATACAAATATATAACTTAATTTTCAATCCACCAAATATAATGGTAAACTTTTTTTAAATTCTTTTGCGAATAAAAACTCACGTCGTCTCCTCGTGGAGAAGTTCCTGAACATCTGAAAGACATAACTCCACCTCGTGGGGCTCCGATCCACCTTCTTCAATTTCACTCACACATAGAACGAACAAATCTACTATTTGTTCTTTAAGGGATGGATGGGTTTCAATCAAACCTCTACAATAGGTTCTTAATTCATCAAGTGTCATACGTTTTGTTTTTTGATTACAATACGAATATAATATAATTTAAATTATAAACCAAATTTAATCCTGCGAATAAAAACTTCTGACTAGTCAGAACCTTCAGACGAAAACTTCACAAAAAGAAAAACCCCCACTTTCGTGAGGGTCTCTCTACACCTATGAATCAAATCTCGATTTACGTCACATAAATCGTGTCCGATACGTTTTCACTTTGATAGTACATACTACCACCATCGTTTCCTTCATCATCGGATTGGGGGATTACAAAACTCCCATCCGTAAAATGGATAATGACAGGTCTCTTATACCACATCATAGTTTCCATGTCTTTGTCTCCCATCCAAGTAACTTCCTTGATGGTTTTACCTTTTAGGTACTCGTTGAATTTTTCTAAATGTTTATCCATGACTTTAATAAATGATTACGATACAAATATAATACATCTTTTGTAATACACCAAATTAATCTTTGCGGTTAAAAACCCTTCCCGTCGAACTCTTCTTCAAGATTGTCGATGGTTTCATAATATTCTTCCTCCATAGAATCGAAGTCCATACGTATGACACCATCCTCGATAGTCCAACGTACTTTGATTGTGATTTCTTCGGGGGGAAACATTATTTCAAAAATATATTAAAGGGTTCCCACTGATCTTCAGGAAGGTAATTCACAAGTTTATCCGCAGGTACTTGATATAGTAAATCAAAGATACAAGTGGTGTCACCTGATTGAATATCTTCTTTCATTTGTTTAACTACTGCGGATACTAACTTGTCCTCCAGTGTATCCTCGTCTACGAATCTTGACATGGTCTTAACGATAAAGGGTTACAAAACTTCCAAAGTGTCTATCAAAAACTCTTACCAAGTTTTCATAATCTCCACTTGTCATTTGGTCGACAATGGGTTTGTGGTCGATACCACACATATCAGACAATCTCTTAGTTAAACTAAGTAGATAGAACGCGTTTCCTTGAGGACCAGTTAGGTCTACCTCAAGATGATTGGTTTTTTCTTTTTCTTTTATCATGACTTTGACTAATGATTACGATATAAAGATAAAACAATTATTTAATAATACCAAACTCAAGTCCCATTTCGTTAAAACATTCTTTTATTTCATTAAGAGACCTCTTACCAAAGTTCCTTGACTCACAGACTTGAATAGGTTTTAGATTTTTAAATTCTCCAAAAGTAGAGACCTTAACCGATGAGAGTAGATTTTTCAATCTTAGACTTATGTCCATATCACTAATTGGTGTGGTGTCCTCACATTCGGATATCGGAATACCGACTCTCGTCATTAAATCGACGTAATTTAAAAAGGTGGATTGGGGGGAATATCTTTTCATAAGACTAATTGATATAACAAATATAAAACAAAAAACATTATAATCCAAATCTTTGTTTGCGAACAAAAAGTTTTACTGGTCCAGAAGAGTCAGGTAACTGGCAGATCTAACTCAGGATACACCTGTTGCGCTCAGAGGACATTATTATCCGCACCATCCACTGCGGATGAAAATTGTGACGACGCCGAAGGCAATCAGCATTTACTTCAAACAAAAAACCCCCACCTTTTGGGTGAGGGTATCTGTGTGGATTCGGGGGGGGATTAGTTTACATACTCTCCGATTCTCTCGATTCTATTATCTATGAACTCGGTTATTTGGTCGAAGTATAAACTCTCGTGGGTATCAATAACTCTAAGGTTTCTATTTAGATAATCCACTTTGTAGGTATCGTCCCAATTCAAAGTAATAAGAACGTACTGATTGTGATGGTGTCCGTTTACCTTCATTAGTAAACCTTTGTTGTTACAATTGAACAACTGACTTACTCCCCAACTCCAATAGATTGTTTTGTTGTGGGTTAATACTTTCAATGTTTCACTTGTGTCAAACTCCCTTTGGTACAAGTAATCGATTTTTCTAATATCCATGACTCGATGTTTTGATTACACTACTAATGTAGTACAATTATTTGATATAACAAAAAAAACTTTATATTTCTTTTGCGGATAAAAATTCAACTCATGCGCTGTCCCGTCACCTTCGTCATAAAAAAAAAGGTCATCACAATAGTGACAACCCTTTTCCGTTCGTTTCCATTAATCTTGTCAAACCTACTTGTTTAACTTCTGGACAAATTTATTAAACAAATCTGTAATACACAAATAAAAAAACCCCCATCATCGATGAGGGTCTTTAACCAAAAAAACAACAAACCTAAAATTATGGACTCACAAAACTATGTCGGTCGAATAATTCTAATTCACAATCAAAACAGAAACCAAGCTTGTCTACAATGTACTGACCAATGTTTCTGCGGGTAAAGAGTTTCTCCTTCTTCTGTTTTAGGAATCTCTTTGAGAACTTCTCCATACTACGTATTACAAAATGGTGTTTCGTTTCACTATTGTCTACGATAGTGAGGATGTGTCCTTCTTTTTGTTTAGTTAAATAACCTTTCATGTCTTTATATCATTTAAGTGATTACTGATATAAATGTAATACAATTATTTTATATAACCAAATCCTTATGATAAAAAAATAAAAATAATTTGGAAGATGGAAAAAAAGTTCACATGTTTAGAACCTGTCGGGGTTTTTATTCGCAAACGATCCTGCGGATGAAAATAAACTGGTGTCGTAACAACCTTGTCGGGATATGTAATACAAAAAAAAATCCCCCACTTTCGTGAGGGACTTTGGTTTTCAAAGGAAAGGTGGTTGACTACTCCACCTCGTATCTTTGACCTCTGAATGATACTTCCTTGATGTTGTTCATCTTGATGGTGAACACTTGGATATCTCGGTCTTGGTAGGTCGGTAGGTAAGGGGTAAGTACCTCTTTGTCTATGACCTCTCCGTTATGGATAAACTCGTTACGAACTGACTGACCTTCAAAAGTTTCATACATAAAGTATTTCTCTTGGGTGGTCGGGTGTTGAACTACACAAGGACTGATGTGTTCAAACCAATTTGGTTTACTCTCAAACTCGGGATTTTCGGTTTTGTTCTGAACTCGTTTCTCATAGTCGGGTAAACAACGAACATTTTTAGAACTCACCTTTACCACTTGATTGTAGTAAGGGTTTCCTCTTTTGTTCATCTTTACGGGGGTAACACTTTTGATGTTTACAAACTCCCCTTTTTCAACTTGGGTCAATAAGTTTACCAACTCATTCACTCCGATTTTTGATACTTGTTTCATGTCGTTTTGTTGTTTTGATTACATATCAAATATACTATTTTATTTTAATCCCACAAAATTATAATGAATTTTTTTTTATTTTTCTTTGCGAATAAAAACTTAAGATGGACCCAGTCAACTTCACTCAAGATCCAGGTGGTTGGCAAATTTTGCGCTGAGGTAAAATGTTATTCTCCGCAAACGATCGTGCGGAAGAAAATGTCTGATGGGCCCCGACTCTAGATGGGATTTCCCCAAAAAAGAAAACCCCCACATTCCTGCGGGGGTCTCCAACCAAAACAACGATGTATTAAACACCAAACAAAACACTAACCAAAAACCTAATGATGAAGTAAGAAAGGGCGAACCCAAGAAACCACCAAGTTACCTTGTCCATTTTCTTTTCAAATTCCTTACTAAAGATTTTCTTGTCAAACTTGTCCAACCAAGTTTCAAACTTATTTGTTGATTCCTTCATACCGATTATGATTTACGAGTTTAGAAATAATTTCTTTCGCAACCAAGAATATCATAGATACACTGATTAAAAAGAACACTCCAATTAAGAACTGACCTACCATACTTTTACTTTTTTGAATAGGTTAGTTACAAAAGATTTCACACCCATGTAAATACAATACAACATAAGTGAATAAAATAGGACTACACAAGTTGCCCAAAAGCCCAAGAGTAACATCTGACCGAAGTTGTCTTGTTGTGTAAAGATTTCAATGATACTATTCATGACATTTATTTAATGATTACAATACAAATATAAAACTAATTTTATTATACACAAAATTATTTTTTAAGTTTCTTTGCGAATAAAAATGTTTCAGGATTACGTCTGAAGTGATCTTCAGGTGGGGTCAAAGAAAAACCCCCACCTTTCGGTGAGGGTCTCTTGGGGTTATCGTTGGTACCTTTCGATTTCCTCGGTAATCTCCTTCATTCGTTCGTACCTTTTGATGAGGGCCTCGTGAACCTTCTTCCTCATCTCTTTGGACTCTTCGACTTGGTGGTCTTCGAAGTACATCATCGTACCACCACTTTCAGGGTCACCCTTCCATCCTTCGACATTCTCGTTGAGGAACCGATTGACTTCGTGTCCACTGTAGAGTTTGGTCTTGTCCGCGAACTCTTGGTCGGGGTAGATACTGATGGTTAAATCTTCCATTTGTTTTTGTTGTTTTGATTAGTAGTACTAATATATAACAAGATATTCATTATACCAAATAAATCTTTGCGAATAAAGATGTTCCCCGTCACCGTGTGCTGTGGTATCCACAGATCTTATCAGGATACACCTGTTGCGCTCAGGGTATATTATTATCCGCACCCCCTCCCACCATATAGGGGTATTGGGGGGTCCCCCCTCCAGGACCCCCTCCCGTATCCCCCCTTAATATAGGGTATTTTCGGTGTCTGTACAGGGGGGTCAATGCCACGAGAGAAATTTTTCCAGAAATTTTTAGGGTATTTTAGACATTTATATTTCTCCAAAACTCATTTTTTTTACTAGTTTTGGACGATTATAAGTTCGGGGGGGGGGAAACCTAATGAAAAGTAAAAAGGGTCAAAATCGGTTTCAGAATTTTCCGGAAATTTTTCCAAAAATTCGACTTTTCAGGGGAATGTTATACAGTAGTTCTAATGTAGTCGTTAATGAACTCCATAGTATCGGGGATAAAGTTCTTACTGTTTAAGATCTCCTGATAGGTGAAATACTTAAACTCAGTATGTTCAAAATTCAAACGTATCTGAGTTTCATCAAAATCGGGGGAATTCAAATAGTATACATTAAAAACCTTATTGTCTTTTCGATCGTATCTATTTAAGAGTGTAAACTCAGTAATAACCATTCCAAGTTCCTCATCTAATTCTCTAATAAGTCCTTCAACGGGGGTTTCGTCCTTCTCAACAGTTCCGCCGGGTAAACCCCAATAAGATGCATAAGTAACATCTTCCTTATGTCTTTTAAAGAATAGGAATCTCTTGTCTTTTACTATGAGTAATAAGGAAAACATATAAAGATAAATATTCAACATTATCAGATATTTATAAGAATAAATTGTAAGGATATGTACAAGAACTTTAATTTAACAGACCAAGAGAGAAAAGAAATTATGGAACAGCATAAGTCTCATGGTTATAAGAAACCTCTTAGTGAACAACAACTACAGGGTACTATTACCGCAACACCACAAAAACCTACGTTTCCGAAGGATGATAAAATGTTTGATAAATTCCCCAATACTCCTGATGGCGGAAAAAAGGTTGTGGATGACTTTGGAGGAACTGACGTAATATACCCAAATGGTAAAACCAAAAGTGGTAGATGTTGGTGTAGAGGTAAGGGTGGTTTAGTTATTACCAGTTGTGAAGGAATTGAAAATCACTGTAAAGATGCAACGGCTGGGTGGTTACCTAACAGAATTAATGAACAACAAGCACCCGCTCAGAATACCGCATCGGCACTATCACCACAAAATGGTGAACCAACTGCACCCTCGGTTACGGGTGGTGTTGAGATAAATGGTTATGTCTATAAGAAACCAGGTATCACGGCTCAAAATATTCAACAATACCTAAAGGTTAGTGATGCTTTGGGGAATTTACAAGAACTAAAGGCGAAGGGGTTAAAAAGTGCGCAAACAACTCAAGGTACTCATGTTGACCAAATGATACAGTTTTGGACTGAAGCCAAAAGAAAACCTGAAGCGGGACATGTTAATGTCAATGCGAGTAATATAGGACCAAACTCAAATATGCCTCAAAAGAGATATGCCTTATCATTACAAAGGATAGTTAAGAACGTTTTACAATATTCTGCAGAAATGGGAGTAAATGGACAACAGTTTGTTTCAAACCCAAGTGGTTATACCCAATGGGCAGGATCAAGTATGGAGGATCCATCAGATTTTGTAAAAATTTACCCAAACATCATAGAGGTAATGGGTTCAATCATTACATCTCGAGAATCGGCATTATCGTAAGAAAAAAGAAAAGGGACGTTAAGTCCCTTTTTTATTTAATCGAGGTATCCAAATGAACCTATGGTATGGGTTTTACTTGTTTCCCAAAATAGAATTACCCTTCTCGGTACATCTTCATTCATTCCATCAGTGATCAAACCATAACCTTCATAATCATCCTTAAGGGGGTTATATGTAAAAAATACATCATCCTTGTTATAGATCAGTTTTTTAATGGTGGTGATGAATTCACCATCTCTAAAGAGTTCCATTCGATCAAAGTCAAAAACAAATTCTCTTTCTTCTAAAGTAAAAGTGGGGAGTTCGGTCTCTTCCAATGCCAATTTAATAATGGGATCTTCATGACCTACATACCTAAAGTTTTGTAATGTGTCACAATGAATGGAAATAACTTGTGTGAAACCCTTTATCGTGAAAAGGGTGAGTGCGGTGGTTAATACTAATATCTTTTTCATATTTCAAGTATAATGATTATTATTTGTATATTTTAATCTAACAATTTATATGACAATGGGATGACACATATTTACTATTCGAAATAAAACACGTATACATAATTGCGGGTATTTATCTGTATGAACATCTATAAGTTAACTAAAGAGGAGAGAGATAGAATCTCGGGGATACATACCCTCAATGAATCATCTGAAAGAGAAAATGCGTGGAAAACCCTTGTCAATGACATCTCTTATAACACGGTCTATATAAAGAGACTTCTTAGTGATTACAAAGTCGATAAGGTCACCAATGTGGAAGATGTGGTTCTTAAGTCTAAGAGATTTATGTATGATCGTCTTAAGAGTGGGTATTTCAATAAAATCCTTATAGATGGTTCAGGAGGTAGTGACTTTGCAGTAGAAGTTTCCAACTTCATTATAAAGGAAGTCACCTCTATTGTGAACTCCATTAATGGGATTGTATTCTTACCCATTAGGGAGAAAGACGTAGATAGGGAAATCAGTAAGATAGACTTTGATTACATCTTTACTGATTTGGATTCTTTCTTTAACTATGGGGGTTATTTTACAACTAACAATATAGATCCTTACATAGATAAAGGATTTCGTTTCTATAAGGACTTTAATAAGAAGTTTGAGGAGTTATCCCCCCGAATAAAAGAAAAGATCGTAGAGGTCATTAAAAGTAGGGTTTGATGGGTTTTAACAAGTTGTTTCTCCCCCCGATTGAGTCATTGATCGAAAAGTATGAAAAGGAAGGTTTGGAAACCTTTGTAAGATCCTTTCAGAAGTATGACGCCATTATGGGAGATTCTCAGAGTGTTACCTACCTTGAAACCCTTATGGAGACCTATAGAAAAAAGAATCTGTGAAGACCTTCTTAAAAGTCTTTGGTAAGATCCTCTAATTCCTTCTTGTTCTTTAAATCTACCTTCTTTCCCGTCCTTGAGGATAACTCCACAAGTATAACCATTAAGAACATCTCTATGATAAGTGTATTGGTGTCTACCCCCGCTTTGTACATTCCCGTCGCAATGGTGAAATAACCCACTAACCTAAACTGTTTGATTCTCTCTATTAACTTCTTCATACTAACCATAAATACCACCGAATGACCTCCCGTGACCCTTCGGGAACCGTTTGACCACTTCGTGGGTTGAAATTATTCATTTGAAGGTCTATGGGGTGTCTTTCTTAGGTAGTGTCTTCATATCCCCCATAAGAGCAATATAATTGTCCACCACACGAGACAATGCCTCAGGTCGGTCATCCTTCTTAAACTTAATACGAATCTTACCCATACCCGATCTGTCATTATTTTTTGGTCCCTCCGCATCGATCTCTAAATTACCGATGTTGTGTTTCCTATTCTTGTTTCTGTTGAAAATACCCAATAGAGACTTCTTTACATCCGAAGGTTGTTCCACATCCTTGTCCTGAGGAATAATACGTGCCTCGAACTCAATCTCCAAAACATCTAAACCAATGGATGAATGATCCGCAAAAATGAACAATGGAACCTCTAACTCCTTATCCCCAATAATAAAGGTCTGAGTGTAAGGATTTCCCTTATCATCGAAGTACTTGGATAAATTGTCTATGTGCTGACGCTCGGCAATGTTCTTTACCACCATGGCGGCTTCCTGCAACCCACCTAATATTTCCTCAAGTACAATTCTTGCCATAATATAAAAGATAAAAAAAAGGGATTGAATAATCAACCCCTTTCCCTATAATAATTTCTTAAACGAATTAAGCGTTGTTATTGGTGCTCAATGGAATAAGAGATGGTTCTAACATCTGAGTCAAATAATCAGATAACTTTAACATACCTTCCGTTGGAGGTAATTGCTCCGCATGAACTTTAACATCATACTTAGCCGAATTATCTGTACTTCTTGTGTTCTCTTTGTGAGTAGCTACACTACCCGCAACTGTTGCCGAATACTTCATTCCCCAAAAACCACCTGATGCAGTTGCTGAGACACTTGAACTGGTGTCAGAACTACTCTTGTCCACAGAAGAAGTCTTAACCTCCATAGTGAATTCGATGTCCGCCGATGTGATCGCAAGTGAAGGAAGTGGAATAAGAGGTAACATAGGTACCTTAGAATATAACGTCTGTACAGATTGTGTTCCGTCCGCAGGATCCGTCATTACTCTGTTCATCTCCACGTCCAATGATCTAGCCGTAGTCTTACCATTCTTAGTTTCGAAAGCCACCTCACTGATGTACTTCCATGTAACGTCGTTTAATTTTGCTTGACCTTTGGCCATACCGACAATTGGAGACACGATGAGTTCCTCAATTGGCAAACCGGTAAACTGTGCTGAAATGTCCGATGCCATAATTTACTTTTTGTTTTTTTATGTTTATTAACTATAAATATATCCACTTATAAATAAAGTTATATATATGGAGTTTAATTGAATTTGGCAATTCCCTTATAACGGGACTTAATCTCCTCCATCTCCCCCGTAATCTTTTTAAACTCGTGGATAATATCCTTACTCACACTGAAGTTCAGAATTGTCTCACAGTGAGGACACATACTCATAGGGTTTGTGGAAATAAATTTTAAATCCAACCCCAAAGGTTTCCTACAATATGGACAGGCTATGTTCATTATAAGTTGTGGTATTTTTTTATTGCTTGATCCATCTTCCTTAAAAAGGATTTCTGTGTGTTGTTGAAGAATTTATGAAACTCCTTCTTACTCTTAGTGGATGTGATCTTCTTATTGAGTTCTTTAACTCTACCATCAATGATTTCCCCCAAAGAACCATAAAGGTTACCCTCGATGTCCATTACCTGTTTGGTGGCTTCTTTCTTATCTAATAAATCGGGGTTGTGTGATTTTCTCTTTCCCCCAATTCCTAACGCTCTCTTTATTGATCTACCTGCTTTGCTCATTCTATTGTTTTTTAAAAGATACAAAAAAAGGGTCTGTTTATAAACCCTTTACTCTTTGTCCTTATGACTCATTCCAAAGTACGTTCCGATTATCCCTATCAGACCTGTTATGGTTATCTGAAGTAAATGGGTTATCCCCTCGTCCAATGTCCGACCCTCATGTATTGCATAACGAAGGTCTACCAATATAATGGTGAATAGTAGCAAAAGAATACCCCAAACCAAAATTAACATTATCTTATTCTTCATATTAATAAATAGCCAATTAATGGTATTTATAATGAAATTTATTATCATGGGAACAAGCCGAACAAACAATACACAAAAAACCGAACACGGTAAAAGAAGAAAATCTCAGTTAAAGACACTAAAGAGATTGGAACAAAACAATATCGTGTTAAAAGAACTCGCCAAGAACCGATAGTCTTTTTTACATACCTACCCAACCCCCCACATCTTTATTGGTGTCGGGGGTTTTTACTTTTATTGACTTTCCCATTTTTTATCTGTATACTTCATAAAAAACTAAACTGATATGGCAAACAACCTTAAAAGTATGATTAATGTAATCGCCAATGAAGAGGCAATTACAGAACTACAACGTAGAGTAGAATTATCAAGAGATAATGATTCCATCTCCGCCTTTGCCAAGGCATTCTACGACGATGTTGAATTAAGTGAGAATGGGGGAGTAATGAACTCATGGTCCCTCGATAACTTGGGTTCGAAATGGACTTACCTAAGTGATAATTGGGGTGGCGGTGAATTCGTCATTGAATCTGCATGGTACCCACCAAAAGAATTCTTTGTACATCTCTTTAAGATGATGCACGCAATTGACCCCAATACCGTAGTGGAAGTTCAGTACGAAGATGAGACTTACGATCCCGTAGGAGCATTTGTTCTTAAAGTGGATAGTAATGGTGATATGGTAATATCACAAAATGAAGAGGACGAATTGGAGGATCCAACCGCAGATATGGATTGGGACGACGAGGAGTATGAACAAGCTCAGATGGACTTTATGGATAGTGTTGCCGAATCACAACAAAACATGTTGGCAATGTGTCATGAGGAAATCGAGAATAATGATGGAGAAATAATCTAATTAAAATGGCAAAACTTCAAAAAATCGAAACCGACTACAGATTCTATGAGTATGTCTTATCTCCCGAAGAATTGAAACTTTATCTTGAAGATGAAGATCGATTTTGGGATGAGATAGGATATGATATCGAATGGGATTTCGTTAGAGATAAACAAGGAGGGGACGAAATAGATTTCTACGAATGAGGAAATTTATTTTGGGTGTCTTAATGTCCATAACCACCCTGTGTGCTTATGGACAAGACACTTACTCACACTTAACCGATCATGTGAAAACAGAAAGAATGGTTTGGAGTGAGAGTGACAATGAATATCTATTTTTTGATTTAGAGGAAAGACACATCGATAAATGTTTTTGGGTTTTTACTTTCAACAAAAACAGAACGGGTGATATTAAAATGACAAATGCCGAATCAGGTGATGTCTATACTTTTAAGATCTACAATTGGGAGATTAGGAAAAACAATGATGGTAGGGAGTACATTTGGATCGATGTTATACAGTCGAACGACTCACAAAAACTAACCATCATATTCACATCCTACGATACGGGTAAAATGATTTCGGTCTTCATGCCCGACGATAAGTTGGCAGTATTCTTCGATAATTTGGATGATTAAATTCTCTAACCCATACCTACTGTTTTGGGGTGTGTGTTGGGGACTCTACAACACGTTCTTTAATGGAACGATCTTTACTTACTTTATGTTTGGGGTTTGTTTTGGATTAATTTACCAAAACTATAAAAGGGAAAAAGAAGGGGAATAGTTATTTTTTATTTGTCCCCATTTTTATATTCCACACATCATCCATCGATAGGATATCCTCAAAATGTCCATATGTCTTCTGTATACCGTAAGATCTTGCGTAAAGAATGGTTTTGATGGATTGAGCCTCAACAATTAAGAAAATTATGTCACCCATTGAATCGGTAAGTGGGTCATTAATATATAGATTGGAATTCCCCGTAACAAGCTTCCTCATCACATATAACTTCTCATCCACATTTTTGTAGGTCAACATACGAGGATCTAACGAAAAGGTATATGCCATAATACCATATTCACCGTCTGTTGGTAAGTCAATAGACTCCACCAATTCGATATTAGAAACAATTAACTGTCTTTCCTGATCAGTTAAGTGATATTCACCAACACGCTCTTTTTCTAAAGTGCCTCTACCGGGTGTTGCCATCATAATAGGAAAGGAAATGTTAGACCTAAATCTCTCTTTGAATCTTTGGTCATAGTGATGAGTTTTCTTGAGTTCATTTAACTCAACATATTCTCTTAGAACTTTTCTAATTAAATCTTTCATTTTCTTTTATCTATAAATATCTTATAGGTGATTAATCCTCATTACGATATATTTATATAGAAAACATTATCGATTATGAAAAAAGTAAAATTAACAGAATCGCAATTGGATATGATTTCTAAAAACCAAAGAGTTCATGAACAACAACAGGAGGTTAATGAAGTTCTCCCCGCAGTGGCAGCTCTATTGGCTGCCGGTTGGTATGCATTCTCTTCTACGAATAGAGGTAAGGAAGGTGTAAGAGAGATGTTCAATTTCGCTAAAACGTGGACCAAAACAACAGCGTCCGAGAGTTTTGATTATAATGGGGCTTGTGTCAAACTTTATGATGCAATTGACGGTATAGGTACTGACGAGGATAAGGTCGCATCCGTATTCAACGGAGTAGTGGGTTATGGAACCCTAAGAAAACTTATAGAGTCATTCCAACGTAAGTACGGTAAAGACCTATTCCAGTGGTTGGCGGATGATTTTAGTGGTAGTGATTGGACTACTTACATTTACGCTCCGTTAGATGGTGTTAGAGAAGCACACGAAAAATTAAAAGCGGATGAGTTGGCAAAGGCAAAAGCCGATAACGATGCACAACAAGCGGCCGCAAATGAAACAGAATTATATAAGAGTTTTATACAAAAATTCCCTTGTTTGAAGGACGAGCCAGGGTTTAAGTATGTGAGAGAAAATGCGGATACTAAAGTAATGTATTTCCAAACCACCTCTAACCCTGATATCACAGACTATGGTATTAAAGAGGATGGTAGTTTATACTACTACGCCGATGGATGGCAACCCGCACCTGAAAAGGCTAGTTGTAATTCGGCACAATACCAAGACATCGCTGAAGGGTTTTCATACGGTGGTATAAGTGCTGGTGATCAAGGAACGGCAGATCAAGGTACGGTGACTCAAAGTACGGCGACTCAAGCATCTGCGGATCAAGGAGCAAAAACACCTATTAGGTACATGACTAACGACGATGTTAAACAAATCCAAGATTTGTTAATCTCTAAAGGTTTTGGTGAAATTGTTGGTAGTCCTGATGGAAAATTAGGTCCTAAGACATTAGCAGGTATCAAGGCGTTTATGTTGGGCGGTCAAAGTACTACAACAGATACTCAAAGTACAGGTACCACAGATCCCGCAGCCGCACCGGCAGGTGCTGCGGCAGGTATGGGAGGGGGTGCCGCTGCGGGAGCATCTGCGGGTACACAAGCAGTAGTTTCAGAAGCATATAAATCTTTCAAAAGATTCATTAAGTAATATGAAGGTACCTACCGTATTTAAAGACGAACAACAACTTAAGAAAGAAGTAGAATCACATCTTTCTGAAGAAAAACAATTATGTGGTTGTGGTTGTGAAATCGGTAAATGTGAGTGTGGTCCTGAATGTACAAAATGTGACTGTGGTAAAAAGAAGGATGCTAAGGAAGATTGGGACCCCACCGGAAGTGTCGGTGTTAGTGGAGTATCACAGGATGTGGCAAGAAAAGGAATGAACACTCTTTGGGAAAGTAAGAGGGGACAAATATTAAATGACTTTAAAAGACTTATAAAATAATGAAGAAATTAGTTATATCTGAAGAACAATTCAAGAGGATGTTCAAATCAACAATCAACGAACAATCCGCCACATGGTCACAAATGGACGATGAGGAAAAAAGAGAATACCTAATGAACTTTACATCAGATTCTGATAAAATAGAACAACTATTACGATCACCTGAGGATCCCACAAGGGAATTCGAGGGAATGAACGATGAGGGTGGTAGTACAGATATGACTGTAGAGAGATCTACCGAAGAAATATTGAACGATATGCAAGGGGATGTCGATGAATTAAAAAGATCTATAGATTTAATTAAATCGAGAATGTAAATAAATAAAAAGGGGGTAATCACCCCCTTTTTTATTCTTAAAATAATTTAAAATGATTGAAAACATTGTAATATTTTCATCGTTGTTGGGTTCAGTAATCTACATCTTCTATTACCTTTTTAATAGACCTAAAAGATGCAATTGCATTAATTGTAACTGTTCAGGAATCTCGTTTAAAAGATGAGGTATAGAGTTCTAATACAACACTACCCTTTAGAGGATAATACTCCTTATATAATGGATTTTCAAACAAAAGACATAGAGTGGACTATGGACCAATTTTGTAGAAATAGAAAACCGTTACGGTGGGAGTTGATTAGATAACGGCTCTCCCCTTCATTGATTCCCAATCACGTATTGCCCTCACCTCATCATTTGTTGTCTGAGTAGAACACAATACGTTATTTGTTGTACCCAATTCAAATGAGAGTCTAATTAATGCTGATAAATCCTTAGGAAAACAGTGACCCCCGAAGCCAAAATCACCGTCAGGACCGGGTACCGACCAATGAGAGTGACCCAATCTTGGATCTAAGGTGGCGTACTCTACTACTTTATCATAGTCAATACCTTTTGCCAAACATAATTGATAAATTTCATTGGCAAATGACACTTTAACAGAGAGGAATGTATTGGTTAAGTATTTTACCATTTCCGCATGTGTGGAATCTGTCTTAATTATATGTGCGTTTGGAAAAACTTTTGTAAAAACTTGTTTTAATTCAGTTGTATAAGGTCTTTCCCCACCCAATATAATCCGATCTTGGTTTTCATAATCTTCAATAGCGTTTCTCTCTGTCAAAAATTCGGGATTAAAGACAATGTCTATGTTGTTAAATTTTTTATTTAGACGTTCAGTGGTACCACATATGACAGTACTTTTAATCACAACAACTTTCCTTTCACCTAAATTTTCAGATATCAGGTTTACCTCCTCCAAAACATCCTCAACAATTGAGGTGGAACAACTACCGTCGCTATTCATCGGTGTAGGGACACACACGAAAATGTAAATTGATTTTTTTACTAATTCTTCTAATGTTTCATTACCCTCCCCGTTATATTTGTCATATGTGTGGGTTTGATAATACTTTTTGAATTTATTGTATACCGCTTTACCGACAAACCCCTGTCCTATAATTCCAATCATATTAATTCGCTTCTTAAAAATTCCATTAAGTTTATTGTTTGTATGTCAACCATGTTATAGAAATCGTTCAGCTTATCTCTATTTAATCCATATCTCCTGTCATGACCCATTCTATCCTCCACGTACTTAAAATTCAAGGGTCTTCCAACCATTAGAGATAGATTTCTTATTATTTCTATGTTTGTGTACCTATCACCAGTACCGATATTCCATATTCCGATTTCCGATACCATCAAATCAAATATGACTTTGACATTGTCCTCAACCCATATCCATTCTCTTACCTGACCCCCATCACCATAGAGAGGAAACTCCTCCCATAAGTCCACACAACTCAATAATTTTGGAATAAATTTTTCGGTATGTTGGTGTCTACCGTAATTATTACAGGTTCTGGTGATTAGATATGGTAATCCGTATGTTCTACCCGCCGAAATAACTAACTGATCCGCAGATGCCTTAGAGGCCGAGTAATATGAACTTGGTTTTAAAACGTCACCTTCTTTTGAGAACTGATTTGATGGGAAATCTTCTAAATCACCGTAAACTTCGTCTGTGGATATCTGAACAAACTTTTTTAAGTTGATCATTTGTCTCGCAATCTCTAAAAGGTTGAAAGTACCCAAGACATTTGTCCTAATAAATGGTGATCCGTCGACAATTGAGTTGTCTACGTGAGTTTCAGCCGCAAAATTGACGATATAATCAACCTCACCTATGTCTTCCTTACGTAAATCACATATATCCTTCTCAATTAAATGAACTGAAGGGGGTATTAACTCGGGATTTGATGCGTAGGTTAACTTATCTACGACTATTATTTCAAAACTACCCGTATTTTTTGAATATTCGTCTATTAAGTTGACAAATGAGGACCCTATGAATCCTGCACCACCTGTAATTAGTATTTTCATTCAGTAAATGCCGACACCATAGAGTGAGTGATGAATAATACGTAACCAACAACCACGGTAATAATGAATAAGTCGGTTAACGTCACTTCTTTCACCAATTCCTTCCAATTTTTCATGACACTCTTTTTTAAATTGTTTATTGTTTTAATAATATACGAAAAAAAAATCAAAAAGTCCACCCCCACACCTATTTACTGTTATGGGACTAGGTATTATATTAATGAAATCAATAATTGAGGGTCCAAAGACCGTCAAAAAAGAGGTAAACAGTAAAAAATCGTGGTTTTACCGTCTAAAACGTAAAAAATGATCCACATTTTCGGAGATTCTTACAGTGATTGTGAATGGCCCCACATTTTAACCCAAAAAACGGGTTTAAAACACACAAATCACGCAATTAAGGGTCAAACTAACCATTTTATACTCACAAAGATTATAGAAAACCTAAAAACCTTTGAAAAGGGGGATATAATCATTATTCAAACATCAGGACAGGGTCGAATTAACGTAAAAGACGGGGTTGTATACGGTGATGAGGTTAATTATGATATAAATGAACTGGATTATAAAGATTTTACCGCGGAAGAGTGGGAAATTATAAGAAATTGGTATAAAAAGTTCTTTTTACCGCAAATTATAGAGAACGATGACCATATAAACTCCATAATTCACCTTGCCAACCACTTATCAAACGATTTTAAGGTGGTTTTATGGAATTTAACCTCGTTAGGGTATACGGGAACAAGGAAAATAAACGATAACGTCTCTACGAGTCCAAAAATACCTTATTCTGACTTGTGGTTACCCTTATCTGAGGGTGGTAGTAAGGGTTGGTTGGAAATTATCGTTGAAAATGGGTTCGAATTCTCTTTTGGGGACCCTCACCCCAATAAAGATGGTAACATTTTCATAGCAGAACACATTCTCAAACAAATTTTTTAATATATTTGATCTGTTATTGACATTTAGAAATATTTTACGTAATATTGTCTTAACAATTCCTTAATGTTGGATATTTATCTAATAGAGGTAGTCTATAAACAAATAAAAACAGATCGTTATGAAAAAAATACTTTTTACTATAATGATGTTCGTTGCGATAGGACTCTCGGCGCAAGAGTATGAGATAACCAACGTTAAAAGAGAGACTAAACTAATTCAAGTCGATTATAACCAATTTAAGGTCATAATGAGAGACCATTCGACAGGTCAAATTGAACAAGTGGGTTACTATACCCTTGTAAATGACGCGTTGGTGAAAGATGGTGTGTGGAAAATGTACGATAACAATGGTAAGGTTATCACCACCGCCAAATTTTCAGATAATAGGGTTGTGTGGATCGAATCTAATAGAGGTAGATACACTTCAGAACAAATTGAACTTCATAGGTTACGAAGAAAAGTTAATGAACTTGAGGGTATCGTAGCCATGGGTACCAACTAAGGTAACCATTGTAACAAAAAAAGGTGTCGATTGACACCTTTTTTATTTTAGTTGGATTTATTCTTAGGTTTCCTTCCTCTTCTCTTTTCACCCTTGAGTGCGTCTACCACATCGGTAGTTTGATCTACTAAGTTCTTAGTGGCTACCTTCACATCCCCTATTTCCTCTTTGACTCGTTTCGCTCTACGCTTAACTTCATCGGTTGTTTTCCTAACCGTTTTCTTAACTTCGGAAACTTTATCCTCAACAACATCAGGAATTAGATCATGATCTTCGTCCTTAATCTTACCGGTTTTGATCAATAGGATAATACCACCAAAGACTGCGGCCAATAGAACTAAAATAATTAGAAGTGTTTTCATAATTTTTGTTTTTTTGAAGTATAAGGGTTTTTTGAAAAAAAGTAAACCCTTTTGGGACCCAGTATCTCTAGTAATGCTTTCTAGTTAATAAATGCTAGGCCTAGATAAATATATAATTCTGGGTAAAAATTCGAGAAAAAAAAATAAATTGTTCGATTCAAATATTTATTAAGAGTAATAAACCGTTGGGATCAATCGAATAATCAAATGAAAAAAATTGTAGTTACAGAAGATCAATTGAAGAAACTCTCTAAGACTTTATATGAGAATGATTTGGAATATCATAAGGTTGATGATGCGTCTGCAGAATCCGACGAATATGATATGGATGAAGGTAAAAGAGCTTTATCTAGAACAAGAAAGAAAAGATTGTTCTCCAAAGCAGAGATTATGTCAAACCCCAGCAGGTTTAAACTACACGATAAAAAGTTAAAGGGTCTTTAAAGAGTATATGCCTCTATTTCCGCCTTTGTAATAATTATGTTACCTTCCTGATCATTAGATAGAGTTAGTTCTAACACATCACCAATGGTTATAACTCCTTCGGCATGAATCTCCTCAACTTCTAAAACCTTATCCCAATCTACGGACACGGTGATCAAATGTTCTTCTTGTTTAAAATCACCCTCTTCATCTCCTTCACTGATAGTATTAATTTCCAACTCTAACTCGTCATCAACACCACTAATTCCGTATAAGTATATTGATTTGATTCCCCAACTACGATGTTCTTGATCGATGTAATAAACCATGGTAATATTTCCACAAGAAGCGTATTCTACTTCCTCACCGTTGAATTTAACGTCATGATACCCAAGCCTAACTTCAATATCCTCTCTTCTGTATTGATTATCGGAAGAAGATTCTGTTATTGTTTCTGTTGAGTTAGTAGATTCATTTTCAACGAACTCACCGATCATACCTAATTGTTTTTCAGTTACGACAATTTTTTTCATGTTACAGTCCTTTTGTTATAAATATCTCTTTACGGGGTTAATTGACTGAATCCCCCGTATTTATATAATACCCTCAGTCGATGGGTCAACAAATATATAACAAATAGTTTGGTATATTAAAAAAATATACCTATGTTTGTCTAATAAGAAGTCAATAAATTAATGGAAAACATGAAATTTAAAAAACTTTTATTAGTTTGTTTGTCCCTGTTAGGGTCATCATTCTTTACTGTAAGTTCAAGTACCCAACGGTATTTTGAAGAAAAATTAGACTTGGAACCTAAACCAATTGCCGATCTCGTAGAACCCATCGATCATCTAATTGAAGCGATGATTATGGTTGAGTCGGGGGGTGATGATTCCGCAGTCGGAGACACCCACTTGGGTGAACCATCGATAGGGGTTCTACAAATCAGACCAATAATGGTAAGAGAAGTGAATAGACTTTTAAAAAAGATGGGTTCTGATGAAAAGTATAAGTTAAAAGATCGATTTGATAGAGATAAGTCAATTGAGATGTTTAAAGTGTGGTATACCTATTATCATGAAGATTCTGAATTCGAGGCAATTGCTCGGAGTTGGAATGGAGGTCCAAAGGGACCACATAATAGTAGAACCATACATTATTGGAACAAAGTACAAAGTCAGTTAGAATAAAAAAGGGGGTTAATTAACCCCCTTTTCATGTATGTCTGTTGGTGTTTTAAACCAATTTGGGGCGGTACCCTCGTCACTTAATTGGTCGATCATCCAATCCCTCTCTACCGCCTGAGGTAAGAATTTGTTTACATAAGTATTATGTGACATGATAACCCCTTTTTTAACACCACCTTGAGTTACAACTCGAGTATCTGCTAAAGTATAGAAGTTATTTGTGTCTTCGATATTGTTAGTTTTACTGTAACAACTCACAAAGTAATCCTCGGGAAGATCTTCCATGAAACTTTCATTTTGTTCATTCATTTCTTCTGCTCGATCATCATCCTGTGGTTGGTTATAATCTTGTGGTTGTTGGGAGGATAACATATCTTCAATATCTTTTTTAAAGAAGAATGTTTTAGGCCAATCTTGACCCATAATTGGTGAGTAATCAGGTTCATACCTCACACCGTCTTTTTCGTACCAATCTGCACCCCTTTTATTGAATAGTCCAAATTTACCCTGACTAACCCCTGAGTTACTTCTAAATACGATTATATTATCACTGTTTGAACTGATCATAGCAATATCAAATTTATTTTGCATGATCTTCTCCATTAATGTGAAAATGGTGATCCTATCTCCCGAATATCTATCTACGATAGGTCCCTCGATACCCTCACCATTTAGGATTCTCTCTAACTTATCCCTATATACCTTAGTGTCTAAAATGTATTTAAGGACTTCATATCTTTGGAATCTATCAGACCAGTTTCTACCTGTTATGGTTTCCATATATCTAAACATTAGGCCCTCATCCATGGATTGGAAGGATCTAAGTTCCATTAGGTATTGACCATTAGAACATTTGTCGACAATATATTGAAGTTTAACTCTTCTTTGTTGGACTGAGAAATCGTAACATGGTCCACCACCCGTACACTCTCTTTCACCGATCATATCGATTAATCTTAGTTTCTCATCGGATAGGTTTAATTCTGTACGAGGATCATAGGGTACCTGTTTTGATACAATCTCTCTAACACCTTCTTCGGTAAGTTGTGGGTGTAAATCAACCAAACTCTTACTAGGGTCGTTCGGGTTATTCCATTTTACATAGACATTACCCCCACTATTTTTAAGATCCGTATACTCAAACTCATCAGCTCCCTTAGTTGTTGGGAGTATGGCAAAAATATGGTGTTGATTTGTTTCAGGTAAATTGTCGTCAATACCATAATATAAAGTCATGTTACGACTACGGTATGTATTCCACATGTTACCACTTCTGTTCCACGTAGTACACCAATGACTTCCATTAATTTTATCCGCTACGTAGTTTTCGTACATTCCAAAGGCCACACTTTGTTTTTGGTTTAATGGGAGGTATAGTCTAAAACCATTACCATTATCATAGACTTTGTTTTGTTCCCCAAACCACAGAGACTTAGAGAATTCGAATTTCTCTTCCTTTGAGGACCCCTTGAAAAAGGACTCTTCCCACGGACCCGACCCCCTATCATCCATAATATCAACATCGTAACCATAATCATCTAATAATGATGTTATTTGCTCTAATGTGTATGAGTTTATATCAAGTAATTTTGTGGGATCGAAGGCAGTGAAACCGTGTTCACCATCAAACCTTTTTAAAAAAGAATCCCTTATCGGATCGTTTTTAGCCTTTAACTTTCCGCTGAGTCCTGGGTAACCATCTTCACCTTTAAAAACATTCCATATATAGTTAACGGTCTCTATAGAGATATCCGCATCTTCTGTGGACCACCTCTTCAAGAGACCGTTTTTAATCTGTTCTTTTGCCCCTTCTTCTAGGACAATCTCGTAAAGTAAATCTTTGATCTTCATATAAGAAACTCGAGTTTCTTATATAAATATATCGGATTAACTAATTACGGCTTTTGTAGACATAGAAATCTTAATGTTCTGCAATTCCTCGATGGCGTTCTGTAACAACCTTTCAGTCATTATTAACTTCATTAGGATTTCAGCATTAGGATTAGAGTTTTCACTTATGAGATTGTTTATCACCATATTTTTTACAATCTCCGCACTCTGATCTGTTTTCAGTCTATTTTTCTTTCGTTGGTGATACTTTTTAGAATTTTCTTTAGTACACGAAACGCAATAGATGCTGTGACCGTCGTTCATTCTTTTGTTTTTGTAGAATTCGTTGAGGGTTTTCTCCTCATGACAACCACTACATTTTTTCATATTCTTCATAATATTGAAAATTTATCAATACAAAAGTATGTATAAGTTAGGATATTGCCAAACATTATGGAAAAAATTTTATTTAAAAAAGGTTACTACTCTGTGTATGAAATAAAAAAGGGTGACACGGTCACATATAAGGTGGATAGTGGTAAAACCCTCTTTGTTGCTAGATTTAACAAATACATACCAAACCCCTATAGAGATATTAAAGATTTCAAAACTTTAGAGTCCGCAAAGAAATACGTGGACAAGAAGTTGATGGTCAGTAAACAATTGAAAAAGAAGAAGTTAGACTCTCTCCCAAAATCACTTTATTTGGTTTTAATAAAGGAAGAAAAGAGTGGTAAGACATTCGTAAAGGTGGGGATCACCTCAAAAAAGTTTATTCTTAGAAGGTTCTCAAAAGCGTATGGATATGAGGGGTATACCTTGGAGAGTATATTAAGGAGGATTGACAGTCCCAGGGCTGAGAGGTTAGAAGAATCAATAAAACATACACTAAAAAAGAAAAAGTCTGTAAAAAGTTACAGACCTTTATTAGAATCCTTTAGTGGATATAGTGAATGTTATGATTTAGAATGTTTGGAAACAATCTTAATGGTATTCGATTCTGCGACCAAAAACGATTAGTTATTACACCTACATGGGTCTCCACCAAAGAACTTAAGTATTTTACCCCATAGGTCGTGATCTAAAAATCCTAACTCAATTAATTTTTTAGCGGTACAACAACCCATTAAACCATCGACCATTAAACCATGTTCTTTTTGAAACATCATTGCCGCTTCTTGGGATTTAGGACCCCACGCACCATCTGCGGGGATTGGAGATTTACCCTTTGACTTTAAGTATTTGTTCAATCCAACCTGAGCCCAATACATATCTTCAACAGATCCGTCGTTTGAGTATTGTTCTTCTATAACCTTATCTAAGATTTTTTTTACTTGTGATTCTGTAAAAAGGTATTTTTTCATAATATGTTATTTACTATATAAATAGTTCGATAAAAATCCTGCGACTCTTTGGGTTCTCTCATTTAAAAAATGAACCTGTTCATCCGTTAATTTTCTTTTTCTGTTATAATCTAACCCCAATAAACCAATACAATTATCTGTTTTAATATCGAACAGACCTACGGTGTAGGATGATTTTGTCCCTGTAGACTCACTGGCACCCTTCAAACCAAATGTGGCAACTTCTGGATCATTATAATCAGGAATATAAATGTGTCTGTGATTTAAAATTTCTTCTGTTGCTCTACTGTAAAGTGAAACGGGTAGATTTGTGAATATGTGGGCAACAGGAGGTACACCACTTTTACAATTTTCGTAAGTCATTGAGAATTTCTTCATTGATTTATCATGAGTTAGGAAGTTTCCTCCGTTGTGATACATCACGATCCATGATCTATCCGCCTTCAATTCTTCTCGAATATCCTCAATCTCCCCATTAACAACCATAGTATACTCTATTTCTTGTTTTATTGGGTCTGGTCGGTCCGAAGATCTAAATTTTATCTTTACGTATTCAACAATACTAGGACCTATGATTGCGGTTATTACCGCGACAATAATTAAACTTACCATTTCTATCATGTGTGTATCCATTATATACAAAAAACTATACGTTAATAAATATGTCCTTATATCCGTATTTTGGACCGTAAATAAATTTTTCTGTGATATAAGCGCCACAAAATCGATTTAACCACCGTTTTTCATATTTGGAACTGATTATGAAGTTGATAAGACCAAAAAAAAATCGTATTTATTTCGTGACGAGTTTATGAAAAGGGCTGTAACCATTGATTTATTTCCCAAATTTTCGTACATTATTGTCACTAATAAACTAAAAAAACAAAATTTATGAGGAAATTTTTATTTGTATTAATGTTGGCTGTAATGTCAACAACGGGAGCCTTAGCACAAATCACGGGTAAGGTTGTCGATGCAGACACAAAAGAAGGTTTACCAGGTGCCAATGTTGTTCTTAAAGGAACAACAAATGGGTCGGTAACCGACTTTAATGGTAAGTTTACTATTAACGGGTCTGAAGGTGATTTATTAGTCGTCTCTTTTATTGGTTATGGATCAATTGAGTTGTCGGCGAAAAATGGAATGACTGTAACTCTCCTACCACAGTCAAACCAATTAGGTGAGGTGGTTGTCACCTCTGGTGTTATTGACGTTGCGAAAGTAAGGGAAACCCCTGTTGCGGTATCGACAATATCCCCACGGGAAATATCCCTAAAAGTTGGTAACCAAGAGTTCCCTGAAGTTATGAATAGGACTCCAGGTGTGTACGCAACAAAACAAGGTGGTGGATATGGTGATTCAAGAATCTCATTGAGAGGTTTTGACCAAAGAAACACATCTTTCTTAATTAACGGTCAACCAGTCAACGATATGGAGAATGGTTGGGTCTATTGGAGTAACTGGCAGGGGTTAACTGATGTGGCATCAGGTATCCAAATTCAGAGAGGTCTCGGTGCATCTCGTTTGGCGGTTCCTTCAGTTGGGGGAACCGTTTCTATTTTTACTAAGGCGGCAGATAAAGCTGAGGGAGGTTCATTATCCCAAACAATTGGTAATAACGGGTACACTAAAACAACGGCTGTTTACAACACTGGTAAGGATGAGAAGGGATGGGCAACATCTGTATTATTATCTAAGTGGGAAGGTGATGGTTATTCATATGGAACAGCAGGAGAGGGTTGGACATATTTTACTGCGGTTGGTTACCAACCTAAAGGTTCTAATCACTCCCTTAATTTATCATTCTTAGGTGCGGGACAGTGGCACCATCAGAGAAGTTCGTGGATCTCCATTAGAGATTACCAAAACTTCGGATCTGACCATAAAGAGGGTATTGATAGGAGATGGAATACTGATGCTGGTTTCTTAAACGGTGAGGAATACAACATGAGAAGAAACTTCTACAATAAACCATTGGCAACCTTCAATTGGGATTGGCAAATTAAATCTAACTTAAAACTTAACACCTCACTTTACGCATCTGCTGGTCGTGGTGGTGGTACGGGTCCAAGAGGTGGAAACTTTAGAAATGGGGATATCGACTTCTACCCATATAATAAAGACCTTACCGAACATTACTTAGATGGTGGTAGAGGTACTCGTGATGAAAATGGATTTATTAATTTCGATGCTGCGGTGTCAGTAAACCAATCGACCACACAAGGATATACAGGATCTATTAGTGGTTTTGAAGGTCTTTTAATTGGGTCTAATGGATTTAAAGATGATGGTGTCAACAGAGCCGTTCTCGTTAGGAGAGCGTCTATGAACTCACACGATTGGGTTGGTGCTATTTCTAACTTAGAAGGAGAGTTTGGTAAGTTTAGAACATCTATCGGTGTAGACTTAAGACACTATAAAGGATACCACTATAGAGTATTAAATGATTTGTTAGGTTTAGATGGGTATTATTCCACAGGTAATAAAAACTCTAATGGACAAATCATCAATACTTTAGTTGAGGCATCTCCATTCACAAATACCGGTATTAGAGGACCTAAGATCGACTATTACAATAACGGTATTGTTGGTTGGCAGGGAGTCAACGGTTTAATTGAGTATTCCGATCAAGGTAGGATTACCGCCGTAGTTCAAGGTGGTTTATCCAATCAATCCTTCCAAAGAGAGGATTTCTTCGACCAACCTACATTACCAATTTCTGA
>Ga0222713_10000899_pt1 | contig 34069 bp, 32 predicted proteins | sample C33_649DmetaG_FD_165061 | JGI IMG/M metagenome (GOLD analysis project Ga0222713, IMG submission 165061) | Estuarine water microbial communities from San Francisco Bay, California, United States - C33_649D | ecosystem: Environmental > Aquatic > Marine > Unclassified | place: USA: California... | reverse complement strand
GACGCCGTGCTGGCCGCCAGTATCTTTCACTTCGGGGAGTATTCGGTGGAAGAGGCGAAAGAATATATGCAGGAGCACGGCATCGAGGTCAGGCTCTGAGGCCTGACCTCCGTGCAAAACCCTAGTTAGAACGCTGCGCGAAACTGCCAGACGCCGGAGATGTGCGTTGTGGCTTGAAGGCGTTGATACCCTTTAACACATTCATGGCTTCGTTCAGCGGGTAATCGTTAACGAGCACCTCTTCGGCCGAGATCAGTGCCTGGGCCATGTCATCCGTCACATCATCTTCGCCATTGCCATTGCGCAGATGTCCTTCCAGATCCGATTCGTTGTACTGGGCGACATTTCTGGACCGTCTGGTCACGAAAGCCTCGTCAACGATGATATCAGGCACGATACCCTGAGCCTGAATGGAGCGACCGCTGGGAGTGAAGTAAAGCGACGTGGTGAGTTTAATGGCCCGCTTCTCATCGAGAGGCAGGACAGTTTGCACCGAGCCTTTGCCGAAGCTGCGGGTTCCCATGATGATCGCGCGTCCATGATCCTGTAAGGCGCCCGCCACAATCTCGGAGGCAGAGGCAGAACCCCCATTGACCAGCACGACCAACGGGGCGTCGCCCGCTACCGTACGGCGGGTGGCCATGAACTCCATATCACCTTCTTCCAGTCGTCCCTTGGTGTAGACGATGCGGCCTTCATTGACGAAGGCATCGACCACGCCAACTGCCGCCTGCAACACGCCACCGGGATTGTTACGAAGATCGAGTATGATGCCCTTGAGTTCGGTGTTGTCGTTGGTCAACTTGGCGATTTCCCTCTCCAGATCCTCTGCGGTATTGACGCGAAACACCGAGACGCGGAGATAGGCGTAGCCGGGTTCGATCATCTGGCTGCGCACGCTGTTGATGGCGATCACCTCGCGCACGATCGTGACGTCGAAGGGATCCTGTCCTTCCCGCGCGACGGTGATCGTGACTTCCGTGCCGGGTTCCCCGCGCATCATGTTGGCCGCTTCATCGGGCGACATCTCACGCAGCGGTTTATTGTTGATTTCGATAATCAGGTCGCCAGGCAGAATGCCGGCGCGGTCGGCAGGCGAGCCATCGATGGGACTGATTACCCGGATATAGCCGTCCTGTCGTCCCACCTCGACACCCAGACCACCAAATTCGCCGGTAGTTGTCTCCTGCAATTGATCGTATTCCTCGTCGGCCATGTAAGCGGAATGGGGGTCCAGTCCGGCCAGCATGCCGCGAATGGCGTACTCCAGTAGTGTGTGGTCATCCACTTCTTCCACATACGACATGCGAATGCGATCCAGAGCTTCGGTAAACATCCGCACTTCATTCAGTGGCAGCGGAGCTGCCGTCCGGGGAGCCGACTGCGCCAGCACAGGCGATGGTGTGCCGAGGCTCAATGTGCCGAGACCAAACAGGGCGATCATGAGGAAGCTGCGCTGAATCGCGTGACGAAATTGCAGTGGAAAGCGCATAGCAGCTCGCATAGAAATTCGCATAGAAACTTGCATAAAAAATACCTGCATCAAGCTCGTAGAAGGGCGCACGAACCGGCCTATAGTTTCAGTTTATCGATTAATTGGCAAATGCTAATCGAGGTCTGATTCACCCCGCGCTCTTCAGGTCGATGTCTCTCATTCGCGGAAAAACCGGCACGGATCTGAGAACCGACCGAGACGCGGAGTCATGGCGACGGAGTCGCTAACCAGTTCGCCGGATTTTCCGGAGTGCCGTGGTGGCGAATCTCGAAATACAGCCCAGCGGCGGCCTCACCGGCGCCGGTGCCGGAAGTCGCCACAACTTCGCCGGCATTGACCCAATCACCCGGTGCTCGGGCCAGTGCTTCATTATTCCCATACAGGCTCATGTAGCCGTCGCCGTGATCGAGAATGATAAGCAAGCCGGCGCCCCGCAACCAGTCGGCAAACACGACCCGCCCAGGGTGGATAGCCTGCACCGGCGTGCCGGGCGCAGATGCGAAATCGATGCCCTGACGCTGCAAGTTGCCATCGCCGTAGCGGGTGCCGAATGCGTTGGCAACGGCACCAGCGACCGGACGGGGCAGAGTGCCCCGGCGCTCGGCGAATGGCGTATAGTCCACATTCACCGGAATGCGCTGGATTGCCTGGTCGATACGCTCGATGAGTGCCTGCAATTGTTGTTGGCTCACCTGCAGATTTTCCAGCTCGGAACCCCGCTCCTGAATACTCGCCTGCAAGGCGGTCAGTGATTGTTGGCGCGTACTGAGCGCATGTTCCCGGGCGGCGAGTTCGACCTGCAAGGCGCGTTGCTGTTCTGCCAGAGCGAGCGACTGGAGTTCGAGATTGCTGTTGACTGATTCCAGCGTGTCGAGAGTAGTCCGGAAAGTCTCCAGCGCCGCGACTCTGGACTCGGAGAAGCGGCGATAATAATGCAGCATCCGTTCCGATTGATTGAGGTCATCCTGATTAAGCAGCAGTTTCAACAGGCTCTGTTCGCCGGCGACATAGGCAGCCCGCAACACCTGCGCCAACAGCGAGGCTTGCAACGCGCGTTCGGTTTCGAGCGTGGTGCGTTCTTCCTCCAGCCTCGCCATGGCAAGACGCGTGTCGTCTTGCGCGTGACGCAGTGCGGTTATCTCGCCATTGATAGTCGAGAGTCGCATCTCGGCATCCCGTAGCTCCTGTTCCTCGCGAGAGTAGTTTGCCTGCGCCGTCTCCAGCCAGTTTTCGATGTCCGTGATCGCCGCGGTGACGGCCTCCAGTTCGGCGGCTGACTCGGCGCGGTCTTCCGCGGCGAAACTGGCCGCGCCTACCTGTATTAGGCCGGTCGTGATGAGGGCCAGCGCCACTGCGCGCCAACGGGGATGACGGACTGGCGCGAGTTCCGGCACGTCCTAGCGCGCGGACCGGACGGGCTTGCTCTGCTCAAGCAGCGGGGTCCCGGTCATCTCTGGTGCAATCGGCAGCCCTAACAAATCTAACATGGTAGGTGCGATGTCACAGAGACTGCCTTCGTTTGTAAAATGGGCATCACTCTGGCCGACGTAAACAAGCGGCACCGGACCGCTGGTATGTGAGGTCAGTGGCTGGTTCGTCTCTGGGTCCAGCATTTGCTCGACGTTACCGTGATCGGCCGTGATCAATAACTCACCCTGCACGGATTCGATTGCGGCAACGATGCGTCCGAGGCACACATCGATGGCCTCGACAGCCTTGACCGCGGCAGCAAAGTCGCCGGTATGGCCGACCATGTCTCCGTTCGCATAATTGCAGATGATCGCGTCATACTTGCGGGCGCGAATCGCCTCGACCAGTTTGTCAGTCACTTCGAATGCCGACATCTCGGGCTTCAGATCATAGGTTTTCACCTGGGGCGATGGTACGAGGATCCGGTCCTCATTGGCGAACGGCTCTTCACGTCCACCGTTGAAGAAGAAGGTGACGTGGGCATATTTTTCAGTCTCGGCAATGCGCAACTGGGTCTTGCCCAGCGTCGCCAGATAATCGCCCAGCACATTATGGAGCGATTGTGGCGGATAGGCACAAGCCGCTTCGATATCGGCGGCGTACTCTGTCAGCGTGACGAATGCGCCGAGTTGGGGCCTGGTGCGACGTGGAAACCCATCGAAATTGTCGGCGACGAATGCGCGGGTCAGCTCTCGAGCCCGGTCAGAGCGGAAATTCATGAAGATCACGACATCGCCATCGGCGATGCGTGCATCTGGCTCGCCGGCCCCCTGCACGAGGCTGGCCTGGACGAACTCGTCGTCTTCGTCGCGACCGTAGGCCGCAGCGAGCGCGGCACTGACGTCATTAAATTTGAAGTCTGCCGCGCCTTCGGTCAACAGCGCATAGGCGGGCGCAACCCGATCCCAGCGGTTGTCGCGATCCATGGCAAAGAACCGCCCGCACAGCGTGGCCACACGCCCCTTGCCAGAGGCGCGCAGGTGCTTCTCGGCGCGCTCCAATGAGGGCAAGGCACTGCGGGGTGGGGTGTCACGCCCATCGAGAAACGCATGCAGATAAAGGCGCTCGACCCGGCGCTGAAGCGCCAGGTCCAATGCCGCCATGATCTGGTCTTCATGGCTGTGAATGCCGCCTGGGGACAGCAATCCGAGCACGTGAACCGCGCCTCCAGTGGTCACAGCCTTGTCGAGGGCCGCGCACAGCACCGGATTCCTGAAGAAGTCGCCGGTTTCAATGTCCTTGTCGATGCGAGTGAGATTTTGGTAGACAACGCGGCCGGCACCCAGATTCATGTGCCCCACTTCCGAATTTCCCATTTGACCTCCCGGCAATCCTACCGCCAGCCCCGAAGTGTGGATCAGGGTGTGGGGTCGAGATTCCCACAACGCATCCCAAACTGGACTGTGGGCCGCGGCGATGGCATTGCTCTCGGTCGATTCACGGAAACCCCAGCCATCAAGGATGAGCAGCAGGGCTGTGGTTTTGGCCGAGTCAGAGTCGGAAGCGTAAAGGGCGGAGGTGGCGCTGGTCTTGGTCACGGGTCGATTATTCGCTTTCTGTTGAGTGGCTGGAAAAATCCGGTGCGTGTACCGGACACTGGGGCGCCTATTATCCCTGATAGAGGCGGTCTAGGCGAGTTCACTCGGGAGCGGCCGCCATAGTTCTTCTTTCACCGATGTGAGACGTGTATACTGCACGCCTTTTATGGGTTCGCAAGGCCCGTTTTTTCTGGCCCGGAAGCCTGCTTCCGGGATTTACGGGCAACCTGGACACGCTCAGCTATGGCGCAATTTCTAGAATTTCTGATGAATCACCTCCTGCTCACCGGCATGTGGGTGGTCACCTTCGCCGCCATCTTGTTCTATCACCAGCGCACCGCAGGCAAGGCCGTTGGTCCCGCCGCCGCGGTGATGTTGATCAACCGTCGGGATGCGGTTGTACTTGATGTGAGGGACAAGAAGGAATTTGAATCGGGACATATCGTCGATTCAGTTAATATCCCGATGGCGAAACTCAGCCAGCGCATTACCGAACTGCACAAGCACAAGGAGAAGCCCATTGTCGTCGTGTGCAAGCTGGGTCAGCAATCCGCTGACGCCGTCAAATCCCTGCAAACAGCGGGATTTTCCGAGGTCTTCAAACTGGCAGGCGGGCTCACCGAATGGAAGGCGCAATCGCTGCCTCTGGTCGTCAAATAAGGCACCCCTCGCACGCCAAGCCAACGGAAACACATCGCACTGAACTACATCCTATTGAATCAATGTAGACAGAACTGAAATGCACTGAACCCAATTACAGGGATAAACAAGGAAAACCCATGGCAGACAACGCAGACAATACACAGCCGGAAGCCGCCGCTCCTGCCGGAGACGCGCAGCAACCACAAGGACCGCAATTTGCAATTCAGCGCATTTACCTGAAAGACTCCTCGTTCGAGTCGCCACGCAGTCCAGCGGTTTTTCAGAGTGCCTGGAGTCCGCGCATCAATTTTGATATCAAGTCGCGCAGCGACAAACTAACGGACGGGGTTTACGAAGTTGTTCTGGTCCTGACAGCCGAGGCGCAACTCGATGAGAAGCCGGCGTTCGTGGTTGAGGTGCATCAGGCGGGTATCTTCACCGCCAAGGACTTCGATTCCGCGCAGCTGGAACAAATTCTGGCCACAGTCTGTCCGAACATCCTGTTCCCATACGCCCGTGAAACTATCGATACGCTCGTGGTCAAAGGCAGCTTCCCGGCCTTGATGCTTGCGCCGATTAATTTCGATGTGCTCTACGCCCAGCAGAAGCAGGCTGAGCAGGCGAAGGCGAATAACAGCCAATCACCTGCTAACACGGCCGGATAATCATCGACCACGAGCAAAGCCGAGCTGACGCCAGGCTTCATACACGATCACCGCCGCGGCGTTGGAGAGATTCAGGCTGCGGCTGGCTTCCAGCATGGGTATGCGCAGCAATTGCTCCGTCCCCAGCTCTGTGCGGACAAATTCCGGCAGGCCCCGGGATTCGGGGCCGAAAATCAGAAAATCATCTGACTGAAAGGCGACATCGGTATAGCTGCGCTGGCCTTTTGTGCTGATACCGAAGCACCGACTGTGGCCGTGCCGATCCTGGAACTGCTCCCAGTCCTGGTAGATCGCAATCCCGGCAAATTCATGATAATCGAGACCAGCCCGTCGCAGGCGCTTGTCATCCAGAGTGAATCCGAACGGTTGTATCAGGTGCAGTCGAGAACCGGTATTGGCCGCCAAACGGATAATATTTCCCGTATTTGGGGGTATTTCTGGTTCAAAAAGTACGATGTTGATCAAAACTTAGCCATTCCATGTTAACACTGTAAATTTGCAGGATTGCCGTGCTGACAACCTGTCAGTACGACGAAACGGGCTTTTTCTCCCCGTCACGCTCCTCGCGCCGGCATGACCCACCTTTTTATCGGGTTTAGTTCGGTCATACTTACCCTAAATTATCCCGTTGCCGGGATAATAATGTTTTAGAATTTAAGCTCTTAAACGATATTCCCTTAAGGCTCTCCTTAAGTTTTGCGTGCCTGTGCGCGCGAGACTCGTTTTGTGGCCCCTGTAAAAACCGGGCTAACGGGAACGAATACCACCAGGCGGACGAGCACTCATGCAATTACGCGTACCAGCAATGATGCAATCGGGACGAAAAGCGATCTTGCAATTATCCCAGAAGAAAGCGAAGTCCAGCGATCGCGTCGGCCTGACACTCATTGATAACACGCTCGCCATTGCCCATGTCGATTACAGGAACGGAGAACCGGTGTTAATCAAGTGCGAAGCGCTTAGCCTGAAATCCGAGAAGGATGCGGCGCAGACACTCGCAACGCTGGTCGAAGATTGGCAGCTCCAGGACAAGCAGTGCAGCTTTGTTCTCAACCGCAAAGATTATCATCTGCATCTGGTGGAGGCACCCGAGGTGGAACCCGATGAGATGCGTGCAGCCATGCGCTGGAAGGTAAAGGACTTGTTGGACATGAAGGTGGAAGAGGCCGCTATTGATGTCTTCGAAGTGCCGGATGATGCCTATCGAGGCAGAAAGATGGTGTATGTCGTCGCGGCTCGCATCGCGCGCATTCAGAGTATCGCCAATCTCGTCAATGACAGTGGCATGCAACTGGCGGTAATCGATATCCCCGAACTGGTCATGCACAATCTGACACGGCGCTTTATCGATGACGAACACGGTGTTGTCTTTATCGACTTGCGACGCAACGGCAGCACGATGAATATCAGTCACCATGGTGATCTGTATCTGACCAGACGCATTAACACCCAATTGGAACCGAATGCGATGCAATCGACAGATTGGGCCGCCCTCAAAGACCGCCTGGTACTGGAGATCCAGAGATCACTCGATTATTACCAGAGTCAGATGGCACAGAGTCCAATCAACCGCATTGTCATCTCGCAGCGGGAGTTGGACACAGCGGACATGGTCGCCGCCCTCAATGAGGCGCTCAATGCTGAAGTGGTGGCACTGGACTTGTCCGAACATTTTGAGCGTGAAACAGAGTTGACGCCCGCTACCCAGCAGGCGTGTATGGCGGCACTCGGTGCGACATTGCGTGGTGCCACACCGAAAGCGGCAACTGAATTAGCAACCCAGGAAGCGGCCTGATGAATCAGCAGGTGAATCTTTATCTAACCGAATTCAGGTCGAAGAAGGATCCCCTGACGGCGACGCTGATTACGCAGGTACTGGGCGGCATTCTGATCGTCATGTTCCTGGTTTCGCTCTATGGTCTGTTTCACCGCATTCAACTCAGTATGGAATTATCGAGTTTGAATGAAACCCTCGAAGAAGAAAAAGCCAAGACCGAAGATTTGAATCGCGAGTTGGCGGGGCGTACCCAGGATGGTGATCTGGCCCGCCGTCTCGAGATCGCCGAGGCCCGATTGGAGTCCCGACGCCAGATCCGCAATTTTCTGAATGAAACGCAGCTGGGCAACGTCGTCGGCTTCTCGGAGTATTTCAAGGATTTATCCCGTGCTTCCCTTGAGGGCTTGAGTATTACGAATTTCAGTTTTGAGAACGGTGGCGAAAGCGTGACGATTTCGGGTCGGGTCGTGCAGTCGGCGCGGATCTCACTGACAATCTGCCAACTCCGAACTTCAGTCGGGATTCGCAGGCAGGGAACTACAAGGTGCGGCTCAGTTCGACCACGGTCGCACCACCAGGCAACTACGGCACTCTGTCTGACGTCGATTTCACCGGCTTCACCGACGGTGCCCAGACTCACAGCGTGACCTTCGATGAGGTGGGTATCATCAATCTGCAGGCGGATCTCGTCGATTCCGGCAATATCGGTGTCAACTACCTGTTGTCGGGAAGTAGCCTGATCGGAACTGTCAACAACGTCGGCAGATTCTATCCAGCCTCTCTGGAGCTCAAGAGCGGTTCCATCGTGTCGCGGGCAGAGGCGCGCAATCAGTCGCTGTGTATCGCGCCGAGCAGCAGCTACACCTACCTCGGAGAAGAATTCAAGATCAGTGCGATGCTGGAAGCCCAGAACGCGGCCGGTGATGTCACACGCAATTATGTCGACGGTTTTGCCAAGTTGGCCAATAGTGATCTGGTCCCCGGGGCATTCTATGTGTTCGAGGAACTGGCGGGTCCTGACTCCAACCTGAGTACGCGCCGGGTGCTGGGTGGTACGCCGCCTGCCGTGCTCTGGCCGGCGAACACCGATCCGCTGGCGCAGCGTGGCATCGCCGCATTGGCAGGCAACCTGATCTTCGACCGACAAAGTTCCGGGGCACCGGACGGCCCTTTCACCGGTCTCAGCATCGGCATGAACACGGCCGACAGCGATGGCGCAGCGCTGGAGCTGGACATCGATCTCAATGACGATCTCAGCAATGACGTCAAGAAGATTGGCACCGAAGATTTCCGCTATGGTCGATTGCTTATCAACAACGCCTATGGCCCGGAAACCGAACCGGTGGGTATAGGATTCACACTCGAGTACTTCGATGCCAATGGCAACTTCGTCACCAATAGCAACGACAGTTGCACGACACTGTTCTACGATGCGTCCGAAAACGACCCGGCCTTGCGCAGCCTGTTCTATGTGCCACTTTCCTACCAGGACAATCTGGACGCCGGTGAGACCGAGGTCGAGGCGGATGCTGTTCTGGCAGACAACGACGTGACAATCAGCGTCTTCGAAGGCGCCACTGTCCTGCGATCCGGAGTCGACTCGGATGCCGACAATCAGAACGATGACCGGCCCTTCCAGACCTCGGCGCCGGGAGAGGGTAATGAAGGACGAGTGTTGATTGAATTCAATCTGAATGATGCCAGTCTGCCGTTCTCACTGGACTTCCTGTCCTATGACTGGCGGGGTGGCGTCGGTGAAGCGGATATTTATGATGAAGTGCCGGAAGGAACCAATTACACCGACAATCCACGTGCGACCGTGGAATTCGGCAGCTACCGCGGTCACGACCGGGTCATCAACTGGCAGGAAATTTTCACCGGCGCCAACCCGTAAGCGGCGCCGGTCAGAATCGCCGTCAGTCGTCGTCACTCGCAGCGGAATTGCCCTTCGGGTGTGACGTGCCGAGTTCCTTGATCTTTCGTGTCAGCGTATTACGTCCCCAGCCCAGCAGCATGGCCGCATCACGACGACGGCCCGCAGTGTGTTTCAGGGCGATATCGATCATCGTGCGTTCGAACAGCGGAGTGGCCTGGTTAAGAATGCCCTTGTTGCCGAGATTCAGCTGTTGATCAGCCCAGGTCTGCAGAGCATGGGTCCAGCTGCCGATGTTGCTGTCCTGGGTTTCCTGTGCCGAGAATTCCGGTGGCAAGTCGGTCAGGTGCACTTCTCGACTCGATGCCATCACTGTAATCCAGCGGCAGAAGTTTTCCAGCTGACGTACGTTACCCGGCCAACTGAGGCCAGTGAGATACTGTATGGTTTCCTGGCGCAATGATTTGGGTTCGACGTTCAACTCTTTCGCCGCGGTCTGCAGGAAATGGCTGGCCAGCTTGGGAATGTCTTCACGCCGGTCGCGCAGACGCGGGATATGGATGCGAATAACATTGAGTCGGTGGAACAGGTCTTCACGGAACTCATGCTCTTCGACCAGGCGTTCCAGATTCTGGTGAGTGGCGGCGATGATGCGCACATCTACTTTGATCGAGGTATGGCCACCAACCCGGTAAAACTCGCCATCGGACAGGACGCGCAGCAGGCGCGTCTGGGTCTCGGCCGGCATGTCACCGATCTCGTCGAGGAACAGCGTGCCGCCGTTCGCCTGCTCGAAGCGGCCTGTGCGCTGGGAAGTGGCGCCGGTGAATGCGCCTTTCTCATGTCCGAACAATTCTGACTCGATCAACTCCTTGGGAATGGCGGCGACGTTAAGCGGTACGAAGGGCTTGTCGCGGCGCGGGCTGTGTTGATGCAAGGCACGGGCGACCAGTTCCTTACCGGTGCCCGATTCGCCGTTGATCAGCACCGAAATATTGGACTGGGACAAACGGCCGATTGCGCGAAACACCTCCTGCATGGCCGGGGCTTCGCCGATGATTTCCTGGGTCTTCTGAATTTCCACGACGTCGGGTGAGCTATCCTTTTCCCGGGCGTGCTCCAGCGCGCGTTGGGTCATGGCAACCGCTTCGTCGATATCGAAGGGCTTGGGCAGATATTCGAAGGCGCCGCGGCTGTAGGACGACACAGCACTGTCGAGGTCGGAGTGCGCCGTCATGATGATGACTGGGAGCGCCGGGTGGGTTTCCTGGATCGTCGAGAGCAAGTCCAGGCCATTAATGCCTGGCATTCGAATGTCGCTGATGATGGCGTCGGGGGCTTCCTGTGCCAGACGGTGCAGGAGTTCGTCGCCATTTTCAAAGCTGACAGTGCTTAGTCCCGTCTTGTTGAGTGACTTCTCCAGGACCCAACGGATGGAGCGATCATCATCGAGAATCCAAACTGAATTTGGTGTATTCATACAGCGATACCTTTCATTCAAAGCGAATAATACAAAGCTCATTCAAAGCGAAAAATACAAAGCGATTTATTCTGCGAATCAGTTCGATTCGGAATTATTCATGGGCAACAGTATCTTGAAATTCGTCTGCCCGGACTCGCTGGTACACTCGATCAGTCCCTGATGCTGGCTGATGATGCCGTGTGTAATCGACAACCCAAGCCCGGTGCCATCTGCGCGCCCACTGATCATCGGATAAAAGATGGAATGAATAATGTCCGGATCGATTCCAGTGCCGTTATCGATGATTTCCACACTCAGTCCCAGGCGATGAAAATTCGTCCCGATCGTGAGATTGCGTAATACCCGCGTCTTCAAGTAAATCTTGCCGAGCTTGTGTTCCACCTGCGGGCTGCTCAGCGCCTGCATGGCATTGCGGACGATATTCAGCATGGCCTGGATCAGTTGCTCAAAATCCGCATGCACTGACGGTATGCTCGGATCGTAATCACGGATAATGCGTACGCCTTGTCCGCGTGACTCTGCCTCAACCAGGTTCGCAACTCGCTCCAGAACCTCATGAATGTTGATGTAGGTCTTGTGTAACGGTTTCTTCGATCCGACCAGCCGATCCACGAGGTTCCGCAGACGATCCGCTTCCTCGATAATCACATTTGTATAGTCGTGCAAATCCGCGTTCGTGAGTTCCTGTGCCAGTAACTGGGCCGCACCGCGAATGCCACCCAGTGGATTCTTGATCTCGTGCGCAAGTCCGCGGACGAGCTCCCGTGTCGTGGCATGAGCAGAACTGAATGATTCTTCGCGCCCGATGCGCTGGGCATGCTCCATCGAATTCAGTTCCAGCAATGCCTGGGTCTCGTCAATGGCTGAAACGGTGTAGTCGACGAGAATGGTCTTGCCGTGAAACAGACGCAGCTCGGCCTGGCGCTTGGTAAAACTGCTGTTGTTACTCAGCGCCGTCTGCATTTCGGCAATGTCGTCCGCTGCTCCAATGAATACATCTCCGATAAACAGGGCCCGCGCCTTGCGGTCACTGATCTCCAAGAGGTTTTCTGCGGCCACGTTGATGTAACGCAGACACAGGGCGTCATCCAGTAACAGGACCCCGGTCTTGAGCGTATCCAGCAAGCGTTTATGGTCGATATCCAGTGTCACAGCTCAATCTTGCGCATTCGCGTTCTCAGTAACACCTTCACGCCAGTCCCCTTTCAGCCTCTTGCTATGCAATAAACAAACCATAATCGAGGGGTCCGAAAACACAGTGGTTTGGGGCAGTTTTTCGCCCGGGTAGGCGGTCAAGGCACTGTTTAAGGTCTATCCGTTCCGAATATGCACCATAAAGGTGCAAACCGCAAGAGTGACGAGAGCGGCCGGGGCAGTGTGCGGCAGGCAAAAAAAAGCCCGGGACCAGCCCGGGCTTTTTGCACAAAAGCAGCGCTTACTTGAGCGCTTCTTTCGTCGTCTTGATGATCGCGGCAGCGACCTTGTAAGGATCCGCATTGGATGCTGTGCGACGATCTTCCAGTCGGCCTTTCCAGCCATCCTGCACCGTGCTGATCGGGATACGGATGGAGGCGCCACGGTCGGAGACCCCGTAGCTGAAGGTGTCGATGGATTGAGTCTCGTGCTTGCCGGTGAGACGCTTGTCGTTGTCAGCGCCATAGACCGACATGTGACGCTGGATGTTCTTGCCGAAGTTATCGCAAATCTTCGTGAAGATGGCCTGATCGCCCTTGTCGCGCATCGCGCCGTTGGAGAAGTTCGCGTGCATGCCGGAACCGTTCCAGTCAGTATCGCCCAGCGGCTTCGGGCCCCAGTTGATGGTCAGTCCGTAACGCTCGGCAGTGCGCTCGAGCAGATAGCGTGCGACCCAGGTCTCGTCACCGGCACGCTGTGCGCCCTTGGCAAACACCTGGAATTCCCATTGGCCTGCCGCTACTTCGGCGTTGATACCTTCCACATTCAAACCGGCTTCCAGACACAGGTCCAGGTGATCTTCGATCAGGTCACGACCGAATGCATTGGCTGAGCCAACAGAGCAGTAATAGGGGCCTTGCGGAGCCGGGTAGCCGCCAGCCGGGAAGCCAGGAGGCAGATCAGTCTTGGGATCCCACAGGAAGTATTCCTGCTCGAATCCGAACCAGAAATCATCATCGACGTCATCGATGGTAGCGCGGCCATTGGAGACGTGGGGTGAGCCGTCGGCATTAAGTACTTCACACATAACGAGGTAGCCGTTCGCACGATCAGGGTCCGGCACAATGAATACCGGCTTCAACAAACAGTCTGAATGGTCGCCAGTGGCCTGTTGAGTTGAGCTGCCGTCAAACGACCACATCGGGCACTCTTCCAATGCGCCACTGAAGTTGCTTTTTACCAGCGTCTTGGAGCGCAGGCTCTGGGTCGGCTTGTAGCCGTCAAGCCAGATATATTCCAGTTTTGATTTCATTTTCTATCATTCTCCTAATTCGGGTTCGACTTCTTGCTGTTGGTTGTCTCCAGCTCGCTGCTTTAGTGTCCGGGAGTGCCTTAACTAAATCTCACAACAGCGGGGGTGCTGTGCGTGTTTGAGCCACTAGTTCCTGCCAGTCCTCAAGGGGCTACCGGTCGATCGTACAGACATCGATTTTAATGGCTTGCCTTGTGTGCATTGGGGAGAGCAAAATATATGCCATCAGTGGGGTCGCTGCATAGCCCGAATTTAGTGGATTTGCGCGTAGCGATGCTAATTATGAGCACCTTTGTGGTGCGAAATGGATCAATTCGCACTACTTGGGGGCATTCCCGGTCTGCAAAACAATTACGAGTCCCATTTGCCCAAGTGGTTGCCGTGGTTAAGGCACCAGTGTTGTGCCGCGCCCCGGGTTGAGTCAGTCTATGTTGTTCCTCGTCAAGGTCTTTCCCGAAATCATCATCAAGAGTCGCCCGGTACGGCAGCGGTTTGTGCGCCAATTGCGTAAAAACCTGCGAGGAATCCTGCAGGAATTCGATCCGGCGGTGCAGATTCGGGGGGAGTGGGACACGATCGAAGTCGACACGGCTGTCCCGGATCCGGCGGTGCTGGAGTCCATGCTGCAAGCCATGGCTGCCACACCAGGCGCGAGTGTGATTCTGGAAACCGAGAAATATCCGCTGCCCGAAATGGAGGGCATCGTCGACCTCGCCTGTCGCCACTATGAGGAGCAACTGCGTGGCAAGACGTTCGCTGTGCGCTGCAAGCGGGCGGGAAAGCACGACTTCAAGTCAGTCGACGTAGAGCGCATTGTGGGCAGTGGATTAAACCTGCGTACCGATGCCACCGGCGTTCGGCTGGTCGGGCCGGATGTGACAGTAAAGCTGGAGATTCGCCATCGCGACCTGTTCATCGTGATGCGCTCGGTACCGGGCTTGGGCGGATTTCCGCTTGGGTGTCAGGAAGGGGTCCTGTCTCTTATTTCCGGCGGCTTCGATTCGGCAGTGTCCAGCTATCTGTGTATCAAGCGCGGCCTGCAAACGCACTTCTGTTTCTTCAATCTGGGTGGTAAGGCTCATGAGCTAGCCGTGAAGGAACTGGCGCTGTTCTTGTGGATGAAATACCACAGTTCTCACCGCGTAAAATTTGTGACAGTACCGTTTGAGCGCGTGGTCACGGAGATTCTCGAGAAGGTCGATAATTCGCACATGGGTGTCGTGCTGAAACGCATGATGCTGCGGGCGGCGGATACCGTCGCCAGCAATCTGCACATCCAGGCACTGGCGACCGGAGAGAGTGTCGCCCAGGTATCGAGTCAGACTCTCGCCAATTTAGCGGTGATCGACAGTGTCTCCAAGACCCTGGTACTGCGTCCGCTGAGCACCACCGACAAGCAGGAGATCATCGATATTTCCCGTCGCATCGGTACGGAAGAATTCTCAAAGAACATTCCCGAATACTGCGCCGTAATCTCGAACAAGCCGACGACCAAGGCCAAGGCCGACCGGGTGAACTGGGAGGAGTCGAAATTCGATTTTTCGATTCTTGATGATTCGATCAACAACGCCAGCTACCAACAGATCACCGACATCGAGCTGGCGGTCAGCTCAGAGGTGCCAGCGCTCGCGATTGTCGATGCGGCAGCGCCTGATGATATTGTCATCGATATTCGCCATCCGGTCGAAGCGGAGCGAAAACCCCTGTTATTGCCACCCGCAATGCAGTCCCGGGAAGTGCTGGCAATCCCGTTCTATGAGCTGCGCATCACCTTCGAGCGACTCGACCGCAAGCAGCGCTACCTGCTTTACTGCGACAAGGGCATGATGAGCCGCCTGCATGCGGCGCACCTGCTTGACGAGGGTTTCAACAATGTCGCTATTCTGGAAATGCCGGTCCTGAAGACCAATAAATAATCAGGAAAACTGCCACAGTCTCGTGTATACTCGCCGCCTTTTGTGCCCCCTCTAACCCGGGAGCTCCTGTCCAAATCTATGACTACTCCGGCTATGCCGGTCGAGCGGTCATAGACTTGAACAGGGGCTCCACAACACGACATCGCCGGGCTCTCGCCGGACTGCCTCCAGGCTTCCGAAGATCGCTCCGAGCCGTCGAATGTGTAGAACACTGTGATTGAAAAAATACGCAACATAGCCATCATCGCGCACGTCGACCACGGCAAGACCACGCTTGTGGACAAGCTCCTGCAGCAGTCAGGCACCATGGGAGATCGCGGCAAGAAACTTGAACGGGTCATGGATTCCAATGACCAGGAAAAGGAACGTGGTATCACGATTCTTGCCAAGAACACGGCCATCAACTATCGCGACTACCACATCAATATTGTCGACACTCCCGGCCACGCCGACTTCGGCGGTGAGGTTGAGCGCGTGTTGTCCATGGTCGACAGCGTGCTTTTGCTGGTCGACGCAGTAGACGGGCCGATGCCGCAGACCCGTTTCGTGACGATGAAGGCGTTTGCCCAGGGCCTGAATCCGATTGTGGTCATTAACAAGATCGATCGCGACGGCGCCCGACCTGACTGGGTGATCAATGAGGTGTTCGACCTGTTCGACAAGCTCGGTGCCACCGATGAACAGCTCGACTTTCCGATCATCTACGCTTCAGCCCTGCAGGGAACGTCCGGCCTGGACATGAACAAGATGGCCGATGACATGGAGCCGTTGTTTGAGACCATTATCGAGAAGGTGCCGGCGCCGGACGTCAAGATCGACGCCCCACTGCAGATGCAGATCAGTGCGCTGGATTACAACAGTTACGTCGGTGTCATCGGCATCGGCCGCATAACTCGCGGCAAGGCACGTACAAATCAGCCGGTTGTGATCATCGATCGTCACGGAGAGCAGCGAAAAGGCAAGATCCTGCAGGTGAAAAATCACCTCGGCCTGGAGCGCATCGACGTGCCCGAAGCGAAAGCCGGAGAGATCGTCTGCATCACCGGCATAGATAAGCTCAATATTTCTGACACGTTGTGTGATCCGGAACTGGTTGAGGCAATGAAGCCTCTCACCGTCGACGAGCCAACGATCAGTATGACTTTTCAGGTCAACGACTCGCCGTTTGCCGGACTCGAAGGCAAATTCATCACCACGCGTCACCTGAAGGATCGCCTGGAGCGCGAATTGCTTTACAACGTGGCTCTGCGTGTAGAGGAAGGGGATTCCCCGGAAAAATACAAGGTTTCTGGTCGTGGTGAATTGCATCTGTCTGTGCTGATTGAAAGCATGCGCCGGGAAGGATTCGAGCTGGCTGTGTCACGCCCGGAAGTGATCATCCGGGAAGTCGATGGCAAGCGCGAAGAGCCGTATGAATCATTGATGATCGACTGCGATGATAAACATCAGGGTGCGGTAATCGAAGAACTTGGTTACCGCCGGGCAGAAATGAAGGATCTGATGCCCGACGGCAAGGGTCGTGTGCGTCTGCAATTCCTCGTACCAACGCGTGGTCTTATCGGATTCCGGTCCCAGTTCCTCAGCCTGACATCGGGCACCGGATTGATGACACACGTTTTCGAGCATTACGGGCCGTACAAGGAGTCCGAGCTGGGTTCCCGCAAGAACGGTGTGCTGGTGTCTATGGTGAAGGGCAAGACCCTGGGCTTCGCCTTGTGGAATCTGCAAGAGCGCGGCCGGTTGTTCATCCCGCCCAATATCGAAGTATATGAAGGCATGATCGTCGGATTGCATAGCCGCGACAACGATCTGGTCGTGAACCCGACCAAAGGCAAGCAGCTTACAAACATCCGCGCCTCCGGTTCTGATGAAGCGATCATTCTCACACCACCGGTAATTCATACGCTGGAACAGGCTATGGAATTCATCGCCGATGACGAACTGGTCGAGGTCACGCCATCCAGTATCCGCCTGCGCAAGAAGTTCCTGACCGAGAACGAGCGCAAGCGTCACAGTCGGGGCAGCGTCGCGCGCGGGGTCTAAAAAGACCGCGGACAGTGGAGATCGGGGCGGCGGTAGCCTACACTAGGGGCTGCCGTCACCCACTGGATTAAACGATCGATGCAAGTCCTGTTTCCCGAAATAAAACCTTACAAGCGCCATCAACTCAAGGTTTCAGACCTGCACGAGTTGTACCTCGATGAAGCCGGCAACCCTGCCGGCATTCCAGTTTTGTTTGTACACGGTGGCCCCGGTGGCGCCTGCGATAGCAGTTCGCGTCGCTTCTACGATCCTGCCGTCTTCCGCATCATCACCTTCGATCAGCGCGGCTGTGGCCGTTCCACGCCTCACGGAGAATTGAAAGACAACACCACGCAGGATCTGATCGCCGACATCGAGGCGATACGAGTTTATCTGCATGTCGATGATTGGGTGCTCTTTGGAGGTTCCTGGGGGTCCACCCTGAGTCTTTTGTACGCGCAGCAGTATCCAAAACATGTCCGGGCACTGATTCTCCGCGGCATCTTTCTGTGTCGGCAGCAGGATTGTGACTGGCTCTACAAGGAAGGCGCGAACCGGGTGTTTCCCGATTATTGGGAGGAACTCGTCAAGGGAATCCCGGAAGGAGAGCGTGGCGACCTGGTTAATGCCTATTATTCGCGATTGATCGGTGACGACGAGCTGGCGCGTATGGCGGCGGCGAAAGCGTGGTCTGCCTGGGAAGGCAATTGCTCCAAGCTACGACCGAGCTCGGAAGTGCTTGCGCGCTTTACCAAACCGCATAATGCCCTCGCTCTGGCGCGCATCGAGTGTCATTATTTCCGCAATGGGGGATTTATCGGTGAGAATCAGATTCTCGCCAACATGGATTCAATCAAGGCGATTCCGGGACGCATAGTGCACGGTCGCTACGACATGATCTGTCCACTGGACAATGCCCTGTCCCTACATCAGTTATGGCCTGCCTCAGAACTGCATATCGTTCGTGATGCGGGTCATTCCGCATCGGAGCCGGGAACAGTCGACGCGCTGATTCGCGCGACGCAGGATATCGCTAAGAACTTCGGCACGGTCGGATAACGTTCCCGATTCAGGAATGCACGCATCACCGCATTCGACTCGTGTCACCACCTCGGAGTTAAAGCCATGATTGGCTTGCTGCAAAGGGTCAATTGGGCCCAAGTCAGGATCGAAGGCAAGCTGCACGCTGAAATCGGGCGCGGATTGCTCGTCTTCGTTGGCCTCGAGCAAGGTGATGATACCGCCCGTGCCGACAAGTTACTGGACAAGTTACTGGCACTGCGTGTATTCGGTGATCAGGATGGCAAGATGAATCTCGATCTCAAGCTTGCAGGAGGTGAACTGCTGCTGGTCTCCCAGTTCACACTGGCGGCCACCACTGACAAGGGGTTACGACCAGGATTCTCGACGGCAATGCCGCCGGCACCGGCCCGGGAACTGTATGAATATCTGCTGGTGACTGCTCGCAATCGACATGAAGTGGTGGCGAGTGGCGAATTCGGGGCAGACATGAAGATTGCACTGGAGAACGATGGGCCAGTGACCTTTATTCTCAGAACCTGACCGGGTCAGGATTTTGCAGCCGACTCGGCTTCCGCTTCGCGCTTGCGAATCTTCTTGCCAGCAAGCAATCCCAGCTCAAAGAGAAACCACATCGGAATCGCCAATATCGACTGGGTGAACGGGTCGGCAGGGGTGAGGAACATCGCAATCACAAAACAGCCTACGATCACGTAGGGTCGTTTTTCTGCCAGTGATTCAGGTTCGGCGAGGCCAGCCCAGATAGAGAGGAAAACTGCGATCGGGATTTCGAACGCAAAACCGAAGGCCAGAAAGATAGTCAGGGCAAAACTCAGGAAGCTGTTGATGTCTGGTGTCACAATGATGCCTTCAGGGGCCACCGAGACAAAGAAGGCAAACACAAAGCCGAACAGGATGTAGCGGGCAAACAGGATGCCGGCATAAAACAGGATCACGCTCGAGATGAAGAGCGGAATTGCCACTTCCTTCTCATTCTTGTACAGACCCGGCGCGATAAAGGACCACAGTTGGTACAGGATATAAGGCGCTGCCAGCAGAAACGATGCGTAGAAGGTCAGTTTGAAAGGCGCGAAGAAGGGTGAAGTCGGATCGATCGCGATCATACTTGAGCCTTCCGGGAGGGCGTTGATCAGCGGCTCGGCGACGTAGGTGTAGATGTCATTTGAGAACGCGAACAGGGCCAGGAACAAGACCACGATGGCTACCATGCTCTTGAGGATGCGATCGCGCAGTTCGATCAGGTGATCGATTAGCGTCAGTTCTTTTTCGTCTTCTGCTGAGCTCATTGTGATTTGGAATCAACGGCCGTTTCTGATGCGGATGAATCCTGCTCCGGGCCTACGGGTTCGGTTGTGGGTGCGGGCTCCGTCGCTGCCGGTTGCGGAGTCTCTAGTTTTGGGTTCTTGCCTCCTCCATAGCTGGGACGCGTGATACCCTCGACATGTTCGCCGGCTTCTTCCAGTTCCTGCTGTATGGACTTTTGCTGTTTGAGTTGTGCGTCGGTGCTGCTGGATGCGCCCGGATCGAAGTCATCCGAATTGACGATATTGGAGATCGATGCTTCGGTGTCCTTGGCGATGCGTTTCACGGACGATTTGGCATCTTCGATGTCGGCGAGTACTGATTCATTATGCAGTTGACGCCGAATCTCGTCGGTATTGAGTTCTCGTTCTATCTCGGCCTTAACTTTGTAAAAGCTGCGACGGAATCTTCCGATCCACAGGCTTGCTGTTCTGACGGCAGACGGCAGGCGTTCCGGTCCGATCACGATCAGGGCGACAACAAAAACGACCAGTAATTCAGAAGTGCCGATATTGAACATGAGCTGGGTTCACGCATTAGCCAGAAAGTTGCGCGCCGGATTGGCGCGTCAGGAAGCGATGGGTGCGGGACTGGTTATTTTTTTGCTTCGTCTGCGGCGTCAGTCGATTTGGCGTCATCGGCATCGTCTGCTTTCGCATCGTCTTCCTTCATGGCACTCTTGAAACCTTTCAGCGCGCCGCCGAGGTCCGAGCCGATATTGCGTAATTTCTTCGTGCCAAACAGCATCACCACAATCAACAAGATGATCAGAAGCTGCCAAATACCAATTCCTGCTACGCCCATTTTCAACCTCCAAAGCCGAATCGTCTAGAATCGCCTGTACCGGCAATAGACCCGATCCGGGAAATTAGTTACGTCTTGCCGCCTTCTCTTCAAGGCCGGACATATTAAAGCGTTTCCTGAGTTCCTCCAATACCTGATCCGGTCCGAGTTCGAGGTGACTCAGCATGACCATGGAGTGAAACCACAGGTCGGCGGTTTCTTTGATCACTTCCAGCTGGCTTGCAGCGTCCAGGCCGGCAGTTTCACATTCCTTGGCGGCGAGGATAGTCTCCGTGGCTTCCTCGCCAACCTTCTCCAGAATCTTGTTCAGCCCTTTCTCATGCAGACTGGCCACATAGGACTCGCTGCTGCTGGCAGTTCTTCGTTGTGCCAGAATTCTGGCCAGTTCGCTTAGTACTTCGCTCATAATCGCTGCAGTGCAATCCGGGTAATCATCGTCATGTTGGCAGGTCGCTTACTTGTATATCTGAGCCGGGTCACGCAGCACCGGTTCAAATTCCTGCCACGTCCCGGCATCCAGTCGGCGATAGAAACAACTCTCGCGCCCTGTGTGACAGGCGATGCCCCCGATCTGCTCGACGCGATAGCACACCGCATCATTGTCGCAATCGAGTAACACATCCACAAGTTTCTGAATATGCCCGGATTCTTCGCCCTTGCGCCACAGCTTGTTGCGGGAGCGCGACCAGTAAACAGCCCGACCCTCGGCCACTGCGACCGTCAGCGCTTCCCGGTTGATCCACGCCTGTGTCAACAAGCGCCCGGTAGCCGCTTCCTGGGCGACCACCGGCACCAGCCCATCCTGGTTCCATTTGATCTGATCGAGGTACGATGGCATCGTGGTAGTATGCTGCTTCAGGATTTAAAACACAAAAGATAAGCCCCGCCGAGCGCCAGTACCAGCGTGACAACAGGAGTACCCGCAAGCCACTGGTTGATAGGTGGGGACAGGCTTGCAAGAGCCGCCAGCAGGGCCAGAAACCCAGCCGCACGATGACGCCATTGGCGCCGATTGTGCAGGCGAGAAGCCTGAGCTTGTTGGCGTCGCAAACTGTCATTAATCTCAGTGAGTTGCCGGCTTTGGGCGATGGCATCGACAAGCAACTGCGGTAACACCGGCAGCTGGTCGATCCAGTTGGGCAGGTTATCCCGTACCCGTCGCAGCAGTGTCAGCGGGTTCAGGCGTCGGGTGTTCCAGTTTTCGAGATAGGGCAGCGCAGTCTGCCACAGATCCAGTTCCGGATAGAGCTGCCGCCCGAGTCCCTCCACGTTCAGCAGAGTTTTCTGCAATAGCACCAGGCTGGGTTGTACCTGCATATCAAATTTGCCAGCGGTGCGAAACAATTGCACCAGCAATTGACCGAACGAGATATCCTTCAGCGGTTTCTCGAAGATAGGTTCGCAGACACTGCGGATCGCCGATTCGAATTCATGGATGCGGGTCGTGGCGGGCACCCAGCCGCAGGCGACATGCAACTCTGCGACCTTGCGGTAATCCCGCTTGAAAATTGCGAGCAGGTTCTTGGCAAGATATTCCTGATCGGCAGTGCTCAGGGATCCGATGATGGCACAATCAATTGCGATGTACTGCGGTGCTTCCGGCTTGTCGTAGGCGACAAAAATATTGCCAGGGTGCATATCGGCGTGGAAGAAATTGTGATCGAAAACCTGGGTAAAGAAAATATCGACGCCCGTTTCGGCTAGCCGCTTCAAGTTGATCTTATGGGCATTAAGGGTGTCGACATCCGCCACAGGTATGCCGTGGATGCGTTCCATAACAAGCATGTTTTTGCGCGTAAAGTCCCAGTAAACCCGCGGAACATACAGTACGCTGGAGCCTTCGAAATTGCGCGCCAGTTGCGCTGTATTGGCTGCTTCAGATCGCAGGTCAAGTTCGTCGAGAATAATTTTTTCGTAGTCGCTTACGACCTCAATTGGACGCAGACGCTTACCGATGTCTGTGTGCGTCTCTATCAGCTCAGCCAGCCATTTAAGAAGTGTGATGTCATCGGCGACGATTTGTTCGATGCCGGGCCGAAGGACTTTGACCACGACTTCGGAATCATCCAGCAGTCGAGCGCGATGCACCTGGGCAACTGAGGCAGAGGCGAAGGCTGTGGTTTCGAGCTCCTTGAAGACACTACTGACGGGTAGGCCGAGAGCAGTTTCTATGAGTGACTCAATGCCTGGTTGCAGAAATGGAGGCACGCTGTCCTGCAGGCTCTGTAGCTCATCGGCGAGTTCGAGGTCGAGGAAATCCCGCCGGGTTGAAAGCAACTGGCCGAACTTGATGTAGATCGGACCCAGCTCTTCCATCGCCATGCGCAGTCGCGTGTACTTGGCCAATTTGCCTTGTGGTGCAAACAGGCAGAACAGACGATAGGGAGAGAGCAGCAGAGCGAGACGTCGGGCACCGGGTTTCCCTGCCAGCAGCTCGACGAGTCGATACTTGGCAATAGTAAAGAGCACCTTATTGAGTCGGGAAATGTGGGACACGATCGGGTCTTGGGCTCGGCTATCCAGAGGGCCTGCAAAGATACCACCTGCCGGGGGGTGGAACAAGGCGACACTAGCTAGATAAGTGCTGATTTTTCAGTGATTTATCAAGTCGAGATTGCAGTAGCTCGGTACGCGCCCTGAGCCGGTCCAATCGCAACCGCAAGTGATCGAGCTGATTGCTGAAATGGCGCATGCGCTCACGGTCAGGCAGCAGTTGTAGCTCTTCTTTCAGATAGGCATCCACATTGCGCCCAAGATTCTCGCGCGCCTGTGCGCTCCATTGCCGTGCCTGAACACTTGCCTGCCCCAGTTCGTGCGTGAGGATTTCGCCGAGAAATGGCGACAGATAATCCAGCCAGTCCAGATCGAGGCCGCGCACGGTGGTGAACAAATCCTGGACGAGCAGGGCATCGCCGGTGATTTCGATAGCCGTATTGGCCAGTGGCTTGCTGCCGGAATCAGTCAGCAAACCGAGCAGGGCGCCGGCATCACCGGTAATGCTGGCATCGGGAAGCAGATCCAGCTGATCAGCGTCCAAACTACTCAGTCGCACTCGACCCTCGAGCACATGCAGGGTAATCCGGGAAGTCGGTTTACGGCTGTGCAGGCAGATTGACTTGCCAGAGAAACGGCGCAGACGTGCGGCGAGATAGTCATCATTTGCCAGCAGATGATTCAGCATCTGCTCGGCAGGAATTAAGAGAAGCGAACCGAGAAACTGGTTCATGCGCTTACCCCTTACTCATTAGGCTGGGGCTTGAACCCGACATGAATGGCGCAGATTCCACTCATGACATTGTGGTATTTACATTTCTCAAATCCGGCAGTTTCCATCATTTCCAGCAGGGTCTGCTGGTCGGGATGCATGCGGATTGATTCAACCAAATATCGGTAACTGTCGGCGTCGCCGGTAATCAATTTGCCAGCGACCGGCCACAACTGCGAGTAGACATCGTAAGCTTTGCCTAACAAATCATTTGTGGGTTTGGAGAATTCCAGAACCAGTGCGCGTCCGCCTGGCTTCAAAACTCGCTGCATCGAACGCAGGGCGGCATCCTTGTCTGTAACATTACGCAGACCATAGGCGATACAGATGCAGTCGAATGTGTCGTCAGGAAATGGCAGACATTCGGCATTTACTTGCGCGATTGCAATATTTTTGGTCAGGCCCTTGTCGATGATGCGATCACGGCCCACGCGCAACATGGCCTCATTGATATCGGCCAATACGACCTGCCCACTGTCACCAACTTCCGTGGCAAAGCGCAGGCTGAAATCACCGGTCCCGCCTGCCAGGTCGAGAACCTTCTGGCCCGGTCGCAACGCACTCATCTCGACAGTAAAGCGCTTGATAAGTCTGTGAGTGCCCAGCGACATCACATCGTTCATGATGTCATAGCGTTGTGCAACTGAGCGGAATACTTGACCGACTCGCTGTTCTTTTTCGGCAATCGGAACTTCCTCGTAGCCGAAGTGCGTCGTGTCGTTCTTGCCGGGTGTATTGCTCATGGTTGGGGTCGTCAATCAGTAGGCGGAGATCAGACACGACATCGTGCCTGTCAATTCGCTATGGGCCGGGAGAGGGTCTAATAGTAATCACTTGCGTATCGGCTGGCAATGCATCGCGGCTCGCCCCTGCCGCCTGCAACCGGGCCAGATACTGTTGCCATAGCTGCTCCTTGTCGGCACCCAGGCGAGCCAGGTATTCCCAGCTATAGATACCGGAATCGTGGCCGTCGTCAAAACTCAGCTTCACAGCATAGTTGCCCACCGGTTCGACATTGTGCAATTGCACATGGCGCTTGCCGGTTTGCAGTGTCTCCTGACCCTTGCCATGACCACGCACCTCCGCAGACGGCGAGTGTACTCGCAAAAATTCCGCGGTGAGCGTGATAGCGCTACCGTCGGCATAACACAGTTCCAGGGTCGCGGATTTCCTGTGCAATTTGATGTCTACGGGGTTCATTAGTGCTGTACTCAGAGGATGTACCGGCTCAGGTCTTCATCCTGTGCCAGTTCATCCAGTTGTTTCTCGACATAAGCGCGATCGATGATGAGCTCCTTGCTGTCACCCGCAGCCAGGTCTGATGCAGAGAAGGAAACTTCTTCCAGCAAGCGTTCCATGACGGTGTGCAGGCGACGGGCGCCGATGTTTTCAGTGCGCTCATTGACGGTGAACGCCGTCTCGGCAATCTTCGCGATGCCATCCTTGCTGAACTTGATATGAAAACCTTCCGTTGCCAGCAACGCCTGATACTGCTCTGTCAGTGAAGCATGGGGTTCTTCCAGGATGCGCTCGAAATCCTGTGCGGTCAGCGCCTGCAACTCGACCCGGATTGGCAGACGACCCTGCAGTTCGGGTATTAGATCTGACGGTTTGGAAAGATGGAACGCACCGGAGGCGATGAACAGGATGTGATCTGTTTTGATGCTGCCGTATTTCGTTGTCACGGTTGAGCCCTCGATCAGCGGCAGCAGGTCACGCTGGACGCCTTCACGGGAGACACTGGCACCGCCCTGATCGTGCTTGTTGGTTACCTTGTCGATTTCGTCGATGAAGACGATGCCCGTCTGCTCAGTCGCGATGACGGCGCGATTCTTGATGTCATCTTCATTGATCAGCTTCGCCGCCTCTTCGTCTTTCGCCGCCTTCAGGGCAGCCTTTACGGTCATTCGGCGCGTGCGCTTCTTGCCGCTGTTCATCGAGGAGAACATGTTCTTGAGTTGACTCGTCATGTCTTCGAGACCGGGCGGGGCCATGATCTCGATGCCGGTTGCCGTCTCGGCCAGTTTGATTTCGATTTCCTTCTCATCGAGTTCGCCCTGCCGCAGCTTCTTGCGAAATACCTGACGCGCTGCAGACTGGGATTCGGCATTGCCCGATTCTTCCGTGCGGGCCTGAGGTAACAGCACATCCAGCACGCGCTCTTCTGCGAGATCTTCGGCCAGATGTTGCACCTTCGCGATTTCAGTCTCGCGAAGCATCTTGATGGCGACGTCCACGAGGTCGCGGATTATCGATTCCACATCGCGCCCGACATAGCCGACTTCGGTAAATTTCGTCGCCTCGACCTTGATAAAAGGAGCGTGCGCCAGGCGGGCGAGTCGACGTGCTATCTCGGTCTTGCCGACACCGGTCGGTCCGATCATCAGAATATTTTTGGGAGTAACTTCATTGCGCAGATGGTCGTCCAGTTTCATGCGACGCCAGCGATTGCGCAGGGCAATGGCGACAGCACGCTTCGCAGCGTCCTGACCAACGATGTGTTTGTCCAGTTCGGACGTAATCTCTCGGGGAGTCATTAGGGACATCAGGTTACCTGTTACAGCTCGATCAGTAGGTGAGTTCTTCAATCGTGTGATTCTGGTTGGTGTAGACACAGATTTCGCCGGCAATCGTGAGGCTCTTCTCGACGATCTGGCGGGCATCGAGCTCTGTGTTCTGCAGCAGTGCCCGGGCGGCTGACTGCGCGAAGCTGCCACCGGAGCCGATGGCCATGATGGAGTCTTCGGGCTCGATGACGTCACCGTTGCCGGTGATAATGAGGGAGGATTCCTTGTCGGCGACTACCAGCAGGGCTTCGAGTCGGCGCAGTGAGCGCTCGGTGCGCCACAGCTTCGCGAGTTCAACTGCGGCCCGCACCAACTTGCCGTGATGCTTCTCCAACTGCTCCTCGAAGCGCTCGAACAGGGTGAAGGCGTCTGCTGTGCCACCAGCGAACCCGGCGATTACCTGCTCCTTGTAGAGGCGTCGAACTTTGCGGGCATTGCCCTTGAGAATGGTATTGCCCTGGGATACCTGGCCGTCACCACCGATGACAACGCTGTTGCCGCGTCGCACCGAGACGATCGTAGTCCCGCGAAATTGTTCCAAAGCTGCTCTCCTGAATCCACCTGCCGGTTAAAAGTACCACAGACCCCGTAATCAGGTCAGCGATGGGTTCGGGACTATATTGGGGAAGATACTCTAAATTCAAGCACCCCAGCGCTGGGGTCGGGCCGGGAATTACTGGCGAGTCGTGCGCAGGCTCTGGATATTGTTCTTGCTCAGGATTTGTTCAGCCGTGGCGAGTGCGCGCTGGGTCGTATAGGGTCCCGACTGCACGAGAAACAGGCTGCGGCCGGGCAGGGTCGATTCCTGTTTGACCCGCACATCCAGTCCCAGTGCCGCCTGGCGTCGCATTTCGGTATTGGCGAGTTCCTGTTGCTGGAAAGCTCCAGACTGCAAGACGACGCTCATCGTCAGTGGGGCGTCCGGATCGCGGACCTTGACCGGGGTGGCATCGACCGTGACTTCGTAGTCTGGCAGGGCGCTGTAGAATTCAAATTTCACCCCTTCTTCTGCGGCTGGAACCTGTGAGTCGCTGTTCTCGGTTGGGACCTCGTTGCTGGCGACGATAGCCGGAGTGGCTGCCGTACCGTTCAGCGGCGGCACGTGGCCGGAGAGATAGAAGAGGAAGCTCGCGAATACACCAATCGTGACGCCGACTACTCCGCCGGTCAGCATGAGCGACCAGGCCGGTGGAGACTCCACTGGCTTGCGCTCCAGAATCGGTTCCGGTCTGATTTTGGCGAAATCCTGTGTCATCGCAAATCCCTGTTGTAACGCTTTGTTTTATCGGAAAATAATCACAAGAACGCGGCTGCCACCCCCTTTATCGGTAAAACCGTTGCAAGCTATAGCCGGGGTGGCTCGGCGGCTCAAATCAGATCCTGCGGATCGACGTCCACGCTCCAGCGCAGCTTGGCCGGTTGTTTGCAATTCTCCATGAAGTGACACAGGCGCGTCAGCAAGTCCTGCAAAGCTGCGCGCTGTGGGCTGCGCAACAGCAATTGCGTCCGGTAGCGACCGGCGCGTTTCTCCATGGGAGCAGGAAGCGGGCCGATGAACATCACTCCAGCAAACGCGTCAGCACACAGGTTATCGGCGTGCTGGCGTACCCCCTGCAGGAATTTTATGGCAACCATCAGCTCGGGTGCCTCGGCTCGAATCAGGGCGAGATGGGCATGGGGTGGCATCATCGCCCGCTTCCGTTCCGTCAGCAGCTGTGCAGCGAACTCCGCATAATTGCCTCGGGCCAGACTCTGCAACGTGCTGTGAGCAGCATGGCGCGTCTGTATCACTACTTCCCCTGGGTGCTCGGCGCGCCCGGCTCGACCGGCGACCTGGATAATGGTCTGGGCCATATGCTCCTGTCCGCGGAAGTCGGCACTGAACAGGCCGACATCCGCATCGAGAATTGCCGCCAGTGAAATTTTCGGAAAATGGTGCCCCTTCGCCAACATTTGAGTGCCCACGAGGATACAGGGCTCGCCGGCGTGAACGCGATCGAACAATTGCTGGAGTTTAACCTTGCTGCGCACTGAGTCCCGATCCACCCTTAACACCGGTATGTCGGGATATCTGGAGGACAGAAAAGTTTCAATCTTTTGTGTACCCATCCCATAGGTCGTCAGCTGTTTTCCCTGGCACTGGGGACAATGCGCAGGCAGTGGGTGGACTCCATCACAATGATGGCAGCGCAGGCTTGGTGGTTTGCTGTGCACGGTCAATTGTGCGACACAGGATGCACATTCCGCGATCCAGCCGCAGCTCTGACAAGAGAGTACGGGAGCAAATCCGCGTCGGTTGATAAAGACGAGCACCTGGTTGCCTTGACCGAGATGCTTGCCGATCTTGAACAGCAGCATCTCCGAAAACCCCTCGGTGAGAAGCTGTGATCCAACGTCGAGAATTTCAATCTCCGCGACTTCGGCGGTGCCAGCTCGCTCACTTAATTGCAGATGCGTGAATTTTCCGATATTAGCATTCTGCAGACTCTCCAGACTTGGTGTAGCAGATCCAAGCACGACGCAGATATTTTCCTCTCGACCGCGAATAATCGCCAAGTCCCGCGCTGAGTAACGAAAGCCCTCTTGCTGTTTGAAAGACGCGTCGTGTTCCTCATCGATCACGATGAGTCCAGGTCGCGCCAGCGGAACGAAGATTGCCGAGCGCGTGCCGATGACAATACCGGCCGCGCCGCTGCGCGCGAGGTTCCATGCACGCGCTCGCTCGGTATCGGTCAGACCGGAATGCAGGCTCACAACCGGGCATGAGAAGCGCTGTTCGAACCGCGCCAGGGTCTGGGGTGTCAGGCCAATTTCGGGAACCAGAACCAGGCATTGGCAGCCCTGTTGCAGTACGGCTTGCATGACTCGCATATACACTTCAGTCTTGCCGGAACCGGTGACACCATCCAGCAGAAAACACGCGAAACTCTCCAGACGGGAGACGATTGCCGAGTACGCGGCAGTCTGGTGCTTGTTCAGTGTCAGCTCGAAATCCTGTGCCACCGGGAGTGGCGTGAAGCGCTTGAGCGCGGGGTCGGCTGCCAACTGCTCGGTCAGCAGGTTCTTGTCGAGAAGATCCTGAAGTACGCGCTGACTGAAGCCGGCAGCGCGACACTGCTCGTTACTAACAGGCGCGTTATCGGCAATGAATTGCAGCAAGGCCCGCTGCTGTCTGGCACGCCCCAGCGCTTGCAACTGGGGTTCGACGGGAGCTGCACGTAGCGACAGCTGTCGCGACAATGGCGTTGTGCTCTTGCCGGTGCGCAAGCGGGACGGCAGCGCTGTCGCGAACACCTCTCCCACGGGATGCTGGTAATAACTGGTGGCCCACAGTAGCACGCGCAGCATGGCGTCCGAATACAGGGCCTGCTCGTCCAGTATGGCCGCGACGGGTTTGAGTCGCTCTCTGCTCAACGTGGAACCGCTTGTGATGTCGAGCAGCACGGCCACCAGTTTACGATTGCCAAAAGGAATCACTACGCGAGTACCGGGAGCAGGATTGGCAATGGGTGATGTTGCCGGCGGCAGATAATCGAATACGCGACGCAGGGGCGAGGGACGGCGACGCGATAGATGACACCGTGGTAACTGATTGCTTCAGAAGTTGGCATGACGGCGCAATATAGCAGATTAGAACGTGGGCAGCGCAGGCATCTGCCCGCGTCGAGGCCTGCGCCTGTTGCTGTGCTGTGTAGATTGATGGTTTATACTGCGCCGATTACCACGCGGTGCGCTCGAGGCGAGCGCGAAACGCGACGATAGCGGTGAGCTATTTCCATAAAAGGAATAAGGAAGCTGAGTCATGACTGCAACGCCAGTTCCGGCGGAATTGTTGGAAGCACGCAAGGAAATTGATCGCATCGATCAGGCGCTTATCGACCTGTTGGTAGAGCGGTTCAGCTGGACCCACCGAGTCGGTCTGGTCAAGGCGACGCACGGACTGGAAGCTGTCGACGCCGAGCGGGAAGCCCAGAAGCTTGCCCGCATTCGCGAACAGTGCCAGGAGCAGGGTGTAAACCCCGATCTGGTCGTGGAACTTTTTACCCGCATCATGGAAGAAGTCGTCAGGAACCACCGGCAGTTGGCCAACAAGCCCTGATCGCCAGCGGCTTCGTGTTTGGGCCCTGGCCAGCCCTCTTGCGTCTTTCCATTTCTCTGCTAGAATGCTCGCCCCTCGAACCTGAAGCGGTAACCCGCGGTGGGCGAGGCTTTAAAGCAGATGTGGTGCCACTATCGGAACGAGTCGATCTCCAGGTGGCGGCGACATCAACTAAGAGGAATCACCATGAAAGCCGATATCCATCCCAAATACGCCCCCATGACAGCCACCTGCAGCTGTGGCAACGTCATTAAAACCAAGTCAACGCTGGGCAAAGACATTCTTATTGAAGTCTGTTCCGAGTGCCATCCGTTCTATACCGGCAAGCAGAAGATTCTGGATAGTGGTGGACGCGTGGATCGCTTCAAGAAGCGCTTCGGTAACCGTCGCGTCTAGCCGACTGCGCCAGTCCTGGTGGCTGGCGCTTTTTGCATGAAACCCGCTTGGAAATCTCGAGAGTCCCGCTGAATCCGCGCCAGTAGCCCGAGTTGGCAGTTTGTATTGGCAACCGGTTTTGGAAGCCTGGTTCACAAGCCTGAAGTAGAAGCCTGAACTAAAAGAGAGTCTCGGTGGAGAGTGCTTCGCTCTCCTCTGCATTTGTCTCAACGCCAGGCAAGGGCGCGTCGGGTAGATCGGGTGCGTATTCCGTTCTGAAATATTCAAAAATCGTATTGGGCTCTCCTGGAGTTGCCAGGGCGCCCGTAGCCTTGTTGATCAATCTGTCGACCACACCATCGGGTCGTCGCAGCGTGTGCTCCGGAGCACCGGCCAACGCCGCTTTCATGAAATCGATCCAGATGGGCACCGCGATGGTAGCTCCCTGCTCCCGTTCGCCCAACGGTTCCGGCTGGTCAAATCCGACAAAAACAGTGGTAGCAATGTCCCGATTGAAGCCGGAGAACCAGAGCTCTTGCGGCCCGTTGGTCGTGCCGGTCTTGCCCATCAAGTCTCCGCGTCCGATTTCGCGTTGCACGCGATTGCCACTGCCTTCCTCGATCACAGACCGCAACATCGAGTCCAGAATGAAGGCAACCTGGGCATCGATGACGCGCGGGGCCGGCAGCACGGGCTCCGCGGTCTCGTCAGTCGTCGTCATCGTGCAGTTTTCGCACACCACAATCGGATTTGCCTTGTAGATTTGACCACCACCCGTCAATGAAATCTCGCGGATGAACCAGGGCTCAATCTTGTAACCCCCATTGGCGAGTGTCGAATAGGCTGTCACGACTTCGATCGGTTGCACATCCTGGCTGCCCAGCGCCACAGTGAGATCATTCTTCGGGAAATTCTGGGTCTGGAAGCCGAACTTGGCTGCGAAGCCCAGCACCTTGTCGGAGCCAAGCTGGTCGTAAAGTCGAACTGTGGGCACGTTGCGCGAATCTTTCAGCGCATGGCGCAAGGTGATCGGGCCGAGAAAATTGTTCTCATAGTTATTGGGGCGGTAGTCGCCGCGGGTGATCGGCGCATCATTAATCGTAGTGGCGGCAGTGTAGCCATTCTCGAGTGCGGCCCCGTACACGAATGGCTTGAAATTCGAACCGGGCGGGCGCGGTGTCAGGACCCGGTTGACCTGGCTGCGGCGGAAGTCATAGCCACCTACAAGCGCGAAGATTTCGCCGGTGTCAGGCGACATGGAAACGAGCGCGCCCTGAATGTCGGGAATCTGCCCGAGTTCCCAGCTATCACCCTTGGCCTTGACCCGAACCAGATCACCCACCGAGACGGCATCGGCGGCCACCTGCGGTGGAGGCCAGGCTTCGTTGCGACTGCGAAAGGCATAGGCCCAGCTGATGCCTTCCCAGGGCACGGTTACTGTACTGCCATTGCGCAACATTGCATCGAAACTGCGCTCCTGTACGGCGGTGACGATGGCTGGCTGCTGGTTGCCGTAATCCGAGACGCCCTGCAGTTGCTCGAGCCAGAAGGCATTGGGATCTATGGGGTCCGGTGGGAACTGGGCATCCGGACCGCGATAGCCATGCCGCTTGTCATAATAGGTCTCAAGACCATTGACCAATGCCGCGTTTGCCAGCAATTGTTTATCGCCATCAATGGTTGTGATGACGTCGAAACCCTGGGTGTAGGTGTCTTCGCCATACTGCTGATAGAGATGCTGACGCACCATCTCCGCGACATAGGGCGCGGGCACTTCAATATCGCGGGCGTGACGACTGGCCGACACCGGTTCCACGAGCGCTTGATCCAGTTCGGATTTGGTAATCATGCCCTCGTTGTACATCTTCTGTAGCACCACATTGCGGCGCTGCACCGCTCGGGTCGGATTCGTGAGCGGGTTGCACGGTGAAGGGCAGGGCAACACCGAGGTCATCATCGCGGCTTCCGCCAGGGTCAGTTCGCTCGCCTCCTTACCGTAATAGACGAAGGCGGCAGCTCCAATGCCTTCGGCACCGGCTCCGAAGTAGATCAGGTTCAGGTACAAGGTCAGAATTTCTTCCTTGGTGAGTTCCCGTTGAATCTGCACTGCAAACGGAATTTCCTTGAATTTACGCAGGTAGACGTTGTCGTTTTCGAAGGAAATGTTATTGGCCAGTTGCATCGTGATCGTACTGCCACCGCCGAGATTGATGCCGCGCACGAAGCCCCAGAACCCGCGCATGAGGCCCAGCACGTCTACACCGGAGTGGGAGTAGAAGCGCGGATCCTCGCTCGCGATGATGGCATTCTTCATGACCTCGGGAATCTGTTCATATTCCAGCGGATTGCGCCTGTTGCCGATCTCATCGATCAGCCGATTGTCCGACGTGTAGATGCGAAGCGGGGATTCCAGGCGCACCGTCTTGTAGGTTTCAGCGGAAGGCAGCAGGGGAGCCAGGTATAAGTATGCGGCAATCACTACCATGATAAAGCCGGCAATGGCAGCGGTGGCCAGCATAGCCAGCCATTGCAGCGTGTGTCGAAGCCGTGTATTCACCGTGTTAGTGCCCCGGGATGCGGATTTATTCAGGCCTTGGCCGATTGCAGACAGATTAAGAGCCCTGTCCGGGCTGACCGAGCTCGGGATTATACACCGCGTGGGTGCTACTGCTTTGAAATTCTGGGACTTTGGGGAACTGCGTCACTTTCTGACAAAGCCCGCATGGCCTCTCTCGCGAATTTCCGACTATGCTGTAGAGCGATTCCAGCAAAATCGGGAGTCTGGTCGGTGGCAATGTGCTGAAAAAGGGCGGAAACCCAAGCAGATTGCGGCCTGCAGCACATTTCACCGGGTGCTAAACGTGATCTGATTCATAGACTTCACGCGGCTCATGGGTCATTATCCGATAGTGAAGTTGTTTGTTGTGAATGCTTGATAATTAATTGATAACCATAGCAAAAACTTATTCGGCCGATACTCAAATCTGGAAGAATAAAATTTCGACACAAGCCCTCTAAGGTTTTGTTATTACTGGGTTTATTCGGTTAGAGTACGTCAGTACGGGGGATTTTTGAGCCTCCGTTTCGAGGGCCTTCTGCCTCGAAAAAACGCGAGTAATGCGGCAAATAAGGCTAATCACAGGAATATTTTTGTGCTGAAGAAGTTGGGAAACCTAGGGGCGCTGGCGCCGCTGTATACCGAATTTGTTCAGGTTAACTACGCGGATGCCAATGACATCATGGCAATCCTTTTGGGCACCGGAGGTGGCACGCCGTTGTCGGCTGGTGC
>Ga0222713_10000897_pt1 | contig 34119 bp, 55 predicted proteins | sample C33_649DmetaG_FD_165061 | JGI IMG/M metagenome (GOLD analysis project Ga0222713, IMG submission 165061) | Estuarine water microbial communities from San Francisco Bay, California, United States - C33_649D | ecosystem: Environmental > Aquatic > Marine > Unclassified | place: USA: California... | reverse complement strand
CGCCAGATACGCTAAGTGTTCCTACTTCGCCTGTAGCACTAACGCTAGTACTACCATTTCCCCAGCCTTGGTCCCCCCAAGCTACGCCTGCGGCATTCCAACCACTGAGGGGGACGACGACATCGGACACTTAAAGCCCGTTAAGCAATACGAATAATGGCGTTGCTGGCGTCGGCTGTTGGGAATTGAACCGTGAAGTTACCCGCAGTAGACGTTTTATCCGCACCAAAATCCAAAACCGCAATCGCCTTGTTAGAGGCTGATGCGTCATAAATCAAAGCACCACGGGCGGTAATCGTAGCCGTAGCCCATGTCGTGTCGTTAAAGTCCACGAACGCCGTAGTACCAGAAGTGCTTACCGTCGCTCCTGTTAGCGTGTTACCGCCAGCAGTGTAGCCAGTGCCCACAACTTCGTTAGTCGTTGTGTAAGCGGTGGTAGAGGCGTCTAGCGTAGCTGTGCTGGTGTACAGCGCGATCTTGATGGTATCCGCATCTAAATCAATTTCTCCAGCGAGAAAGTCAGCTTTAGCTGATGTACAAAAGGCTTGTGTGATTGCCATAATGAGGCTCCTTAGTTAGCAGGGATACGGGTCTGCCCCGTACGGTATGAATCGGTTCGTTGTTTACCATCGCCCAGATTTTTCAGCAGTGTCAGTGCTTCCATGTAGCGAGTGTTATACAACGCCACCATATCCGCCTCACCCTTCATGTAGGTTATGGCTTCACACATCGTTCCGTACAGCAACACAGAGTCGAAGTTTTCACTCAACCATGTAGAGCCAGCCGTCACAATGGATTCTGGGTAGTAGTAATAGTGCAGTTCCGCAGAGTACGCGGCATCTGGGGTCGGCCCGAGAATCAACGACAGCTCGTTAATATCCCCAGAGTTAGGACCAAAGATGGCGTAGTACTTGGGCGTGCCGGTAGACGTAGGGTTTGGATACGCTTCCCGCATGAAGTTCACATCCTTGTTTAGCAAGAACGTGTAATCGCCACCACCAGACGGGAACACCGCCAACGAATATGGAGACAAAAAGTCGTCAGGGCAGGACAGATACGGAGAACCTGATGTCAGCGTACCCGTCACGTTCTTACGCAAATTGGCGATCTGCACCGTGTTATAGACACGTTGCTCTGCCTGCTGAATGAACGCGTTTATATCCACTGTGGGAAACGTATTCTCACAGTAATCACTGACTAACGCTACAAGTTCTGAGTACGTCATGCTTTACGCCATCGGGCCTCGTGCCATTGTGCCTTTAGTGGCTGCGCCTGTACCACGGATTTTGATGCCCGTAGTCTTTACGCCCTTCTCTGGGTATCCCGCTGTCTGCGGAACCGGTACTTTTTGGGGCTGTTTTGATTTGCCCTGCATTTCTTTTTTCATAATAACTCCTTACGTTATCGTTACCGTAACTGTACCAACATACGCTCTTAACACCAACACATTTGGCGTTAAACCATCGTCAAAACCACGCGACCCACCAACAGGATTCCAGCCCCACTGGAAGTCACGAGAGCTGTAATCTCCGCCATCAAACGACAAAGACTTATCCACACGCGGGTTCCGTGCTGCCTGCGGGTCTGTAACTGGGTACATGCCCTGCAAGTTCTGCGGATGGTCCGGCTCCCAACACTGCGGGCAGACCTGCAAGTCCGTCGGCTTAGTCCGAACAATCAGCTCTTTCAACTCTGTACGCTTAAAGCGGAACCCACACCGGTCGCACTCGGCGATGGTGTGTTTGCCACTAGCGAACTTCTGTGCTGCCATTCGGGTTTACCCTATGGACATGTAGCGCGGCACAAGCGAGTACGAAGCCTTCTCTCGGTCTTCTGTCGCTGCAATTTCCCACGCTTCATCGTACTGCTGTTTCAAAACCGGCAACCGATCAATACCGCCGGGAATTTTGAGGGCTAAATAGTACGCCAACCCGGCAGTCATACAGGGCAAGAAACGGAACGGCACGTCCATTGTGTTCACGCCATTACCTGCGTCATCAATACGCTTCAGACGCCAGTAAACAAACTGGTAGGGCTGCGTGGCGTCTGGCACGGGCCAGAGAGTAACTGTGGGAATAGCTGCCTGCCGATCAATCCAAGCCTGAATGGGACGCCCCTGAGACAGCTTAGATGGAATAGACGAGTAGGTAGAAACACTAATACGCGACATCGTTAGGTCAGACTGCGTAGCGCTGCTGCCCGCATTGGTGCGGATCACAAACTCCAGCAAGTCAACAGTGTCGGAAGGCAGGTTGTATGTAGCTGTACCAGCAACAAGAGAGATAGAACCCTGCTCAATTGTCCACATGTTGATGCCACGGTTGGCCCAGTCAGCAAACAATAGATTGAGACTGCGACGGGCAGTCTTCAAGTCATAGCCGGTACGCATCTCAGAACCAGCGCGTTCAAAGGCTTCCTCCACCAACTCGGTGAGGTCCATGTTAAATGCCGTGGTTCCTGATGTTGCCATTATCTAAATCTCGCTGTTTTAGCCGCTATCTTCTTTGGCTGGGAGACAAACTGCTTTCCACTTTTCTTCCCGGCCCTCTTGGCCTTGGTGGTCGCTGCATACTCGGCAGGGGTCAAAGCCTTAATAGCCTTCTCGGGCAGATACCGCTCACCCGTCTTCGATGACGGTTTACCGGACTTGGTACGCCATTTCTGGTCAGTCCAGTCCTTGAGCGATTTCTGCGGGTTCTTCATGACTTGTACCCACCACCCTTAGCTTTGTACTGCTTGGCTAGCAACTGCGCCTTACGGGCAGACCATTGACCAGCACCGGTACCCTGAACGTTTTGCCCTTTGATCTTCTCAAACAGGGCTTTGCGCATCCCGGGGTTGGTATAGTTACCCGCCGCATTAACTTTGGACTTGGGCTCACCACCAGCCTTCATAGCGATAGCCTTGGGTTGTTTGGAGGCCATGATAGCCCCCATGCCGCGACAGCCTTTCATCGCATCGTGCCTTTGGTTTTGCCGCGAGTCGCGCAGCCGTCGACACTACCGCCAATACTCATCTTCTTGCCGTGCATGCGCTTTTCGTGCGATTTAACGGCACGAGAGGCAATCTTCTGCATAGAGCCAGTCTTAGCTTTCTTGCCTTCAGCTTTCTCCTTGGCAGGAGACTCAGCAGCCTCATGTTTTTTCATAGCTGCTTTGGATTTGTATTTCTCAGCACCACCATATTCTTTAATCATGTTTTTTCCTTTTACAAAGCCGCCTTTAGCGTGTTTTCTAAACAGTGGTTCTTCGTCGGAAATGTCTCGTTCTTTGAATACGATACCGGGATCAATACTCGTACCGTTTCCAGAACCTTTATACTCCCGCACAATACCGGGATCAATACTCTTACCGTTTCCAGAACCTTTATACTCCCGCACAATACCGGGATCACTGCCTGTACGCAGCTTGCGCAGAAAAGATTCTGTAAATTTATCTTTTTTCTTTTCCGCCATAGCGCCCCCTGTTCCAAATTTACGGCCTTTATCGGCCTTGTTGAACTCTTTACCCACGGACTGTGGGATACCTACTTTCTTAGCAAAAGCTGGGTTATGCGCCACAGCTGCCATCAATTTAGCCTGTTTTTTGCTAGTTGAGGGCACTCTTCTGCTCCCGGATAAACGTATCTAACTTCGTATCTAAACGGTCTAACCGGTCGATCACGCGGTTGATGTCTGTATGGAGTTCACTTCTAGTCACATACTTTTCAGCGCCCTCTTCCCGAGTTTTGCTTAAAAGTATGCTGACGCGCTTAACTTCATCTTGGGATGTCTTAACCCACAAAAGAATTAAAGCAACGACGAGGGATAGCCCCCCATTCCAAAGAATCATGTCCATTTTCAGCAGTTCCACGCTCTAAGGCTCTTGTTTATACGACTGTTCGGGTCTTTGGCTGTCTTTGAACTCGTCAACTTGGACTTCATCCCAGACATTCTGGCGCAGAAGGACTTTCGCCGTGCTGCGTCTTTGTCGGTCTTTGGATTTGGAGCGGGGGCCTTCAGGCCCGGCTTGCCGGGGTTCGCCTTGTTGTAGGAGGCTCGCCCTTTGGCGTTTAGCCCGCCCTTCTCGGACTTGCCCTCTTTCCTCGTCCATGCCGCTGACTTAGCCATAGAACACCGTCACAGACGTGACGTTCGCAGGTACGACCCAGACAGCATTCTCAAAGAGGATGCCTTCGCCGGGCAACAAAATGTGCTGCGTATCCGCAACTGCTGCCGTAGCGATGTTGAGTTTTACAGTCCCGCCGTCACCATCTTCAATCTGAACTGACCCAGCAGTGGCGGTCGTAACAAAAGAAAGCGCCTTCACGCGTGTGCGGTAGGGCACAGCCGCGCTTTCGGACGTTACCGTGGCGGCTTTGACATCGGTTTGCATTCCCATAATTTAGCTCCTTACAAATGAATTAAACCCCGTTGCCGGGGCGAGCTAATTAACTGAGTGCAGCGCCAACAGCAGTAACCCAAGCGGAACCAGTGCTGATAACCAAGCAATATTCGTTGTCACCTGCGCCGTTGTCGCTAATTAAACGTACCTGACCTGCGTTAGCTGCTGAAGCGGCGGGTAATGCGGCGGTAGTAGAAATGGTCAGATCAGCGTAGGGGCCTTCAAAGCCGTTGTTAGATACGACTGGGCCGGAGAATGTGGTTTGTGCCATGATATTTCCTTACATGCAAGTTAGGCGTATCTGTCTGCATGTCGTCAGCCGGGACTGTCAGATACACCGGGAACCCCGGGATGTTGCCAATATAACACCAACAAAAAATAAACGCAAGAAAAAGGGGAGCCGAAGCTCCCCTTTTCCGTCAGGCTTAAGCGCCTGCTGAACCCCAGATACCCAGAGGATCAGACCAGCCGAAGCTATAACGCTCGCGGGCCTTGTAACGTACGTTACCGGTGTCAAAGTCACCGTCCATAGAGGTAGCCAAAGCGGTGCGCTCAAAGTGCTTCAAGCCGTTAGGAACGTCAGTCATCAAGAACCAAGCGTTGCTATCAGTCAAGAAGTGGTTCACAGTGAAACCGCCGGGAATTGCATTATCGCTACGCAACGCGTTGATGTCGTTGTTAGCGGTATCGGTACGCAACTCAGTCTTCATCAGACGAGTGGCAACGAACTGCAATGATGGGGGAATCACCAGCTTTTGAGCGCGAGCAGCGATCAACAAGCCACGCTCATCGGTCCAACCAGCGATCTGGATGATCGCATTTTCCAACGAAGTTTCGTTGAGGTCGGCACCAGTGGTGGGGCTGTTGTAGTTCTGACCGCCATTGACCAAAGGATGGCCTACGCGGGTAGAGCTGCTGTTAACACCACACAAAGAGACGCCGTCACCACCAAGGTAAGAACCGCTGAATGCGTTGTTCAATACAGCAGCAGCTTTAACTTGTTTGGTGTAAGACATCGCACGGGCCAAAGACTTGGTGTAACGAGCAGACAGGCTGTCGTACAAGTTGTCTTCAACAGCTTCTTCAGTGATGGAGAAGCCCAGAGCGATAGTCTCGTGGTTGTAGCGAGCGGTGAACGCTTCTTGCGCGTTGTCATAACTGATGGCAGCGCCTTCAGCCTTGACAGGTGCAGAACCAAAACCAGCTAGCTTGGTCTCTTCTTCAAATGAGCGCTCAGAAGATTCAGTTTCGTAAATCTCTTTGTGCTCTTCGCCATAACGCTTGTATTCCATGCCGAACAGAGCGTTCAAGCCGGGCAACAGCTCTTTAAGTAGTTGACTGCGTGAAATTGCCATTTTTATTTACTCCTTACAGACCAACGTTATTCAAATATGAATGAGCGCTGGGGTTGAACTTAACCAACACGTCTGTATAAGCATCGCCTGCGGGTGAGGCGAAACCGACAATACGGAAGGCAGCAGCAGTCGTTTGAACGGTAGCATCCAAAGCTGAAGTAGAGTTACCAGTAGTGGTAGAACCAGTAGAGGTAGACTGCACAGCAGCAAAGAATGTGTTGGTGCCCAAGACTGTTTGAGCGCCAGAACCATCCAATTGAGCTTGGAACGTGACGTTAGGGTCAGTAACGACATAGGCCTTGACCACGCCAGTTGTACCGCTGGGGTAGTATTGGCTGTGAATCACTTGACCTTGTGCGTTGACGTACTCGCAACCAACGAACACACCAATAGCACCGACGCCAGAGCCGCCGAGGTTGTTGGTAGTGATGTCAGCGCCAGTAGCGGTAGAGATAGCCAAATAGCCATCAGAACCGACAATCACGACCTGACCATTGAAAATGTTGGTGGCTTCGCCAGCCGGATCAATCAGAAATTCTTCCGTTGCGCCAGCATAAGGCATGCCATCAACACGCTTGACGGGTTTTAGCCCGTAGGGTGCAGCAGTATTTGCCATGTTTAAAAACTCCTAAATTACTTAGAACCTGAACCAAAACCCCCACCGCGACTGTTCGATGACTTTCTGTCGGAGAACAATGGCATACGGGGATCACTGTTTCGCATGAAGTGGTTGTCCACTGAATCCATCTGGGACTGAGCCTGTTGGTTATAGTACCGGTCGCGGGCTTCCGCCATCTCTTGTGGCATCTTGCAGAGCATGAGGCCACCAATTTCAACGTTACCTGTTGCGTCGTTACCCATCAGCATCAATTCTGGATGGTCTACTGCTTTGACCGGTTCCCAGCCCTCACGCATCTTTTTAGACACGTTAGTCGGATCAGCCTGTCCCATGATATGCGTAGCAATCCATCGGTAGACATAACCCGGTTCGGGAGTGGGGTCTGGCAGTGCACTCGGCGGTACGTATACAGCACGAGCATTTTTTTCGCGTGAGTTAATGTCACGAGGTGTACGGTTTTCAGCCATTTGATTTCTCCATCTTTGCCAATTCAACAGCGTATTGCTGCGGTGTTAGTCCAAATTTCTTTGCCAACGCAACTTGCGTCGGAGTTAACTGGACTTTTCTCGCTCCAGTCGAACGAGTCGCTGGTGCCACTACTGTGCTCGGCTTTCTGGAGACATCACCGGACTTCGGCCTGTCTTCAGTTTCCCCGAAAAATTCGCGGAACGTTGACTTCATGCGAGCATTTATTCGCTCGAAATACTCATCGCTGCGGGGATCAATCCCCGAGTTCACTAGCTTCTGGTGCAGCCCTAGTGCAAAGCTGGTCATTTCCTCGTTCCCCGGAGCGCCGAACCACTGGTTTTGTGCCTGCCAGCGCAGTGTTTTTTGGTCGACTTCCTGCTGTCGGGGTACGCTTTGATTAGTTTGTACCTCATCTTCATCGACTTGTAAAGGGGTTATCCGAAAATTTTCTGCCGCCTTTGCTTTCATTTTAGCTTCAAGAAGCGCTTCTTGTGCTGCAATGATGGCATCGGTGTCATAGGCTTCGTTGGCTTCCCTCAATGCACGGCGTGCATTTTCGACTTCGGACTCGGCAACTTGTTTAATAGAGGCGGCATACTGCTCTGATCCAGTATTTACATGCTGGCGCAGTTTGCGGTTTTCCTCAACCATGTGCTGTGCAAGACGCTCAAGCTCCTGTTTCTCACGCAACAAGGCTTCTTTTGCCCGGCGCTCGTCGTGACGGGCGTGGGTTAGTTCCTTGATCCGCTTCTGAACATTACCGGTATAACTCTCAATTTCTTCGTCCGTTGGGTCAGTGACTTCACGGTCTAGAGGTTTACGACCACGGTCTTTTTCAGGAGTGTCATCAACAATTTCAACTTCCAGTTCATCTGACGTATTGTCTGAACTTTCATCGCTAACCTGTTGTTTTTCCTCGATTTCGTCGGGGAACTCGTACTTATCGTCTTCCATTTTTACTCCTTATGCGCGGCTTAGGCCACGAGGGTCTTGCACAACAGCCTCAACCTGATCGTCATTAATCAGGCGAAACTCTTTTCCGTAGATTTTGAAACGCGTACCGGAATACGTACGCACGAGTACAAAGTCGCCCGCCTTACACCACGCACCCGTGGGAAATTTGGATTCGTCTTTATACGCGTCTGGTCCAACCCGTAAAACAAACAGAGCCGTTGTGGCATGCTCTTCTTGCTTCATGTACGCATCGGCCTTAACGATTGAGGAGTTCTCAAACGTGTCCGTCACGTCGGGCACAACACACAAAATCTTCCACCCCTTTGGCTCAGGCAACGCCGTAGCTTTTTGCTCGTCCGTCGCTTCTTCCTCTGGTTTATCGGCAGGTTGTATGTGTTTGGGTAGGGTTAACCCGGGGGGCAGTAGGATTTCACTCATTGGCTTCTTCGACTTTCTTAGCAAGGTCAATTAGATAACGCTCTGCAAGGGCCAGACCCTGAATAATCCCGCAGAGTTTTTGGTATTCGTCGAAGGAGCGACAAGTTCCACCCGCGCAGTCGTCTGCGTAGTTGTTCATGTCGGTGCGTATTTGTTCGCGCAATACGCGTGCGAAGTCTTGGATCATCGTTTCTGATTACCTCGGGTTTGTGCTTGCGCACGGGATTTTGCGATGTCGATGCCCATTTGAGCCCCGGCACGTTGTTGATCTGCGGACAGTCGGGCCTTTTGGGCATCAAGCTGGGCCTTTTGGTTTTCCATGCTAATTGCAAGTTTCATAGACTCCAGCTCCAGCTTGGCTTTCATTTCCTCTTCTTTCAAGCGCAGCTCGTCTGCATCGCCTGCAGCGTCGGTTACGAGTTTTTGTTTCTTCAGCTCCAGCTCCTGCATCTTGATCTGCAACTCTTGCTGCTGCATCTGCAGAATCGGGTCCTGTGCCTGCTGCTGGGCTTGCTGTTGCGCAGCTTGGGCTTGGCTCTGCATCAACACCTGATTTGCCGCCTGCGCCATCATGCTGGACAAGGCCAACTCTATCTGCGGTGGCAGTTTCTCGTCTTCTGGAGGCAGTGGCATACCCAACTGCTGCTCAATCTTCTGGCGATAAGAGAAGCCAACGTGATCGGCAACGTGTGCCATCATCGCCGCTTGAATCATCGGAGCGCGGGGGTTCTGCCCAATCAACTGCATGATTGTCGGGTCTTGGATCATCGCCATGTGTACAGCGATGTGGGAGTCGTGGTCTTGGTACCGGAACGCTTTGACCGGGTCTCCCGACAGAAGGTTTTTGTTCTCTGTCACTGGGTCGGTCGGCTTCATGTCTTCTTCCAAAGGCACGAGTTTGTCGGCGTTCTTGATGCCCAGAACCTCCAACATGCCACGGTGCAGTTTGGGTAAGTCGTAGATGTCGGGAGCAGACTGGGCCAACTGGATGACAGCTTGGTACTGCACAACACGCTGTGACAACGTAGCGGCGTTAGGATCGCTAACGGGCATGATGTCTACGTGGTCGTAGTCAGCGCCTTTGGCACGGGCACCCTCTTCGCCGTCCGGTGTGTAGTCGTACTCGTCAGGGGTGTAATCGCGGATGATGCCCGCGAGCAACTGCAATTCTTGCTTTAGGGCGTAGTGCACCCGAGCCTGAACAGCCGTCATCACCTTCAACTGACGCTCCAGCAATGCCAGAGTTGAGCCGACCGGTGCGTTCGCACTCATGTCGGAGACCTTCATATCGGCTGTTGCTGCGAAGCGACGGCCTTCCTCCACCACACTGTTCAACAGAGCCATCAGCACTTGGCTTGGCTCTTTATACGGCAGCGGCAGGATGTTGTCGCGCAGTGTGCCCGAGCCTACGTCGGCATCACGGAACTCACCCGGAGCGATGGGGGTGTCGTCTCCCTTGATACGCAGACCGCGTGACTTCAGACCACCGGGCAGGTTTGAGAGCGTACCAGCGTCGATCAACTGGCGCATCAGCGATGTAGCTGAGTTGGCGAAGCCGCCGATCAGGTGGAATAGACCGAAGCCATAGGCACCAAAGCCGGGGATGTACTGGTAGTGAACAAAGTGGTTGCGCTTGATCTTCAGGTCATCGTCTGGTCGCCAGTTGCGACGGATCGCCAGAATCTCATTCGTCCCACGGATCATCGTCACCACATAGGGCAGCGCGATGCCGGTCGGCTCATCGTCTTTATCTAGGTCCTCATAGCCTTCGAGGTCCAAGTCAACGTGGCACTCATACAACGTGAACCGATCGTCGTTGATGTCGCTAAAGCCAGTCTCTTTATCCTTGGCCTTATTGATCTCATCTGTGGCCTTGTCCGGCTCACCGATCTCTACGTCACGATAGAAGCCCGCTTGCTGGAGCTTGATGATGTCGTTCTTGGTTTTACGCATGACGTGAGTCACGCGGTAGCAAGTCTGAATCTCCGACGTGCCGTACGGCAGCAAGATGTCTTCAGCAGGCACAAACAGCGAAATCTGACGCCCGATGCTAGGGTCGAAATAAACTTTCTTGAACGCCGACCCAGTCGCTGGGAGCGACCACAGCATGCGCTCATGCTCAGGGCGGAACTCCTGCATGATCTCTGTAAGCTGGTAGTTCATGTCGTCCTGCACACGCTCCGCAGCTTCTTTCTTCTCGGGCGTCTCTTTACCAATGATCTTGGTACGCACCGGCCCCTGCGCAGGGAAGGTCTCCGTGATTGTCTCGCTCTGGAACCGCACGACAGCCTCGGTAATCATGGGGTGGAAAACACCCGACGCCCCGTTCCACGGCTCCGTGCGCTCCTCGATCTGCAAGCCCATCAACTTCAGCCCGTTCACATAGGCCTTCTCCCAGTCCTTGCGACTGTTGCGATCGTTGTCAATGTCCCCCGACAACTGCTCCGCCAGTGTTGCCAGCACACTATCGGGTACCTCGTCGGCTAAGTTGGCATCAAAGTCGTCCCCGTTAAACTCGTCTTTAGCGATAGTTAGCTCCATGCCGCCAACGCCAATCGTGACTTCTTCGGGGTCCACGATCTCAATCTCAATGGGCTCAGTGCTGAGTGCGTCTTCTTCTAGCCCTGCGGGTTGTTGGAACAGTGCTTTGTCGATGTTGGTAGCCATCTAATATCCTTAGTAATACGCAGCCCGGCGGGGCACATAGTAGCGGTCGTCTTTCTCATCGGTGTCCAATGAGATAAAACCACCTTGTCGGTAACGCAGCAATGCCTGAGTCGTCGTGTCCACGTAGTCGTCGTGTTCGCCAACAGGAAAAGCCGCCATCTCTTCTATCACCTCACGCGCCCATCGCGTATCTGGTGCCCAGATTTTACCGCTGCTGAACAAATCCGCAACCGCATTCAGGCGCACCATCTTATCGTTTCCGCGACTGGGTGAAAACTCCTGTACCGCGATGCCCATCTGACGCAGCTCTTGGATGAGCGGTGCCCCGGCGGCTTTCTTTTCCACGATGAACGCATCTGGCTCCCATTCTTTATAGTGTTTGAGCGCCACATCCTTCAATTCTGGGAACGTCATCCGGTCTTTAAACGCATCTAGCAGGATAACCTGCGGGGAGTTGCCCTCTTCCTCGTTATAGAACACGCCCCAAGTCGTACAGGCCGAATAGTCGGAGTTATTCTTGGTCTCAAAGGCCGTATCCCAAGACTGAATAATGTAATCGCACGTCGGGGGGTCGTCCTGATCCCAAATTCGCCACTGTTTGCGGCTCACGATGGCTGAAGACTCCGATGTGGGCTGCTGCATGTACTGCGCGTTCCAATACCGGGGGTCGAGCGACGCTTTTGTGGCCTTTAAAGACTCCAGCGACCACTGCTCGGGCCAAAGCGACTTCTCCGCCTCGGTGTCCTCGTTCAAAATCGCAGGCAACTCCACGATTTCCCACGGGAGGGCCTCTGGATTCTTGATCTGGTAGTCGATCAGCCGTCCAGTCAGGTCCAAAAGAGACCAGCGCGTCATGATAATAATGATCGCACCCCCGGGCATCAGACGCTGCAGCGGTCCAGTCTGAAACCACGACCATGCCGTATCAAAAGCTAGGCGCGAGTTGGTCTTTACGTCCTGTTCTGAGTGGGGATCGTCAACAACAAATAAATCAGCACCACGACCGGCAAGAGCACCGCCCACACCAGCAGCGTAATACTGACCCCCAGCACTAGTAGACCACTTTCCAGCAGCCTTTTGGTCGTCAGCCACCAACGTACTAGGGAAAACTTCATGATATTCCTCTGAATCAATCAAATTTCGGATGCGACGACCGAAGTCCTCCGACAAGCCCGCCGTGTGCGTGCCCATAATGATCTTCTTCTGGGGGTACTTGCCTAAAAAATAAGCAGGGAACAGGTAGCTGGAAAACTCAGACTTACCCATACGTGGCGCAATATTGATAATGACGCGCTTTTTGCGCCCCTCAATCACGTCCGTGAAAATTTTTGCCAACTTCTTGTGGTGGGGACCCGTCTTAAACCCCGGATACACCGCGTTGGCAAACCCCAGCATACTGTGATTGGCTGCTGCTAGACTGGCGCGCCTCTCCCTGACCTCTAGATCGTCTAGAAGCTCTATCTTTTCTTGCACCGACATGTGGGGAAGCGCCTTTGTCAGCGCCTCTAGCTCCCGCTTAGTCAGCGTCGTCAGGTTTTTCAGGTTCATCCAGCTCTTCGGTTTCGACCTCAATCACGTCCACCACACCCATGAAGCGGTTTAGCTTCTCTTTAATACGCTGCTCAATCTCAGCGTCGGTAGATTCGATCTGCTTGACCTCAATCTTCTCGGTAAACAGGCCCACTTCTGTGATTTTGCCCAACAACCCCAAGGCTTTTAGCCGGATGTTGGCGTTGGGGTTCTCAACTTCTTCCAGAATTTTTGCCACGGCATAGCCGCGAAGCTCTTTGGCCTGCTCCACGAACTCCCAGTCGTAGGCGGTGAGCATCCCAGTCAGGTGCCGAACGGCAACTGGTGTCTTTAATTGAGCGAGTTTTGATTTCTGGTCGGCCTCGGGCTGCGCCGTGACCGCTGAATGGAACGCCTCGCGGGCGTGTGACTTCTCTAAATGATCGACGATGTCGTCGTCGGACTGCACGCCAAGCTCTTCCAACCAGTCGGCGGTGGCTACTTGCGCTGACAATACCTCATCCGCCCCTGCTTTTTCCAGCGGTTTGAAGTCTCCCGAAGCGGTGACTTCCGGGCTAAATTGCACCAAATGATCCAACATACTGCGTAGGCCTTGTAACCTCGATGGGCTTACTGTACACTAAAAGCGCATGCCCACGCAAGTGTTCATGCTTTGCTTCTCCTTGATTGGAATTTCAGCCCGCTTCGGCGGGCTTTTTTTCGCCCCGAGTTTTTCCAAATTTTTATAAAATTTTTGGGGGCTGGAGTTTTGGAAAGGACCCGGGGGGTGTTCTGGGGCTGGGGTTTGTCTAAGATTTTACAAAATTTAAATTGTGGCTACGGAACAGTGTTATTACATGTCACGTCCACGCAATGCATATTCGGGGGATGGGGGTACGGTGGGGTCAAGCCAGAGCCAAATCCGCCCTGTCAAGGGTTCTCAGAAACACGCTATGGTAAAATAGAGGCATCGGTTGAGAGTTCGCTCAGTCGGTATCAGTCGGGGACACGGTGTCCCCATTCAATTGGAGATTCAATCATGACTACATCAATCAACACCACAGCGGCATACGCCGCATTTGACAAGTTCGCCAAGGCGCAAGACACATCACGCGCAACGTTGGTAAACGAGTTAGGCAAAGCGGGTATCACGACACTCGAAGCGGCGCGCCCTATCGCAATGCAATGGGTATCGGCTCGCACCAAGTGCCCGATCGTGAGCGGTGCAGGCAAGGCAACAGGGCGCAAAGTACTCGACGCCAAGCATCGCAACTACGAAGCGGCTAAGAAAGCTCTGCAACGTGTTATGAGCGCGTTCGCACCCAAGCCAACCACTGGCAAACCTACTGTCAACAAGGTCGATGCTGTTAAGTCGTTGCTGACACGTTACCAAGCGCTGTCTCGTGCTGAGAAGGCTCGCTTTCTCGCTTCAATCTGATGCGAGTTTTTTCGGGCGGGGCTGGCAACGCGCCTCCCTGCCTGTTTCGTTTTCTGTCAATCGGGGACTTCATGTCCCCATTCTTTTTTCTGGAGATCATCATGCGTAAAACATCAACACCCTCAATCACCATGTCAACACTTGACGCCCAAGTCCTGCTCGACGCCATCATGAAGCTCGAACACCGCACCGATCCCGATCGCATCGAATCAGGGCACTACAAAGCCATCGTGCAACTATGCCAAGCCCTCGAAGCACCGCAATTCCACACCGAGTACTTCGCTCGTAAAGCAATCCGTTCAAACTAAGGAGATCATCATGAGCAACACAATCAAAACCTACCACCTCGCCAAACTCCGCACCCTGCGTGACGAGCTAAACAACAAAGCCAAAGAGCATCAGCGCAAGATGCGTATCGTCATGCTCGCCGAAGAACGCGAAGCCCAATGGGAGATCGAGAAAGCCAAAGCAACCCGCTTACCCCAACGCTATCGCTAACTCTCCATAACTTGTTGTGGAGAAGTACATTTGTAAGCTACTTGCCAACTGGCACGCTATCTACACCAAGTGCCACTAACGTGGACAGCCGCAAACCCGCGCCAGATATGGTATGCGCTGTCTTGTTGTACATGATACCTATATATATACTTAATATTTTTTATAGATATATATACTCAAACTCGCTGGACACTCTCCATTGCCGAACTTTCCCATAAAGTCTCGCCCGATCTCCAGACGTGATAGGTATGGTGTACGTTATCGTGCTATAACGCAGTACTGGCGTGGCTTACGCCTGTCCAGATTAGTGGCACTTGGTGTAGATAGAGTGTCAGTTGGCACACGGCTTTTCAAAACTAATACTTTGGAGGTATATAAAATGGCTGAAAAAGAACAGGGACACACTGTCCCCAATCGAATTTGTGCCTCATGCGGCATCGAAAAACCCGCTTTCAAATTCAAACGCAAACTCACCATCGCACAAACTCGTGCTCGTGGTGGCATCGGCAACCGCCGCATGGAGGTCATCTCAAAGAACTGCACCGAGTGCCGCGCCGCCAAGACCAAACCCATCAGCCATCGCACACGCAAAGAACTCGTCAACCTCCACACCGATGGTGTCATCTCAGACGTTGAACTACGCGCCCGAACGCAAGCCCACAAAGAAAGGGGCAAGGTCAACATGGTGCAGGGCGTAGCCAAATCGTGGGACAACCGCTTTGTGTTGGCGTGGGGCTTCTACATAACTGCCTGCGAAGCCGAACTGAAACGCTCCCAAGCTGCCCTGCGTCACCTGAAACGTGATGAGAAGAATGGTGTGGGCAAGCCCGAACTACTGGACTTCTATACAGCCTACGTCCACGCCCTACGCATAGCCAAGCTGAGTATGCAGAGCAACGCGCGTAAACGAATAGCACCCATCAAAGGAGACAAGGTGAACCCAAGCGCCTACGAGATAACGCGCACCCATGAACCGTTGGCGCACAACTACCCAAGATATATCCCCGACCCAGTACGCCGCGTTCTGTACTCAAGGTGGGATGCCGTCCCTCCCGAGTATCGGTCATCAGGCAGGAGGGTCGAGCCCGAAGCAGTTTTTTGGCGTGAGCCAGAGAAGAACGGGGACACGGTGTCCCCATTAACCAAAGGAGAGCAATGATGAAAGTAAGAAAAATACGCCTACGGGCAAAGACAAAGTATGTGTCGCGCGATGGTATGACGTTCCTGCGAGACATCTTTGGAGGGCAATGCCGCACCTATGAAGCAGGGTGTGTTACTTGTGACACATGGCGGTTTCGCAATGAGAAGGGAAGGTTCGCGTACACGTTCGACGAGTTGCGCGAGTTTATGGACACAACTGAAGGAGAGCAATGATGCCAATGAAGTTATATGAAGTGGAGTTCAAGCGGATCAGCTTCACCACATATGTGGTGCAGGCGCTGGACGGGGGTCATGCCGAGCAAGAGGCATGGGAGTTGTTACAGAAAGACGTTCCTGAGAGTGAGTGGGATATGTGGGACGTTAACTTTGTGGAGGACTATGAGCCATGAAAAGAAAGATACCAACTAAAAAAGAATGGGTGCAGTTCGTCGCGAGCCAGCATACAAGCAACAAGCCAGTGCCATACAACACAGGCAAGGTAGAGATCGGCAAGTACTACACGCCACCACCCGAGCTACCGACTGACACACCCTCACACACCATGAACCGCCTACAAGACGTGCTCATGGATTGGGAAACACCTGCCCAACGCAGGCAACGCCGTGTCAGACCGATCGTCGTATTCATAGTGGCGGCGATCATTATCTTTTTAGGAGTAACAGCATGAAGTACAAGATCAGAGTTAACGACCAAGAGTATGCGTTCACCAATGAGCAGATCGAGAAGCTATACGAGCTGCTTGAGGACAGCATCTTGCTGTATGAGGAGACGGTGGGGGAGAACGTGGGCTATGTGGGTTGGAAGAACAGCTACATCTACAACTTCGACAAGACGGTGCGCGACATCGACTTCGTACCCAAGGGGATGATGAGCGACAACCAACTGGCGACATACAAAGACTTATGGCAACTACGCAAAGGAGAGCAACATGACTGAAGTAACAGACGAGCAAGTCGAGTACGCATACGATGACCTCGACGACAGAGCCAAAGAGAAAGCCATGCAGTGGCACGTCAACTGTGTGCATGAGAACTTCGGCTCCGATGATGAGGTGAAGTGTCTCATTGACCAAGCCAAGACACAGGCAGAGCAGTTCGGTGCGGACATTCATGAGGCGTACTGGGACGACACCTCTGCGGCGTTCGAGGGGCAAGTGCTTACCGAGAAGTTCGCGCGATACCTTATCGACAGCGACACACTACCCGCCGCGCTACTAGCGCAGTATGTGATTCTTGCTGAGTTGATACGCGAGGGTTGGGTACATCAGAAGGTCGAGATCGGCTCGCGTGGGTTCAGAAAGCACATCACAAAGGTGGACGACATCCAAGAGTATTTCTATTCTGCGGATGATGATTCGCTGATGCACTCAGGGATGCTTGAGGGCGCGCGTGTGCTCCAGCTAGCTGATGGTATTGGCTGGGAGACATTGCTCGTTGATATGGAGGAACGTATTGAGGAGAAGTTGCAGGACTTGGGTAACGACCTAGCTAGCAACATACAGAAGGAACTCGACTGGCTGACAAGCGAGGAGTGTTTCAGGGAATGTGATTACGTCAATGGGTGGCGTTTCACTAAGGATGGCAACATCATTTAACTTAACCAAAGGGAGATTCAATCATGGGATACAGATCAGAAGTAGCGTACGTCATTGTCTTTGAGACAGTAGACAAGCGCGATACATTCGTCGAGTTGATGCGAGCCAAGAACGATGAGCACATCAACACCGCACTCAAAGAAGTCAAGGCACTCATCGGCGACAGGGCGATAACGTTTTGCGAGGATCGGGTCAAGTGGTACGACAGCTTTCCAGAAGTGGGAGCGCACGATCAGTTGATGAGTAATGCGCGAGACCTGTTCGATGCGGCTACCCGTTTCATTCGTATCGGTGAGGAGACTGACGACATGGAGGATTTGGTTCACGACGATCCCGATTGGAGCGTGGGAGAAGTCTACGAACTCATGGACATTAGCCGTTCAATCGACATTAAATTTTAAGGAGATCAATCATGTACTCAAACACACGCCTACTGCCATACATCCGCAACTACAAGGAGGCAGACAACTATTTCATCGACACCAACAAACCACCACGCTCTAAGAAGTGGGATGAGAACGAGCGTCCGCTCAAGAACGTATCAGCGTATCACTACCGACTCATACGTCATCGTGGCGGGGAGTTCTACGATGTCGTGCTCTACAACACAACTATGGCGCGGTTCTACAAGCCTGATGCACAAGGGCATGAGCGTAGGCTCTACATGGGTCACTACTCGCAGACATCCACGTCGTTCATGAACACGGTGTTGTACGTATCACCGATAACGTTTATGCCTGTGCAACCACTCGAACGCCCTTACTATCGTTGGGATGAGGAGAGTAAGAAAGTTGCTGTGTTCATCGGTGAGGGCAAGCGCATCGGTGACGACATGGGCATGGACTACTCTGCTGATCTGTGGTTCGATGCCGATGGGTTGCTGCTCGTTGACAAGTCAAGTGCACTCGACGCACATAGATTGGTCAGCACAGCGGAGGACAAAGCGCGGCGCAAAGAGTTGCGTCAGTTGATGGAGGGCTACGCCATGCTCATGGCTATGCGACTGCCTGAGTTCTTGAACGAGAAAACGGTCGTGTCGTCACGGGATACCGTTGCGTTTAGCAAAACAAACTCAGATGACTACGGCTTGCGTGAGTTCGTCAATGCCGTCAAGCTGGGTGAGCAACCGACTGAGCGGCACATCGAGGCGTTGGTGCAGTACACAGACAATGCAGTATCTGCGCTTGCGTCTCGTCGTGCGGCTGACTTTGTGTCTCTGCCGTGGGTTGGTATGTGCCTCAAAGAGTTTCCGCAACTCGACATTGATGACCTCAAAATCTCTGAGAAAGATGTTATCAAGACTGTTACTGACAAACTTCTCCGCGTCTCTGGCGCGGCTGCCCTTAGTGGACGGGTGATTTACCCGTCTTTCCGTCCCGCCGTGGACCTACCTCGTAGTAACTTATTTGTGTAAACCAGAAAGGAGTTGTCAAACCTTAGACAAATAAGATATACTATCTTTTCCTAACGGGGACACGTTGTCCCCATCCTTTTTTATTTTGGAGATTCAATCATGACTAATGCACTTTCTTTTTCTCAAGTCGCCAACCTCATTGCCGCTATTGGGCACAAGCGAACGGTCATCGTAGAGGGCGAGAACGGCATCGGCAAAACCGCGCTGTTTTATGCACTCCAACGTATGGACAAGTTTGCCGACCATATCGCTGTCAAGCCTATTGACTGTACGCAGTTGTCTGACGGTAGCGTGTGGATGCCTGACCTCGATCGTGAAGCTGGCGTATCTCGTGAGTTACCCAACGAGCGGTTCGGTGTTAGCAAGTTCAATCAACTCGGTGTCAATGGCTCCAAGCCTATCCTTGTGATGCTTGATGAGATTGCCAAAGCACCTAACTTTATCAAGAACGTACTCGCGCCTATCATCTACGAGCGGCGTGTTGGCAACTACGAGGCGCCCGAGGGTAGCGTTATATTCTGCGGTACTAACCTTGGTGTCGAGGGTCTAGGCGATAGTATCCAAGCACACTTGCGTAACCGTCTGATCTTTGTGCAGATGCGTAAGCCTACCGTTGACGAGTGGATTCAATGGGCGACTGATGCTGGCATCCATCCTGTTGTCATTGCGTTTGTCAAGATGACGCCATCGGTTCTTGATTCGTTCCTTGACTACGAGAAGGGCGGCAAGCACGAGGGCAAGCAACTCGACAAGGACAACGGCATGATCTTCAACCCACGCTCGACTACCAAGTCCTACGCTACACCACGTTCATTGCACGCCGCTAGTGATGTGTTGTATGACGGCCTTGATGTGCTTGACGACTTTACTGTCGAGCATACGTTGTGCGGCACGATCGGTGCACCTACGGCACAGTCGTTGTCATCATTCATTCGCTTCGGTCGTGAGATCACATCACTTGAGCGCGTGTTGCATGACCCTGCGACTGCACCGATCAGCGACAACCCCACCGTCCAGCTAGTACAGATATTCAAGTTTGTATCTAGCGTTGACAAGCGTGAGGATGCCGAGAAGGTTACGACATACGTTCAGCGTATGCGTCCCGAGATGCAGTCATTGTTCACCAACTCAGTAGCAACAAGCCAGCGCATCGGCCTGTACGCTACGCTCACCAACTTCGGTGCAATGCTCAAAGAGCACCGCATTTTCTTCACCGCTAACTAAGGAGATCAATCATGTCATTCCAAAACTTAACACTTCAACAACGCATCAGCGCAGTCAACATCGACTGTATGCGTCATCCCAAGTTTGCTTTGCTGTCTGGCGTTATCCCTATGGGTAAGTCTGACGTTGTTGACAATCGCCCGACTGCGGCGACCAACGGCAAGGACAAGTGGTATGGTCGTGCGTTCATCACGCCACTCAACCGCAAGCAGCTACGCTACCTTGTATTGCACGAGAACTTTCACGTTGCACTCAAGCATTGTGTGTTGCCGTACTACCGTGATGTCAGCAAGAAAGCTGGTGGGCGTATCACCAACATCGCAATGGATCACGTCATCAACAACATGATCGAGGAGCTTGACCCTGACTTGCGCTTCGTTGAGCGTCCATGCGATACGTTGTGTTGCGATGCCAAGTATCGTGGTATGTCGTTCATCCAAGTACTGCGTGACCTTATGCAGAACCCACCGCCTGACAGCGACGACCCACTTGACGAGCACCAACCGTATGACGGCGAGGGTGATGATGACGGCGCGAGTACGGGTGGCGACAAGTTATCCAAAGAAGTTGACGAGGCTAACCGCCAAGGCAAGATCGTGGCTGACCGACTCGCTGGCAACTCTGGCGGTGGGCGTGACATCCTTGAGACTACTGCTGACCGCACGACTGACTGGCGTGATGCGTTGCGTGACTTCTTGGAGACTGTATGCAAGGGTGACGAGAACTCCCGCTTCTGTCCTCCCAACAAACGTATGCTTGCCAGCGGCTTCATCATGCCGTCTCACTTCGATGAGTCTGTCGGCGAGTTGGTTGTTGCTTGCGACACATCTGGCTCCATGACTTCGTACTACGGTTTGTTGTTCGGCGAGTTGGCGCGTATCTGTCAGACATCCACGCCATCATCTGTGCGTGTGTTGTGGTGGGACACCAAGGTGCGCGGCGATCAAGTCTTTCAACCGCACGAGTACGAGAACATTGCGTCTCTCGTCAAGCCCAAGGGCGGTGGCGGCACTACGCCACACGCTGTTACCGAGTACATGGCAGAGCACCAAGTCAAGCCCAATGCAGTCGTATGGCTGACTGACGGCTATCTTGGTAGCGACACGCCTGCAACATCTGCGCCATCGCTGTGGGGCGTAGTGGACAACGATACGTTTGTCCCAACACACGGCAAGTTAGTTCGTATCAATCTGTAATCACAAGGAGAATCAATCATGACAACACGTTACAACATCGACACCTGCTCAATGCTCACCGAGTTCAACGCATCTGTGTGGACTGCGCGTAAGCTGGACAAGTCTGCCACCGAGGAGGTGGTCTCAAGCAAGAACGCTATGGCTAAGGATGCCGCGCGTGTCAACAAGCATCTGCTTGCGGGGCGCTCAGAACTGGACGTTATCCAACAACTGGTCGGTCGTGCTCGCACCTATGTTTATGACAACACGTTACCGTGGTCTGACTCTGGTCTGCGTTTGTTGCCTACCGTCAACTTCGAGAAGTTCGCAACCAAGATGAACGAGTTCGAGGATGAGTTCATGGATACCGTCAAGAAGTTCGTGGACGTGTACCCTACGCTCATCACGGCGCAGGCTATGGCGCTGGGCGATATGTTCAAGCGTGACGACTTCCCAACGCAGAACGATTTGCTTACCAAGTTTGCTTTCCGTGTCAACTACCTGCCTGTGCCTACGTCTGGCGACTTCCGTATCGACGTGGGTAATGCGGCTACGGCTGAGTTGCGTGAGCGTCTGGAGCGCGTGACTACCGAGCGGGTTGACTCTGCTATGGCTGACATTCGTATGCGTCTGCGTGACCACCTCAAGCGTATGTCTGACCGACTGACTACCGACTACGTGGCGGGTGAGGCCAAGCCTCGCCGTTTCCATGACACGTTGGTAGAAGGTGCGCTGGACTTGTGCGACTTGACCAAAGCCCTCAACGTTGTCAACGACACCAACCTCGAACAGGCTCGTGCTCACTTGGAGCAAGTACTTACTGGCGTCACACCAACAGAGCTACGTAAGAACGAGGCTGTACGACAAGATGTTAAGAAGAACGTTGATAGCATCTTGGATAAATTTACGTTCTAACCCTAATCACAAAGGAGCAAAACTATGTCAATATTAGGTGAAAAACTACGCGCCGCCCTTGATGAAATGCAAGTCGATGACGAGGGCGTGCCGACAAAAGTAACGGTCATCAAAACAAAACCAGAGGAAAAGCAAATGCCAAAATTATCAGCATCAGAAGCTGCGTTCAACTACGTCGCAAACCACACGGGTTGCACCCCAATGCAAGCAGGCAGAGTCCTTGCGCGGGAAGGGTACGTTGGAGAAACAATCACCGCGCTCATCTATCAAATGGTGAAGCAGGGCATGATTAGTAAGAACGACATCACCAAGCAACTGCACGTCCTGCAACCCACGTACACGCCAATCAAAACAAAGCAACGTGTATCCAAGCGTAAGTACGTACGCAAGGATAAGGCAGGGCTAGCGGCTTTGCCGCGCACCCAACCCATAGTGGAGAAAGCACCAGCACCAGCGCGAGAGCAAGCGCCGCTCACTGCTGACTACGTTATGAAGAACATTAGTTTGTCAGAAGCCAAGGCCTTGTTCGATCAACTCAATGGGTTCTTTGGATGAAGGTAAACCCACTGCACTACGCCAAGTTAGTTAAGCTGATGATGGATGGCGCATACAACTGCCACGAGTTAGCAGATATGACTGGCTTGGCGTACGCCACTGTTTTGTCTTATGCGAAAGCACTGCACAAAGAGAAGGCTGCGCACATCTCCATGTGGGATAAGGATTCTGTTGGTAGAGACACCGTTAAGATTTATATGATCGGTGCGGGACGTGACGCCAAACGACAGACCATGCCCCGCACGGAGGTGTACAAGCGCTACCGTGACAAGAAGCGACATCAAGAACTACTAAGGAGGATGGTGCTATGACATGCCCCGACTGTGAACGATATAAAAAGAGCGCGGCTAACTGGCGCAACAAAGCCTACGAGTTGGGGGGCACGCCCCTGCCGTGGGAGCCTGAAGAACTGCTACGCAAAGAGTACGAGCGTGGGTATGCAGACGCGATGAACTGGAAGGTACAGAACCACCTTGAACACTTACCACCGAGGGAGAAGAACACGTGAGCGATGGTTATTACTGCGTGATCTGCGGCAGGTTCTTGCCAGCAGACGAGTATGGGGTGATTGTGCATGACGACATACCCCACCCACCAGAGATGGATTTTGCAGAAGAGGAGAACCCGCAATGACTAGCGACTACAACTTTCAAAAAGCACGAGAGGCTTGGGGGGATGCAAATTCTCCAACCAACTACGGAACCTATGCAGACGGCGTCATGGCTGAACGCAAACGCATCGTAAACTTGTTAATGATTCAGCACGAGGCGGCTAACGGCAGTCACAACTACTGGCAAGTTGCGGCAAATTTAATTCAAGCAGAAGTAGCGAGTGACACATGAGACCCGATTCACCCTGCGTGGCTGTCTGTACAACCCTTTATGACGAGGTGTGTAAGGGGTGCGGCAGAACCTATGTCGAGGTGGCGAACTGGGTGTTTATGACTGAAGACGAGCGCGAAGTTGTGTGGAAACGCATTGATGCAGAAGCCACCGCTTGGCGCTACAACACATACAAGGAGAGAGCATGAAAACAGTATTGAAACCCAAAACCGAGTGGGGTAGCTGGAGAGAAGAAGCAGTCGTGGCACAGAAGCGCACGTTCAAACCGATGGAGGGCAGCTACCATCCGACAGAGTTGAGCGCACCCGCTATCAGGCCCGGCGCGGATGACCACATGAAGTACCCGAGCCGTAACGGTAACACGTTGTCGTATCGAGACGGTCGCAAAGAGAGGGTGAACAAGTGAAATGCCCTGTCTGTAATACATGGACCGTTGTGAAAGAAACAAGAACCAGACTTGACGGCTCCAAGCGGCGTTCCTACGAGTGCGCCAACGAGCACCGATTCAGAACGTCGGAAGTAGTAGACGCCGTCAAAGAGAGTACGCGGTACGAGCAGGTTCAAACGCAATCAAAAAGGAGACCCAATGATGACGATTGAAAACGAAATGTCTAAGACTGATAAGTTAGTGAGAAGGGTAATGGCGGGGGCACCGCCACAGCCTGAAGAAACGCCAAAGAAAGAACCGATAGATTGGCGCTCAGAATTTGAAGACGGGTGGGATTATCACGGTATCATTTATACGATCGGCAAGACGCTGGCATGGGTCGTGGTTGTGTCCGCGATGGTCGGTTGGATTTATGGCCTCATAACTAATCAGGTGTAACAATGAAATCATTCCCCCCAACACAGGCACAGATCGACTCCGTTACTCGCAAGCTAGACATTGTGCTTGGCGTTGCGGGGGAGCGAGACGAACAGATCAACGTGCTTGTACATGCGTTAGCAAACGCCGCTATTGAACAACGACTTGAGATGGCAAGCGTCATCAACGCACTGACCGCTGTTTACTTGTCGGGTATGGAGAAGTTAATTGAGCAGGAGGACGAAGACTATGATGAGTGAAGAAGATGTGCATGAGCTTGACCTACAACTAGGTGATGCCTTGCGTGAGATTCGTATGTTGCGTCGGCAACGGGATGCTGCGATGGACGAGGCACTGCGCCTGCGCCATACACTTGAACACATCCATGCCAAGACGTTTTTAGCAATACAAACTATGGAGCCAATCGCACATGAAGACAAAGATTCTTACTGACGGGCTGAACGGCACGAGTGCCGATGACATACAGCACGGCGGCACACACTACAAAGACATGACCATACAGCCGTGGGCTGTGATGGAGGCGGTGTTGACACACGAGGAGTTCGTTGGATTCCTGAAAGGCAACATCATCAAATACAGTTTGCGCCAAGGCAAGAAGGACAGCCCTGACGCAGACAAAGCCAAGCACTACATGCAGAAGCTAAGTGAAGTTAGGAGGGAATGGTAATGGTTACACGAATGGAAGCAGCACTAATATTGGCCGACCAGTGCTGGGAAAAAGCAAACAGCACTAACCCTGAATTTGTTGAACGTTATTTGGAACTTGCGGAAGCACTACTTGAGAACAAACCGTACGTTACAGGCGACGAGTTCCGAGAGTACTGTGCAAACAGTAATCTTCGCCGTCCTGAAAACTTACACCCTAACGTGTGGGTGAGCGGTGTACGTGCGCTAAAGGCGTTGGGTTGGATAACGCCTGTACAAAAAGTAGAACCTATTAAGGCGCACAACCACATGCCGAGTGTTACAAAATGGCGAAGTGAGATTTTTTACGGTAAAAAATAAAATGAAAAGAATAAAAGAAACGTCCGGCTCAGGGTGGTGAGCCCGATTGGTCAGCGTGTGAGGTACGACCTTGTAGATGTTTAACGCACGCTGACGGTAGTTACTATGCCACTAAGGGTGCTAACACCCCAGACAGTAGTAACTCGATCTCCACACGGTGAAGCGGGAGGGCACCGAATCTACATTCCCCTCCCACCCCTTAACTTATTAACAGGAGAGCAATCATGGCGTCAACGCCGGAAGCGCTAGTCAAGAAGCGCATTAGAAAAATACTAGACACCACGTCAACGTACTACGCCATGCCAATCGGTACAGGCTACGGTAACAGCGGTGTGCCTGACTTCCTGTGCTGTACAAACGGACACTTCCTAGCCATCGAAGCCAAGGCGGGTAAGGGTAAGACAACAGCCCTGCAAGACGCACACCTCGACCGCATCAGAGATGCGGGGGGAACTGCCGTTGTTATCAACGAGCAGAACATTGACCAACTACCTGATATGTTGGAGAAACTTAAATGAGCTTATTAGATATTGTTCGGGGTGCTGTCCCGGCGTTCGATGACATGACACCAGACGACAAAGAACGCTTTGCTGGTATGTGCGGTGTCCTTGCCGCGTGTCTAGTCGATGGTAAGAAAGCGGTGTGGATGATTGATACAGACGAGCGCTTGACGCTGATGTCAGTCAACTGCGATGAGTTTGAGATGGCGCAGTTGGTAAGTGAGGGCTACCACTCGTTACATTGTTCCATTATGGAAGCTGCCCCGCCAAAGGAGGAGATGAATTGAGCAAGCCATTCGACCAAATAATAACTGTTGACTTCGAGACGTACTGGGACAGCAAGTCGTTTACGTTAAACAAGATGACTACGGAGGAGTACATACGCCATGAAAAATTTAGAGACTTCGGAGCTTGCTTCCATGTATATGGAAGCGACGACCCAATTGAGTGGGTTAGAGGATGCGACATACCTGAGTACGTTTCTGGAATCGACTGGAGACGAACAGCACTTCTCGCGCACAACGCCCAATTCGATGTGTCAATACTGGGATGGCGATATGCTGTATCCCCCGCGTTCATATTCGACACCTTATCAATGGCGCGAGCTTTACGTGGCGTGGAGGTTGGCAATTCACTCGCCAAACTTGCCCAAGCGTTCGGACTGCCCGCTAAAGGCGATGCCGTTCACTCGACTAATGGGCTTACCGAGCTTTCTCCAGAAGTGGAGCACGAACTCGCTGAGTACTGCAAACATGATGTGTTTCTGTGTGAAGAAATATTCAAACGGCTCGCGATGGGGTATCCTGCATCGGAGCTACGACTCGTAGACATGACGCTCAAGATGTACACCGAGCCGATGCTTCAGTTGGACAGCGAGATGCTTGAGCAGGCGTTGGTGGACGAGAAGGCACGGCGTGAAGGTTTACTGCAACGTCTTGGTGTAGAAGAAAAGCAGTTGGCATCCAACCCGATGTTCGCCAAGATTCTGGTGGGCATGGGTGTACCACCTCCGAAGAAGGTCAGCAAGACAACAGGCAAAGAAACGCTGGCGCTTGCCAAGAACGATGCGCTGTTCCAAGCCCTGCTCAATGGGGAGAACGAGGATGTGGCCTCGCTGTGTGAGGCACGCCTAGCGGTGAAGTCAACGACTGAGCGCACCCGAGCCCAACGGTTCCTAGACATCAGCAAGCGCGGTCCCCTGCCAGTACCACTAAGTTATTACGGAGCGGGAACGGGGCGGTGGACGGCATCCAAGGGTAGTGCCATCAACATGCAGAACTTGAAGCGTGGCTCGTTCCTACGCAAAGCGATCATGGCACCCGAAGGGCATCAGCTAGTTGTTGGTGACTTGTCTCAGATCGAGCCCCGTGTACTGGCATGGCTGGCTGACTACGAAGACATGCTGCTGATCTTTAAGCAGGGCGGTGACCCGTATGCGGCTTTCGGCGCGCAGATGTTCAACATCCCGGGCATGACCAAGGAGAGCCATCCTGATCTGCGTCAGTCCGCTAAGTCTGCGTTGCTTGGCTGTGGCTACGGCTTGGGCTGGGCATCGTTCGCGGCGCAGTTGTTGACCGGTTTCCTTGGCGCACCGCCAGTTATGTACACGAAAGACTTTGCCAAGAAGCTGGGCGTGAATCGAGGCTACGTGGAGAAGTTCGTAAACTGGCAAGACAACATCAAGAAGCTGGAGGAGATACCCCACACCTGTTCTCTTGATGACTTGTTAACACATGCGGTAGCGGCGAAGCGGATTATTGACATCTACCGTGGCACCGCTTGGCCTGTCGTAGCGTTCTGGGATATGTGCGGACACCTGATCGAAAAATCGCTTGCGGGTGGCAAAGAAGTCGTGTATAAATGTATCACTTTCAGAAAAGAAGAGATCGTATTGCCCAACGGCATGCGGCTCTTGTATCCGAATTTACGTACAGTTAAAGATGACGACGGTAGGAGCCAGTGGGTTTACGGGCCAGACGCTACCAAGCTCTATCCGGGCAAGATTACGAACAACATTGTGCAGGGCACAGCTCGTATCGTGATGACGGATGGGATGCTCAGAGTGGGGAAAAGATACCCCATCAAGGGCACAGTGCATGACGAGCTTATAGCCGTGGTGCCTGACGAGGAAGTGTCTGACGCGAAGACTTGGGTCTTGGCGCAGATGACTATGGAGCCGAAGTATATGCCGGGCATACCTTTGGACGCTGACGGTGGCGCTCACCGCCGATACGGGTTAGCAAAAAAATAGGAGAAGCAAATGTTATTACCGAAGACTATCGAGGTTGGTAAGTCGATATACAAAATAGATCAGCCACGAGAGATACACAAATGTCTTGGGCAGATCAACTTCGACAAGAAGACTATTTCCGTGGCAACGCATGCCGGTCGGTACCGACTGGCTGACGGCGAGCGTAGTGATTCGTTCTGGCACGAGTTGACGCACGCCATCCTGAACGACATGGACCACCCCCTGACGCGTGACGAGAAGTTTGTCACCGCCTTTGCTCGTCGACTCAACGACGCTATCATTTCTGCGGAGTTCTGATGAAAAAACCAGCATGGAGCCATAGCTCCCTCAAGGACTACGAAGGGTGCGCTAGGCGCTACCACGAGGTCAAGGTGCTCAAGAAGTACCCGTTCCAAGAGACCGAAGCCACACGCTACGGCAACCAAGTCCATGAGTCGCTGGAGTTCTACATCAGGGATGGCAAAGAGATACCGCCAGAGCACAGCCAGTTCAAGCCAGTTGTTGACAAGCTGTTAGCAAAACCCGGACGTAAGCTAGCCGAACAGGAGATGGCGCTCACCGTGGACCTAAAGCCGACCGACTGGAAAGCCAAGGACGTGTGGGTGCGCGGCATTGCTGACATGCTGATTCTGGACGACGACAACTTCACGGCGTGGGTGGTGGACTGGAAGACAGGCAACGATAAGTACCCCGACCGAGACCAGTTGGTGCTGATGTCAATCATGGTTTTCGAGCACTACCCCCATATCCGCAAGGTTAACTCTGCTCTGCTATTTATTGTCAAGAACAGCATGGTCAAGATGCAAATGACACGGGAACAAAAAGACGCGGCATGGTGGCGCTATCGTGAGCGAACCGCTAGACTAGAGGCTAGCTTCGCCAATGATGTCTGGAACCCCAATCAAACACCTTTGTGTAAGTGGTGTCAGGTAGCAGGATGCGAGTTCAACCCAAACCATTGAGGAACAGAAATGGCCTACGTAAACAAACCACGTCCCTACAAAAAAGAGTACGAACAGTACGACGGGACGCCCGAAGTTAAAAAGAAACGCGCTGCTCGTAACAAAGCAAGGCGCATGATGGAAGCCGAAGGGTTAGTCCGCAAAGGAGATGGCAAAGATGTCGACCACAAAAGGCCCCTTTCAAAAGGCGGCACCACAACTAGAGGCAATATTCGAGTTAAGGACGCGTCTGCAAACCGATCATATAAACGCAATAAGGATGGTTCCGTCAAGTGACGATGTGCCCATAGACGTACTGGCTGATCTTTGGCTAGTACGTTTTGGAGATGCGTGGATAGATCAAGACGTTATTAACACCGACGACTTCTTTTACAGCGCGTTCATTCGCTTACGGCAAAAGGGATACATACAACAACATTTCTTGACAGACCGCGCAAAGTACGTGTGTCGCAAACCAAAATAAGAGAGAAGCAATGCAAATCGTAAATGACAAGGCGCTAGTCTTGCGGACTCGTAATCCGTCCAAGTACAGCGTGATCCCAAAGCACCGGATCGTGGCAGAGAAAGACGGCATCTATGACATTGCTGTCTACTGGGGCTTAGATGAGACCAGAGTTCTGCGCAATCTTGGCGTGAAGCATGCCCCATCCCCCATAACAAGACGCTATGACTGGCCCGGTCGGTTTACACCGATGGATCACCAAATAGAAACCTCTGCGTTTCTGACCCTGCATCGTCGTGCGTTTTGTTTCAATGACCCCGGCACAGGCAAAACGCTGTCTGCTTTGTGGGCGGCTGACTACTTGATGCAACGTGGTGAAGTTCGCCGTGTGCTTATCCTGTGTCCGCTGTCTATCATGCACAGCGCGTGGATGGGCGACATCAACAGTAGCGTCATCCACAGATCAGCAGTCGTAGCCCACCACTCGCAAGCTGCGCGGCGTATTGAAATGATTCAGGGTAACTACGAGATCGTCATCGCCAACTACGATGGCTTGAACTTGATTGCCAACGAGATCAACAACGATGGTCGGTTTGATTTAGTTATCGTGGACGAAGCCAACGCATACAAGAACCCCGCTACGCGCCGCTGGAAAGCCTTGGCATCAATCATCAAGCCTGAGACGTATCTGTGGATGATGACGGGTACACCTGCCTCGCAGTCACCTGTGGATGCGTATGGTCTGGCTAAGTTGGTGAACCCCGGCGGTGTGCCGAAGTTCTTCACGGCGTGGCGTGACAAGGTGATGAACAAGATAACGATGTTCAAGTGGGCACCCAAGCACAACGCCAAAGATACTGTGTTCGACGCACTCCAACCAGCAATACGTTTTAGTAAAGCTGAGTGTCTTGATCTGCCGCCAGTTATCACGATGACGCGCGAGGTGCCCATGACGGCGCAACAGAGCAAGTACTACAACACGCTCAAAGAGCAGATGCTGGTCAAGGCGGCGGGAGAAGTTATCACCGCAGTCAACGCTGGCGTTGCTGTTAACAAGTTACTGCAAATCTCTTGTGGTGCCGCGTATACTGATGACAAAGAGGTGGTCGAGTTTGATGCCGCGCCGCGCCTCAATGTGTTGGGGGAGATTTTGGAAGAGACATCACGCAAGGTCATCATCTTTGCGCTGTTCCGCTCCAGCATCGACACGATCGTCACGCACTTAACCAAGCAGGGCATAGGCGTGGGGCAGATTCACGGCGACGTGTCAGCCAGTAAACGTGGTCAGATCATTAACGACTTTCAGAACACAGACAACATTCGCGTGTTGGTAATGCAGCCTCAAGCTACGGCGCACGGCATCACACTGACAGCCGCTGATACTGTTGTTTTCTTTGGGCCGTTGATGAGCGTGGAGCAGTACATCCAATGTATTGCACGAGCAGATCGTAAGGGACAGAACAGTGACAAAGTCACAGTTGTTCACATAGAATCGAGTCCCCTTGAGAAGAAAATGTTCAAGGCGATGAACAGCAAAGTTGATGACAACTCGTTGCTCGTTAGCTTGTTCGATAGTGAAGTAAAAAATAAATAAGAAAGGGGTTGCGGATGCAAACAAAACCTGTATGATGTCAAACCTTAGACAGAGGAGAAGCAAATGACTGAAGAAAATAACTCTGCAAATTTAGTCCCGATGGACAAATTAGCAAGGGTGTATCGCAAGATGCAAGCGGAAGTACAACGCCTGACCAGAGAGTACGAGACGCAAGTCGAAGAACTCAAAGCCAAGCAAGAGGTAGTGAAAATCGCAATCAAAGACCAGATGTTACTGCTTGGCACAACGTCCATCAGAACAAATGGCGGGACCATATCGCTGTCCAAAAAAACACGGTACAACACCGCTGATTGGGATTCGTTTAAAGAATTCATTAAGGAACATGACGCCGTAGACTTGCTTGAGAAGCGCATTGCGCAGACCAACATGGCTACGTTCCTTGAGGAAAACCCCGGCGTCGTTCCCCCCGGACTGAACTCGCTAACTGAATACGCGATTTCTGTTCGTAAACCAAGTGCATAAGGAGAAGTGAAATGAGTAATGTAGCTATGTTTAATCCAACACAAGTGCCTGCGTTCGCTAAGAACCGTGGCGAATTGTCTGACCTTGCCAAGTCCCTAGCCGGTGGTGCTGGTGGCGGTGGTGGCGGTAAGCGCATCTCCATCAAAGGTGGTGTGTTCCGTCTGCTGGCTTCTGGCAAAGAGATTGCTGCAATTGATGAGCGCTACCTCGACGTGGTGATTGTCAACGCCGCACCTAAAGTCAACCGCGTGTTCTACGCGAAGAGCTATGACGCGGCTGCTGTGTCTGCGCCTGACTGCTGGTCGCCTGATGGTGATAAGCCTGCACCCGATGCAGAGAGCCCACAAGCTAGCCGTTGCGCTGAGTGTGTGCAGAACATCGCTGGCTCTGGTCAGGGTAACAGCCGTGCCTGCCGCTATCAGCAACGTGTTGCTGTGGTGCTTGCCAACGATATGGAAGGTGACGTGTTGCAGTTGACTCTGCCCGCTACCAGTATCTTCGGTAAGGAGAACGGCGATGAGCGTCCCCTGCAAGCGTATGCCCGCTACCTTGTGGCGCAGAACATTGACCCCTCTGAAGTGGTCACGCGCATGAAGTTCGACACCAAGTCTGAGAGCCCCAAGCTGGTGTTCAAGCCCATGCGCTGGCTGACTGACGACGAGCGTCCCGGCGTTGTAGCACAGAGTAAGTCTGAACCCGCTATTCGGGCAATTACTATGACGGTCGCCAAGCAGGATGGTGTAGTATCTAAGCCCTTGGCTATCGAAGGTACCCGCCCCACCCCCGTAGATGAAGAAGCCCCTGCGCCAAAAGCAAAGAAGGCTAAAGCTGAAGTGGTCGAAGTCGAGGAAGACGAGGAACCTGTTGTCCGTAAGGAGACCAAGAAGCCCAACGCCGTACCTGCGGCTAAGGGATCATTGGCAGACATGGTTGACGACTGGGACGACGAATAAGGAGAAGGGGGCCTCGGCCCCCGTTACGATGGCTTACTCACAACAAACTATTCAAGCCGTTAAGAAAGCACCAAAGACGTTGGGCAACCAGCTTGGGCGATGGGCAGTGCATCTAGAGTTCCCTGTGACAAAGATCGCGGAGTTATCTGGCGCTACCCGACAGTCTGTGTACAACTGGTTCAACGGAGGCGAGGTGTTCGTAGCCTACCGACCAGTCGTAAAGACGCTTCTTAGCGTATTCCAAACATCTACAACAGCCGATGAGGCTTGGAGAAAAGCATGCAAGGCATTAGACCGCACACTCTGACAAACGAAGAGTTAGTCCACTACACAACGATTCAGGGCTTCAAGAACCTACCGGCAGAGTGGGTAGAGGAACTGGTTATCAGACTAGCGCTGCTCCCAGACCCGCCACGTCCGGTTAAAGACACGCACACCAAAGACCTATTTAGCGCTGACAATTAATGTAAGGGACTGCCATGACGCCGCTTGAATTTTTAGCGGAGGTTCTGCCGTCCCCGGGTAACGGGTACTACTGCGTAGCGGAACTGACAAAACGAAAAGAACATCAATTTCTGGAGGAGATAGCCGGGGCACAGCCCCACATAGACCGCTGGCTTGCAAACGAGTGCGACATATTCTTTGCGCTGGCTACATTCAAGGAACCCGGCAAACGCGAACAAATCAACACCCAAGTAATTAAATCCCTGTTTATCGACATGGACGGCTACGCCTCTAAGAAGGCGGCGGCTATGGCGCTGGATGGGTTTCTTAAAACTACTGGGCTAGAAGCGTTTGGTGCGCCGTGGGTTGTGGCTTCTGGCGGGGGGATTCACTGCTACTGGCCCCTCACCGAAGAGGTCAACACGACTATTTGGAAACCTGTTGCTGAGAAGTTAAAGCGGCTGTGCGTCCAAGAGGGTCTGAAGATCGACATGAACGTGACGGCGGACTCTGCCCGAGTTCTGCGCATACCTGAGACCAAGAACTTCAAGAAGAAGTACGGCACCCCACGTCCTGTGAAGCTGATGTCTACGGCTGGTAGGTTCGATTTCGAGGACGTGGCTGACTGCATTGACGCCCAACTGCGGGAAGAGTTTAGGCCGCTCCCCCAGACGATGGTGGAGATTAGCGGCACGCGTCCCAAGCGCGACCCCAACGCTACGCAGGTTAAGTTGCTGGAGAACGCTGACACCAGCTTCGAGCAAATCTGGGACAAGACGGTTGCGGGGACAGGGTGTGGGCAGATCAAGGACTACGTCGAGAACGCCCAAGAGGACGGCAAAGAACCGATCTGGAGGGCGCTCCTATCTTGGACCAAATGCTGCTCAGACGGACCCGAATACGCGGTCTGGTTGAGCGATATGCACCCCTACGACCATGCGCGGATGCACCAGAAGATCGTCGAGATCAAGGGGCCGTACTCCTGCGTCAAGCTAGATAGCGAGAACCCCGGCATCTGCGGTACCTGTCCGCACTCTGGGAAGATCACCAACCCGCTGATTCTGGGACGGGTAATCCGTACTGACGACTCTGAGAAACAGATTGTCCTAAACCAGATACCAGCAGGACCGGAGCCGTCTGTCGCCGATGCCATTGATGGGTCGCTTGATGTGCCTGCTCCTGCCCCCCAGCAACACGTAGTTACCAGACCAAAGCCACCGCGTGGGTTTACCTACGGGCAGAACGGCGGCGTGTACAAGGAAGTAGAGATTGAAGACGCGCAGGGCAACAAGACCAAGAAGCAGACGCCCGTACTTCCCTACGACTTGTTCGTGGTAGACATATTAAAACAAGAGGGGGAGCACGTTGTGCACCTAGCCGCCCTGCGTCCAGACGGTGCGGTAACGGTCATCCTTCCACAAAAAGCGGTTGTCAGCAAAGACGAAACCGTC
>Ga0222713_10000896_pt1 | contig 34141 bp, 24 predicted proteins | sample C33_649DmetaG_FD_165061 | JGI IMG/M metagenome (GOLD analysis project Ga0222713, IMG submission 165061) | Estuarine water microbial communities from San Francisco Bay, California, United States - C33_649D | ecosystem: Environmental > Aquatic > Marine > Unclassified | place: USA: California... | reverse complement strand
CACCTGGGTGTCGAGGGTGATGCCGAGCCGATCGTACTCGCGGCCGGTTTCCCAGCGTTCCAGCTGCACGATCAGTTCGATCCGTTTCGACGAACGAGTCGCACTGACGCCGAACAGCTCGGTCACGTTGACCAGGCCCAGCCCTCGGATCTCAACGTAGTGCCGCGTCATCTCCGGGCAGGTGCCGATGAGAACGGACTCCCCGCGCACTTTGACTTCTACGGTGTCGTCCGCCACCAGCCGATGGCCGCGGCCGACCAGGTCGAGGGCGCATTCACTCTTGCCGATGCCGCTTTCCCCGGTGATCAACACGCCGAGCCCAAGAATATCGAGCAACACGCCATGCAGGATTTCGCGCGCCGCCATTCGATCCTCGAGGAAGGTCGTCAGCCTCGCGATCGTGGTGGGCGTGTTCGCCATGGTCCGCAGGACCGGCACGCCGGCACGCTCGGCTTCCACGAGCAGATCCGGTGGCGCATCGAGGCCCAGCGTCAGCACAATACACGGAAAGTCGCGCCAGAGCAGGCGCACCAGCACGGTGCGGCGGGCGGCTGGTTCCATCTGTTCGAGGAAGCGCACCTCGCTCTCGCCGAACACCAGCACGCGGCCCGGGCGCAGGTATTCGTCGAAGCCGGCGAGCGCAAGCCCGGTCTTCTGAATGTACGGCAGGGTGATCCCGCGCTCCAGCCCGGCGGCGCCGGCCAGCAGATCGAACTCAAGCTCCGCGCCCGCGCCGCGCGCACCCAACAGCGCTGCCACGGGCACCGACGGAGACATTACAGAAACACCTTCCGCTGACTGGAGGTGGGAATCTTCAGCTCTTCCCGGTACTTCGCGATGGTGCGCCTGGCGAGGACCAGACCTTCGCGCTGCAGCATCTGCATGATCTTCGAATCACTCAGGGGGCGTTTCGGGTCTTCCGCTTCGATGATCTTGCGGATGCGCTGCTTGATGGTCACCGACGACACGTTCTCGCCGTACGAACTGCTGATGCCGCTGTGGAAGAAGAACTTCATCTCGTACACACCCTGCGGCGTGTGCATGTATTTGTTGTTCACGACGCGCGAGACCGTGGACTCGTGCATGCCGATGTCATTGGCGACGTCGCGCAGCACGAGCGGCCGGAGATGCTCCAGGCCCAAGTCGAGAAACTCGCGCTGAAACGTGATGATGCTCGTCGCCACCTTGATGATCGTCTTCTGGCGCTGATCCACCGACTTGAGCAGCCACAACGCCGACCGGAACTTGTCCTTCACATACGCGCGCGTCTCGTCCGAGGCCTCGGTGCCCTTGTCCTTGTCGAGCAGGCGACGATACACCGGGCTGATCCGGAGCTGCGGCAGGCCTTCTTCATTCAGTACCGCCCGATAACCGTCCTCGGTCTTCACGATGTAAACGTCCGGGATGACGTAATGCGAATCGGCCGGCGTATACCGGGCCCCCGGCTTCGGGTCGAGATGGCGGATCACCTCGAGGTGCGCCTTGCTGTCCTCCTGCGTCAGTCCCATCACCCTGGCGAGTTCGGGCACGCGGTGGTTCTGCAGCAGGGGGAGGTGGTCCTGCACCAGCGTCTCCACGGCGGTGCCGCCAAGCCCGTGCGCACGCAACTGGAGCAACAGGCACTCCTGCGGATCCCTGGCGGCGACGCCAATGGGATCAAACGACTGCACATACGCCAGGGCGCGCTCAACCGCCGCCACGGGCCACGGTCCCAGCGCGGCTATCTCGTCAATCGACGCGGCGAGATACCCGTCGTCGTCCACGTTGCCGACGATGGCTTCACCGATCTCGCGGGTGGTCTCGTCGGTGGTCTGCAGGTCGAGCTGCCACATGAGGTGGTCGGCGAGTGATCCCTTGCTGGACAGTGTGTTCTCGATCGGTGGCAGCTCGCGCACCTCGATGGCCTGCCGGGGCCGGTAGCCATCGTCGAGGTACTCGCCGAAAAAATACTCGTAGTCGGCGTCGTCCCAGGTGTCGCCTTTTTCCTCGGCCTTCTTGTCGGCAGCCTCGGCCTCGACTTCCTGGGGCGTCTCTTGCACGGGGGTGTCGTCGATGACTTCTTCCAGCAGCGGGTTCTCGACCATCTCCTGGGTCAACAACTCCGATAACTCCACAGTTGTCATGGGCAGAAGCTTGATGGCCTGCTGCAGCGACGGCGTCAGGACCAGCTTCTGCGACAGCCGTGCGGAGAGTTTCTGTGAAAGTGCCATCAGCCGGTACGGTCCTTGCAGCTAGTGTATTCGGGATTCGACGAAATCAATCCAGCCGAAAATCGGCGCCGAGATAAATCCGCTTGACGTCCTCATCCGCCGCCAGCGCCTCGGGTGTTCCGCTTCGGAAAATCGCGCCGTCGTGCACGATGTACGCGCGGTCCGTGATCTTCAGCGTCTCTCGCACGTTGTGGTCGGTCACAAGCACCCCGATGCCCCGGGACTTCAGATGCACCACGATGTTCTGAATATCCGACACGGCGATGGGATCGATGCCGGCAAAGGGTTCATCCAGGAGGATGAACTTCGGCGAGTTCACCAGCGCCCGCGTGATTTCCGCGCGGCGCCGTTCGCCGCCGGACAGGGTGTAGGCCTTCGACTTGGCCAGCGACGTCAGGCCCAGTTCAGCGAGCAAGCCCCTGAGGCGGGTACGCCGCTCGTCGGCTGAAATCGGCAGCGTCTCGAGGATGGCCAGAATGTTCTGCTCGACCGTCAACCCGCGGAAGATGGACGGCTCCTGCGGGAGATACCCGATCCCCTTGCGGGACCGCGTATACATCGCATCACGGGTGACGTCCTGCTCGTCGAGCAGGACCTGGCCGGCGTCCGGCGCTACCAGCCCGACGACCATCCCGAACGTGGTGGTCTTGCCGGCGCCGTTCGGCCCCAGCAGCCCCACGACTTCGCCGGAGGTCACGTCAATGTGCACATCCTTCACGACCGTGCGGCCGCTGAACGCCTTGGTGAGTCCTGTCGCCCGCAGCGTCGCCACTACTTGATCACCTCTGCACACTTTGCTGGCCGCATCGTTGCCAACGCTCCTCCCTGACTGCCCACACTGGCCGAGCCCGACGTGCGCGAAAACCGCAGTTCCGTGCCGCTCCACACCGTGCATTCCCCGGGGCCGCGGTCCGCAGGCGCAATAAACTTCGCCGGCGTGCCCAGGACGATGTACTCGTCGGTCCCCGCGTCGTACGTCACAGTCTGTCCAAGGGCGTGCCGTCCCTCCAGCAGCCTCACGGCCACCTCTTTCCCCTTGGCCGCCACCGCCTCCATCGACGTCAGCTTGCGATCAACTGGATGCAGGGCCAGCGTGATCCGTTCTCCAGAGAGTTTCTCGCCAGACGACGTATCCATGGACGCCGCGCCGGTGTACACGGCTGTCCGGGCGCTGTCGGAATACACCAGTTTGTCCGCCGACACGCGGGTTGGCGCGGCGGTTGTGGCCGCCGTTGCGCCGGGAGCCGCCGCCAGCACGAGTGTGGACCGCACACTTCCCGTTGCCGTCACGTCACCCCTGGCATCATCCATCGCGACACGGTCGGCGCCCAGTCGACTGTCGCCCTGCACGAGAAACACCGCCCCCTCATAGATCGCCGTGCCCGCCGTGCGGTCGTACTGCAGTCGCTGCGAACTCCCCGTCAACACCTTGCCGCGCTCGAACAACCCGGCGCGCGTCTCGACCGTCGTGGCAGAGGCGGTCGGCTTGAGCGTGGACTCTACACGCGCCTGGCCCAGTCCCCGCGCATCAAAGGCATCGGTCTTCAAGTTGGCGTCGATCTCCGACGCCACGACGTCCATCTCGGCACTGACGACCTTGGGGCCGCTCGCGCCCGCCGGGCTCCGCAGTTCGAGCGTTTCCGCCGTGCCGTCGTACCGGCCATCCGTCGCGGTGGCCGTGAGGTCTCCGTCCACCACACGGAAGTTTCGCTGGAACAGCGCGTTCTCGACATCCCCGAGGTCGCCGTTCAGTCCGAGCACCAACACGTCCGAGGTGGCGATTCGTGTGGATGCGGCCCGCCCGCGCGCGGCCGGCCGCACCTCCCGGTAGTCGACGCCCCCGCTGAACGAGGCTCGCGTGAGCCCCCGCGTCGCCTCGCCATCGACGACCAGCCCCGAGGACCGAATCGTCCGCGCCGGTTGTGCGCCTTCGGCTGGCAGCGTCACCACAACAGGCGCCGACGCCTGCAGCGAGGTCAGCGTCTCGCCGTCCGGCGCCAGAAACAGTTCGATCAGACTGCCGGTGATGGTGGTGCTCCCGGTGGCGCGGGGCATCTGCACCGACGCGTCCTGAGCCAGGGTCGCACTCGACAGCAGGCCGGTGCCGTCGGCAAACGCAAGATTGATGTCGCCGGCCTTCATGTTGGGACGCCGCTTCGACGTCTCGATGGATAGCACCGAGGAATTCCCTCGCAGTTCGATGAACTGCACGACGTGCCCTTCAGGCGTGAAGGCGACGCGGGCCGTGTCCGCCGTGAGTCGCTGCGACTGCTGCGTCATCACGGCGTTCCCTTCGAGCCGCATGAAGTGATCGGCCTCGGCGAGGCCGATGCGGGTGGCGGTCGCCTCCACCGGCGTCTGACCCGCGCGATCCGGCATCACCGAGAGCCGGGCCTCGCTGTTCATCCACAACACGGACTGTTCCATGAACAGTTCCGCGCCCACCCCGGACCCCGACAGGCGGCCCCGCGTGAACGTCATCCGCCCGGGAATCACGGTCTTCTGCTCATCATTAAAATACGTCGCTTCGTCTTCCACCTCGACGCTGATGCCGTTTTCCGCGAGCAACTTCACGTCGCCCTTGAACACCACCTGCGACGGCTGCATGCCGGTCGGGCCCGACTTGCCCGACGCCACGGCCGTCTTCGCGCTGATGGTATGCGGAACCCCGCCCTTGTGGAACACGGCCGAGACGACATCAAACTCCATCGTGTCGTCGGCGCGCAGCCGGTAATCCTTGAAATCGATGGTGACCGTGGGGGCGCCGTCGGCGCCAAGAATCAGGCGGCGCCCTTCTTCGGCGGAGGATACGACGGCGGGATCCGACAGAGGTGCCGTCGTGCCCGGCTCGGCGACCGGCCGATCCTGGAGTTGCAGGTACACCAGGCCCGCCACCCCGAGCCCGGCGGCGGCCATGACCACACGCGCGATTGTCTGCCACCTCATGCGGGCGTCTCCACGGACGCGGGTGTGCGCACGTCGGCCACGGTCAGTTCCGTCACACGTTCCCCACGAAACTCATTCTGGTCCAGGGAGTAGGCCAATTCGAGCCCGAATCGATTGGCCGACAAATACTGCTCCCGTTCCGCCAGGCGCCACGCGATCCCTCGAAAGGATCGGCCGTCCTGCCTGAACATCAGCGCCAGATGCCGTTCCTTGAGCACCTTGGGGGCCTGCGTCAACTCGACTGGTGCCGCCCGGAACACGGGCTTCGGATTCGCCATCCCGAACGGGCCCATCCGCTGGAGTCCGTCCACGACGTCCCCGGTAATCTCGTGCAGGCCCAGCGGCGCGTCGATCCGCAGCCGCGGCAGCAGGTCCGATGGGTCCAGGTGCGCGTTCGCCCATGCCGTCAGCCGCTGCCGCATCTCCGGCAGCCGGCGCACATCCACCGTGACGCCGGCGGCCTGCCGGTGCCCACCAAATTTCACAAACACATCGCTGTGCGCCTCAAGCGCCCCGAGCATGTCGAACGCGGGAATGCTCCGGCACGACCCATGGGCGATGCCATCCTCTAGCGCGAGGACAATCGCGGGCTTGTGGAACTGATCGACCAGCTTCGACGCCACAATGCCCACCACCCCGCGATGCCAGCCTTCGGCGGCGACGATGAGCAGGTTCTGGCCGCCGATCGACGGGTCGTGTTCCACCATGCGCTTGGCGTCGGCGAGAATCCCCGCCTCGCTGTCCTGCCGACGGGTGTTCTCCTCGGTCAGCTGTCGCGCGCGGTCGCGCGCCAGCGCGCGTGACGACGCGTCGCGGCCGCGCGCCAGCAGCAGGTCCACGGCCATGCCCGCGTGGCTCATGCGCCCGGCCGCGTTCAGCCGCGGCGCGAGCACGAACCCCACGTGGAAGCTGTCCAGCCGCTTGCCGGTCAATCCGCTCTCCTCCAGCAACGCCTCAAGGCCGGTCCCGTGCGGGCCACGCGACAGGCCCTCCAACCCGAACCGGGCGATCACCCGGTTCTCTCCGACCAGTGGCACCACGTCCGCCATTGTCCCGATCGCCGCCATCTTGATGAACGACGGCAACAGATCGCGGGCGGTCTCGCTACCCTCAAGCAAAGCCTGCACCAGCTTCAGGGCGACACCGGCGCCAGCCAGGGATTTCTCCGGATAGCGACAGTCCGGCCGCCGCGGATTAATCACGGCCACCGCGCGGGGAATGGCCGTTTCCGGCTCGTGATGGTCCGTAATAATCAGGTCCACCCCAAGCGCACGGGCCTGGTCGGCCGCGTCACCGGCGCGAATGCCGCAGTCCACCGACACGATGACCCTGGCGCCCTCGGCGTGGAGCCGGGCGATGGTCTCCGGTTGCAAACCATACCCATCCTTCATCCGGTCGGGCACAAAATGCCCCACGTCCGCTCCCAGGATCTCGAGAGCCCGCTGCAGCATCGCGGTGGACGTGATGCCGTCGGCGTCGTAGTCGCCGTGCACCACGATGCGCTCCCGCGCCGCGATCGCCTGACGGATGCGATCCACGGCGGGACGCATGTCGGTCAGCAGCCAGGGGTCATGCAGATGCGAGAGTTCTGGATGCAGGAAGCGGCGCGCCGCGTCGGGATCGGCGAACCCGCGTTGAACCAGCAACCGGGAGATGACTGACGGAATCGATAGCGCCTCTGCGAGGTGCCGGCACCTGGCGTCGTCGGTCGGAACGTCTTCCCAGACTTTGCGGACCATCACTCCGAGGCAGCGGCGAGCGGCGCGCTCACAAACGCGTGCCCCTCCCGGCCCATCGCCCTGAACTTCTGATACCGCGTTTCAAGTCGGTCGGCCGAAGACATCGCCGAGACTTCGGCCAGATGGCGCGCGATCGCTTCATCGATCAGGGCGGTCGCGAGTGCGTGGTCCTGATGCGCCCCGCCAACCGGCTCCGGCACGATCTCGTCGATGATGCCCATGGCGAGCAGGTCCGGCGCCGTGATCTTGAGCGCATCGGCCGCATCGACTTTCCGGGCCGAATCACGCCACAGAATCGCGGCGCACCCTTCCGGTGGGATGACGCTGTAGACCGCGAACTCCTGCATGAGCACACGGTCGCCGATGGCGATGCCGAGCGCGCCGCCCGACCCGCCTTCGCCGCACACAATCACCACGACAGGGGTGTCAAGGAGGGCCATCTCGCGCAGGTTGAGCGCGATCGCTTCAGCCACGCCGCGTTCCTCGGATTCGACCCCCGGGTAGGCGGCAGGCGTATCGACAAACACGATTACGGGCCGCTTGAACTTCTCGGCCATCTTCATGATCCGCAGCGCCTTGCGGTAGCCCTCGGGCTTGGCGTAGCCGAAGTTCCGGTAGATCTTCTGCTTGGTGTCGGTCCCCTTCTGATGGCCGACGATGAAAACGGGCTGTCCGTGGAAATGGGCCATGCCTGTGACGATCGCCTTGTCGTCGGCAAAGCGGCGGTCCCCATGCAACTCGGTGAAGCCGGTGAACAGCCGGCCGACGTAATCGAGCATCACGGGGCGATCGGGATGGCGCGCGACGAGCACCCGCTGCCACGGCGTCAGGTTGCCGAACAATTCGACCCGCAGTTCCTTCACCCGCGCTTCGAGCCGCGCGATCGTCGTCAGCCGATCGGGCGTGGACGGCATCAGGCGCAGCGCGTGGATCTCCTTGAGGAGAATCGCGACAGGCTCTTCAAATTCCAATGTGTCTACCGACATTCCGGATCTCCCTACTTGAGGCTGACGGCGCCGGCGCCGCAGATCGCTTCCACATCCCGCACGAACGCATCACTGGGACGAATCCGGTGCGAGGTGGCGGTGCGCACGCGCAGGCCGCCCAGCCCTCCAGACAATTCCACACACAGCGCCACCCGGCGATCTCCGGGGTGCCGCTCAAACACCGCCACAAGCGAACGCAGACGGTCCCGGGCCGCCGACGGCCCGGAGAGCCGGATCTGGACTTCCCGTACCGTCCGCTCGCGCGCCGCCTCCAGCGTGGTCAGTTCGCTGGCGACCAGTTTGCTGGTCTCCTCATCCCGCTCGTACTTGCCCCGCACAATCAGGAGGGCGTCGTCGGCTACCAGTGTGCCGTACTTCGCGAAGGCCTCGGGAAACACCACCACCTCGGCCTTCCCCGCCTCATCCTCGAGGTTGAAGGCCGCCATCCGGTCGCCGCGCTTGGTCTTCAACTGGCGTACCCCGCTGACGATGCCCGCCGCCATGACGTCCGGCTCCGACTGGGTCAGCGCGGAAATCGTCCGCGCCCGGCTGGCGGCGATGACCTCAGCGTACCGCTGCAGCGGGTGTCCGCTCATGTAGAGCCCCAGCGCTTCCTTCTCGTAGGTGAGCGCCTGCGTTTCGGTGAGGGGGGCACAGTCGGGCAGCACTTCGGCGTCCTTCAATGGCGCGGAGGCCTCCTCGTCGCCCCCGAACAACGTGGACTGCCCCTGGTCCCGGTCACGCTGGTGCCGGCTGCCGTGGTCGAGGATCCGGTCGATGCCTCCCAGCAGCCGCGGGCGCCAGGTCAGGTAGTCCCGACCGGCCTCCGGCGACAGCGAGTCACACGCCCCGCCCTTGATGAGGCTCTCGAACACTTTCTTGTTGGCGAGCCGCAGATCCATGTGTTCTGCAAGCGCAAACAACGAGGTGATCCGCCCGCCGAGCGTCGCACGCGCCGCGATCAGTGATTGAATCGCCCCTTCCCCTACCCCCTTGATCGCGCCGAGCCCGAAGCGGACGCCGGTGGGCTGCACCGTGAACTGCCAGTGACTGTCGTTGATGTCGGGCTGCAGAATCGGCACGCCCAGGTCACGGCATTCGTTCAGATACAGCGACACCTTGTCGGACGCCTGCGACTCAATCGTCAGCAGTGACGCCATGAAATGCCGCGGATAGTTCGCCTTGAGATACCCGGTCTGGTAGGCCAGCAGCGCGTAGGTCGTGGAGTGGGACTTGTTGAATCCGTACCCGGCAAAAAACTCGATGAACTGGAAGATCTTGGTGGCCTTCTTCTCGCTGATGCCGCGCTCGGCGCAGCCGGACATGAAGCGGTCGCGCGTGGCGGCCATCTTCTTTTCGTCCTTCTTGCCCATCGCGCGACGCAGTTCGTCGGCCTGTCCCAGCGTGAAACCGGCCAGGTCGCTGGCCAGCCGCATGACCTGTTCCTGATAGGCGATGACGCCGTACGTCTCCTTGAGCGACGGCTCCATGGCCGGCGTCTCATACTTAATCTCGGTGCGGCCATGCTTCCGGTTGATGTAGTCGTCCACCACGCCGCCGCGCAGCGGCCCGGGACGATACAACGCGTTCAACGCGATCAGGTCTTCCAGACACTGCGGCTTGGCCTTGCGCAGCGTCTCGCGCATGCCCGAGCTTTCAAACTGGAACACGCCGTGCGTCTGTCCGTTCGCAAACAACTGATACGTCTTCGCGTCGTCGAGCGGCAGGTGATCCAGATCGATCTCGTCACCGGTCGTCTCCTTGATGTGTTTGACCGCATCATCGAGCAGCGTCAGCGTGCTGAGCCCGAGGAAGTCCATCTTGAGCAGGCCGACCCGCTCGACCTCCTTCATGGCCCACTGCGTGGTGATTTCGTCCTTCTGGCTGCGATACAGGGGCGCGAACTCGACCACCGGACGAGGGGCGATGACGACGCCGGCCGCGTGGACTGACGCGTGCCGGGTCATGCCTTCGAGACGGCGCGCGACCTTCAGCAGCTCGCGGACGCGTTCGTCCTTCTTCTCGAGATCCGCGAGCGCCGGCACCTCCTCAATCGCCTTGTCGAGCGTCATGTCCAGCGTGGCCGGAATCAGCTTGGCGACCTTGTCGACTTCCGAAATCGGAAATTCCATCACGCGGCCGACGTCACGCACGACGGCCTTGGCCTTCATGGTGCCGAAGGTGATGATCTGCGCGACGTTTTCGCGCCCGTACTTCTGGGTGACGTACTGGATGACCTCGCCGCGCCGGCGTTCGCAGAAGTCGATGTCGATGTCGGGCAGCGTCACGCGCTCCGGGTTCAGGAAACGCTCGAAGTAGAGATCAAAATGCAGCGGGTCGACATCGGTGATGCGCATGCAGTACGCCACCAGGCTGCCGGCGGCCGAGCCTCGTCCAGGGCCCACGGGAATCTGATGATCACGCGCGTACCGGATGAAGTCCCACACGATCAGGAAGTACCCCGCGTACTTCATCTGCTTGATCATGTCGATCTCATACTGAAGGCGCGTCTCATACTCCGTCAGTGTGCGCCGCAGCTCGCCACGCCCGAGCATCGCCTCCCAGCGGGGCATCCGTTCGGCGAACCCCTGACGCACGGTGTGTTCGAAATACGTGTCGGTGGTGAACCCCGGCGGGACGTCAAAGTCCGGGAGGTGGTTCACATTCCTGGGGATGTCGACCTGACAGCGCTCCGCGATGCGCACGGTACTGCTCATCGCGTCCGGATGGTCGCCGAACACCTTCTCCATCTCGGCGACGGTCTTCAGGAAGAACTGGTCGCCGTGATACCGGAGCCGCTTTTCATCGCTGGCATTCTTGCCGGTGCCGATGCACAGCAGGATGTCGTGCGGATGCTGGTCGGTCTCCTTGAGATAGTGGACGTCGTTGGTGGCCACGAGCGGCATGTTCAGATCGCGCGCGATCGGCAGCAGCCCGCGGTTGACGATCAGCTGCTCCTCGATGCCCTGATACTGCATCTCGAGGAAGAAGTTGTTCGGCCCGAGGATGTCGCGGTACGTGGCGGCGGCTTCCAGTGCCTTGCGCGCCTGGTCGGTGCGGATCCCGGTCGCGACTTCGCCCTTGAGACAGCTGCTCAGGCCGATCAGACCCTTGCTGTGCTGGGCCAGCAAGGCCTTGTCGATGCGGGGTTTGTAATAGAACCCCTCGGTGTAGCCGGACGACACGAGCTTCATGAGGTTGTGAAACCCCTCGGTCGTCTCGGACAGCAACACCAGGTGATTCGCGGTTTCACCGGGCGTGCCCGACTTGTCGCGCCGGTCACCCGGCGCGACGTAGACCTCGCAGCCGAGGATCGGCTTCACGCCGCGTTTGTTCGCTTCGTCGAAGAACGTGACCGCCGAGAACATGTTGCCGTGTTCGGTCACGGCGACCGCCGGCATCTTCAGTGCGGCGACCTGGTCGAGCAGTTCGCCGATTCGGCACGCGCCATCGAGCAGCGAAAACTCGGTGTGCAGGTGCAGATGGACGAACTCGGCCATCCCTACTCCCACTCAATCGTCGCCGGCGGCTTGGAGCTGATGTCGTAGACGACGCGGTTGATCCCGCGGACTTCGTTGACGATGCGTGAGGAGATGGTGGCGAGCACCTCGTGCGGCAACCGCGCCCAGTCCGCCGTCATCCCGTCCCGGCTCTCCACCGCGCGCACGGCAATCGTGTACTCGTACGTGCGCTCATCGCCCATCACGCCGACGCTCTGGACCGGCAGCAACACGGCGAACGACTGCCACACCTTCCGGTACAACCCGGCCTTGCGGATTTCATCGGCCACGATGGCATCCGCGCGCTGGAGCAGGTCGAGCTTCGGCCGGGAGATCGGGCCAAGGAGGCGCACGGCCAGTCCCGGTCCCGGGAACGGCTGCCGCCACACAAACTCGTCTTCAAGCCCCAGGGTGGTGCCGACGGCGCGCACTTCATCCTTGAAGAGCTCACGCAGCGGTTCCACAAGCGCGAACTTCATTCGTTCCGGCAATCCGCCGACGTTGTGATGGCTCTTGATGACCGCCGACGGGCCGCGCACCGACACACTCTCAATCACGTCCGGGTACAACGTGCCCTGCGCAAGGAAGCCGACGTCACCAAGCGCCAGCGCCTCCTTTTCAAACACGTCGATGAACGCGGCGCCGATGATCTTGCGCTTCTGCTCTGGGTCGCTGACGCCCTCCAGCCGGTCGAGAAACAGGTCGACCGCATCTGCAAACACCAGATTCAGCCCCAATCGCTGAAACCGGTCCCGCACCTGCGCAGCTTCGTTCAGTCGCAGCAATCCGTTGTCGACAAAAATGCAGGTCAACTGATGGCCAATCGCCTTGTGGATCAGCAGCGCGGCAACCGTCGAGTCGACGCCGCCTGAGAGGCCGCACACAACTCGCCGTGTGCCCACCTGCGCGCGGATGCGCGCGATGCTCTCCTCCACAAACCCCGCCATCGTCCAGTCGCCCGTACACCCGCACACACTGAAGGCGAAGTTCTTCAGCAGATCGCCGCCGTGTTCGGTATGCACCACCTCGGGATGGAACAACAGCGCATAACACCGGCGCGCGTCGTCATGCATCGCGGCCACCGGCGCGTTCGCCGATGTCGCACTCACCGAGAATCCCGATGGGGCTTTCGAGACGAAGTCGCCGTGGCTGGCCCACACCTTCAGGCTCGATGGCACCGACGCAAAGATCGGCGACGCCGACGGCGTCGTTTCAATCACCGCGTGACCGAACTCCCGGTGCGATGCCCGGCCGACCGTGCCGCCGAAGTGCTCGGTGATCACCTGCATGCCGTAACAGATGCCCAGCAGCGGAATGCCGAGGTCCCAGATCCCGGCCGGCGGACGTGGCGCGCCTTCCTCGGACAGGCTGCGCGGCCCCCCCGACAGGATGAGCCCGACCGGCGCGCGGCGGCGAATCTCCTCAAGCGGCGTATTAAACGGCAGGATCTCCGAATACACGGACAATTCGCGCAGACGACGCGCAATCAACTGCGTGTACTGAGAGCCGAAATCGAGAACAAGAATGGTTTGATGTGTCACGAACAACCGATCGTGGGAAAGCCGATATTATAAGGCGTGCGACGTCTGGCCACCACCGCGATCCTGATCGGCTGCTGCGTGGCGATGTCGCGCGTGACGCCGGCCGCACAGATTCGTGGCGTGTCGGTGCTGCCGATTGGGCAGCAGTGGACCCGGGTGCTCCCCTTCGGGGATGCCGTCCGGCTGGTGGTCGGTGATGTCCGCGTCCTGATAGCCACCGACACCCGCATCGAGGCCCTGGCGTGGACCACCGGCGATCCCACGCCGGCCTGGACCTCCGCACTCGCCGCCACCGTGCCGCCCCTTGTCCATGACGGCCGTGTGTTTGTGGCCGCCGATGGCGCCATCCATTCCCTGTCGGAGCTGACCGGCCACCCGGAGTGGCGGCTTCCCATCGGCCGCGTCACCGTGCCCCTGGTCTTCCGTGCGGGCTGGCTTCTGGTTCTTGGCGAGGATGCGCGCCTGCGGGGCATCCGCGCGAGCGACGGCGAGCCCATCTGGATCTCCGAGCCCCTGGCCACGCCGCTGGCCCTGCCGCCGGTGGTGGACGGCGAGCGGGTGTTCGGCGTGACGGCGGACGGACACATGACCGCCTGGCGTGTCACCGACGGGGCCGTCGCCTGGCAGCGCCGGGGCCTGGCCTCGCCGCTGCAGATACTTGTGGCGCACGGGCTCATTTACGTGGCGACCGACGGCCGGCTGACGGCCTATCGACAGGGCAACGGCGAGCGGACCTGGAGCTACCCGGTCGAGATGCCGCTCATCAGCCGTCTGGCGGCCGATGCCGATCACGTGTACATCGCCGTGCTCGACAACAGCGTACGCGCCCATCGCGCGTCCAATGGGCACATGGTGTGGAACAAGAACGTGAATGCCCGCGTCGTCGACGGCCTGACGGCGGATGCGGGCATGGTGATCGTGCCGCATTCCAATGGCGTCGTCCGGTTCATGCTCGCGGCCACCGGCCAGGCGGCCGGGGAACTCGCGGCGCCCGCCGCCGACTCGCGCGGCACGACCGCGCTCACAACGGCCGGGTACGGCACGGGACTCCGCATGGTGCGTATGACGGTGTCGGACACGGCGCGCGTCGTGGACGCGTTTGCGCGGCAGTCGCTGCCGGTGACGGCGGCGCTGACGATCAGCGGGACGCCTCTGCCGTGGTCGACACTGCCGGGCGCGTCGCGTCGGTGACCGCGAGCGCCAGCCGGGCGACGCCCTCGCGAATCCGATCCGGCGTCGGCGCCGAAAACGACAGCCGAAGAAACCGGCGCTCGTCGCCACTGACAAAAAACGCGCTGCCGGCCACATAGATCACTCCGCGCGCCTGCGCGAACGGCAACAACGCCTCCCCATCCACCGGACCGGTCAGGCTGGCCCACAGAAAAAATCCGCCCCTGGGCTGCAACCACGTCAGCGTCGAACCGAACGCGCCGCGCAACGCATCCACCATGCAGTCCCGCTGGGCCTGGTAGTGCGCGCGCAACCGCGGCACCTGCGCGGCCAGCACGCCGCGCTCGATGGCCTGATGGACCATCTGCTGTCCGAGCCCGCCGTTGCACAGATCCGACGCCTGCTTCGCAATCTCGAACTTTGCCATCAGCCCGGGTGCGGCGTGCAGCCAGGCGACGCGCAGACCGGGCGCCAGCGTTTTCGAGAAGCTGCTGAGATAAATCACCCGGCCGTCGGCGTCGTCGGCCGCAATGGCACGCGTCTCGGCTTCGCGCGTGACATCCTCGAAATACAGGTCGCGATAGGGATCGTCCTCCACGATCAGGAGATCGTGTCGCGTCGCCCACTCGAGCAGGCGCCGGCGTTTCTCGAGTCCCACCAGCAGCCCTGTCGGATTCTGAAAGTTCGGCACGACATACAGGCACTTCACGGTGCGCCCCTCGCCGCGCAGCCGGGCCATCGTGGCATCGAGGGCCTCCAGGTTCAGGCCATCCGCGTCCTGCCCCACACCGACCAGGTCGGCCCCGACGCTGCGGAAGGCCGAGATGGCGCCGGTGTAGGACGGCAGTTCGACCAGCACGACATCGCCGGGATCGAGCAGTACGCGGGCGACCAGATCGAGGCCCTGCTGCGATCCGTTGGTTACCGTCAGACGATCCGGCGACGTGGTGATGTGCCGCGCCGCCATCAGCGTCGTCAACGACTCAAGGAGGGGCCGATAGCCGCGGGTGGCGCCGTACTGGAGAATCGACCCTTTCTGACTGCGCAACAGGTCGTCGGCAATGTCACGTAATGCCTCCCAGGGGAAGGTCGACTCCGTGGGGTACCCTGGCGCAAACGACACCATGTCACGGGCATCCGCCAGCACTGTCCCCATCCGGCGAATGGCGGATTCCCGCATCGCCAGCCCTAACCGGGAGAAAAACTGGTCGAAGTTGACGGACGTCATGCGTGCACTCCCCAGGCCGGCGTGTCGTCCCCGCTGCTGGGGTCCGCATACCGGCGATATTGACTCTGATACGCCGACCAGGCGCCGAGCTCCATGTAGTGGAACACGACGCCGCGCATCAGCCACGCGGCCAGTTGCAGCGGCACCACGGCCAGACCGACAAATGGCACCCAGGCCACCAGCGCCAATCCCGCCGTGGCCAGCAACGAGGCGGCAGACGCCAGGACCACCAGGGCCAGCACCACGCCGAAGACCCCGGCCACCTGGCGCGCGTCATGTGTCACGAACGCATGCAGACGGGCCACGGCCTGACTCACCCGGCAGTCGTCAGTCACGATGATGACCTGCAACAGGGCATACACAAGGTTAAGCCCCGCGACGGCAATCAGCACACCTGAAGTGACAAACAGCACCCCGAGGCCCCACACGGCCGGCCCGCTCCGGGTGCCATCGAGCGCCACAATGGCTCCGAGCCCGCCGAGGGCAAGGCCGCCCACCAGGACATATGCGAGCGCCAGCCACAGCCCCAGCACGACAAACCGCCGGCCGAACCGGCGGACGCCGGCCTGAAACTCCGCGATGCCGAAGACGCTGGCGCTCCGTACCGCCGACAGGCGCAGCGGGGCCCGCTGGACATCGGCGGCCTGACGCTCTCCATGGACCAGCACGCTGGCCGTGCCGGCATGCATCAGAAACACCAGCAGACCGCCCCCGACCGCGACCACGCCGACGGCGACCAGAAACACGGCGAGTTCCGTGGGCCGGCCAACCAGTGCGGCGATCACCAGGCCGCCGGCGGCCTGAAGGTCGCTCGCGAGCAACGTCCGGATATCGGCGCCCGCCAGCACCGCCACCACAAACGCGCCGCCGACCACCGGGACCCCGACACTCACCCGGTAGACCGCGACCATCACAAACCGGATCAGCACCACGGGCCAGTTCGCCGCCGTCACCAGCGCCCCGCGTTTCAGCGCGGCGCGCAACGGAAGGCCACTGAGGGTACCGCGCATCCGCGCGAGTATATCGCAGGGCATCTTTTGATATTCTGCGGACTCAGGCCACGCCTGCCCCGGCAAACCGGTGCATTCACCCCTCGCCCGACTCGTCGTGGCGGCGTTTGTCGCCGCAGCCCTGGCGGCCCTGAGCGGCACGCTCTGGGAGCGCGCGCGGTTCGGCGGAGACGCGCTCACCGCCCGCGACCGGCTTGAACGGGAACTGCAACACCGCTTTGACGACATCACGGCCCGTCTGCGCGCGTCGGCGGACATCGTCGCCCGCGACCACGATCTGATCGTCCGCGCCACGTCCGACCGGGACGTGCTGCCTGCCCTTTTCGCCCGGCTGGAGGACTCCCGCCTCCCCAACGCGCCGCCGCAGGCGACCACCGTCTACGTGCCCGACGGCGCGGGCGGCTACCGGCTGCTCGCCTGGAGTGACGGCGTCGCCGAGGATCTCGACCTGCAGTCGCTCCAGCCGGGCGGCCTGCGGGCACCGACCACGCTGGTGGTGCCGAGCACGATGGGCCTCCGTCTCATCGCGGTGTCACCGGTGCGAACCGACGACCAGCTGCTCGGCGTCGTCACGGCGGAGCGGGTGCTGACAAGCGATCGCCGGCTCGCCACGTCGTTCGGGGACGTGATCGTCACACCGGCGTCGGCCCTGACGCCCACCGACGCCGGCCCCGGTCGCGCGGTCATCGTCGCCTCGGACGGTCGGCCGCTCGTCGAGGTGAGTTATGCGCCTGAGACCCTCGAGCAGGCCCGGCGGGTGTTTCGTGGCCGCGTGGGCGCCCTCGCCCTGCTGCCGCTTGTGCTGCTGGCCGGCGCGCTGGGCAGTCGTGCCCTGCTCCATCGCCGGCGGGGGCAGACAAGCGGCCGGTTCATCGGCCTCTCGGTGCTGCTTGCCGTCGTGTTGCTGCTCGGAGGACTCGGTCTGCGGCGCCTTGCACAACTGGCCGCCATGCCCGCCGGGGCCCAGGACCTTCTGCTGGGTCTGACGGCCATGGCGATCGCCGTGGCGCTGCCGGTCGCCGTGTGGTGGCGCGGTGCCGTGCGCCGCCCCTTCCGATCCCACATCGGCCGTGCGTCGCTGGAACTCCTGGCGGCCGGTGTCGTGGCGACCGTCGTGCTGGCCGCCGCAGGCCTGGCAATCGACCGGCAGTTGCAGAGCGCCGGTCTCGACCGTCTGGCCTCTCCGCTCTTTCCGCTTGATCTGACACGTCTCACCTCGCACCTGATTCGCCTGTGCCTCGCGCTGGCGGCGTTGTGGACGACCACGGCCCTGCAGGCGCGGGTGTGTGAACGCTGGCGGATCCACTGGCATGACCTGATGCCTGCGCTCGTGGCGATCGTGCTGATCACGTTGCCGGCGGTGGTCCTCGGGTTGGCCGGCGTCTGGATGCCCACGCTTGCCACGGTCGCGCCGATTGCCGTCGGGGCCGCGCTCGCCTCCGCCGTGGCGGCGATCGCGGCCGCACCCGCGCGTCGCCGTTATCGCCGGGCCTCGCAATCCAGCCGGTTGTTGCTGCTGTTTGGCGCCACGGTGCTCCCCGCGCTCGTGCTCGATCCGATCGTCTGGGTGTCGGCGCAGCGCGCCACCGAATCCGCGATTGAATCCGTCCATGGTCCGGCGACGATGGGCCACCCCGAGCAGCTGCGCGAGGAGTTGTACGCCGCGATGGCGGAGATCGATCGCCTCCCGTATCTCGAGGCCCTCGTCGAGCAGCCCGCAGAGGGCGAAGGTGTCACGACGGATACGGCCTTCCAGGTCTGGAACCAGACGAGCCTCGCGCGAGGCCGGCTGACGTCGGCGGTGGAGTTGTACGGCGCCGACGGTCGCCTGACGAGCCGCTTTGCGCTGAATGTGCCCGAGTACGGCATCGACCAGTCGTCGGTCGACATTCGCTGCGAGTGGGATGTCTACGGCGAGTCAGGCACGTTCGGCGCGGAGGAACTGCGCATGCTCCATGCGGAGCGAGGCGTGTGCGACGACGCCGGTGTCATGCACGGCGCGCTCGTGCTGCACGTGATCTTCGACTATCGCGCGCTCCCTTACCTTTCCGCCCGCAATCCGTACGACGACCTGCTGCGTGATGCGGCGTCGCGGTCGGGTGCCGGTCCGCCCGGCATCCAGGCCGTGGTGTACGGGTGGAGCCGCCTGCCGCTGTTTGTTGCCGGTGCGAGCGCGTGGCCGATTGAGGCGGACGTCATGGCCCGGCTGGAGCAGTCGCGCGAGCCATTCTGGATCACGCGCGAGACCGACGGCGGCACGGCGCGGGTGTATTTCCTCAACGACCGGGCCGGCATCTATGCCCTCGGCTACCCGGTACCGTCCGTGTTCGATCATCTCGCCCGGCTGTCAGAAACCACGGCCCTGGCCGCGGTCTTCTTTGTTCTGCTGTTGGGGGCCACCACGATCGCCGCGCCACTGGTCCACCATACGCAGACGCCGATCCGTGCACTCGTCCAGGAAGTGCGCACGAGTTTTTATCGGAAGCTGTTTCTGTTTTTCGTCTTCACCGCGATCGTCCCGGTGCTCGTGTTAGCCCTGACGTTCAGTGCCTACATGGGGGAGCAGCTGCGGTCCGACGTGGAGACCGAAGCCATCAACGCGGTGACGGTCGCGCGGCGTGTGCTCGAGGACACAATCGCGCTGCAGCAGGTGCCGGTCACCGATGACGTGATGGTGTGGATTGCGCGTGTCATCAATCAGGACGTGAACGTGTACGACGGACCGCGCCTGCGGGCGACGAGCCAGCGCGACCTCTTCGACTTCGGGGTGCTCGCCGAGCGCACACCCGCGCGCGCGTATCGCGCGGTGGTCCTGGACCGCGTGCCGACGTTCGTCGAGGAGCAGCGCGCGGGCCCCTTCACCTACCTGGTCGCGTCGGTCCCTGTGCCCGGCCCCAGTCTGGGGCGCCAGGCCGTGTTGTCCGTGCCGCTCGCGCCGAGGCAGCAGGAAATCGAGCGCGAAATTTCCGACCTCAACCGGGGCGTATTGTTCGGTGCCGTCTGCGTCATGCTGCTCGCCGCGGGCCTCGGTGCCTGGGTGGCGCAGCGCGTCGCCGATCCGGTCGCCCGTCTGACGCGCGCCACGCGGCAAATCGCCTCCGGACGCCTCGATGTCCGCATCGTCGCCGACACCGCGGATGAACTGCGACGACTGGTCACCGACTTCAACAGCATGGCGGCCACCCTGCAGCAGCAGCGCGCCGAACTGGGCCGCGCGCACGAACTGAAGGCGTGGGCGGACATGTCGCGGCAGGTGGCGCACGATATCAAGAATCCCCTCACCCCGATACAACTGGCGGCGGAACACCTCCAGCGGGTCCACGAGGATCAACAACGCCCGCTCGGTCCGGTCTTCGATCAGTGCATACACACCGTGCTGAAGCAGGTCAAGCTGCTCCGTCAGATCGCCAACGACTTCGCAAACTTTGCGGCCAATCCTGAACCGACGTTTGTGGATGTGCCGGTCAGCGACCTGCTCCAGGAAGTGGTCCGCCCGTATCGGCCGGGCCTGGCCGCCCACACCCGCATCGAGATTACGGTGCCTGAGGATCTCCCGCCCGTCCGCGCGGACAGAACCTTCCTGGCTCGCGCGTTGACCAACCTTGTCGAAAACGCGCTCCAGGCGATGCCCGACGGCGGCCTTCTCCGGCTCACGGCGGCCGCCACGCCGCCGGTGGTCACCATCACGGTGCGCGACGATGGGCACGGCATGACGGAGGACGCGCTGGCGCGCGCATTTGAGCCGCACTTCTCCACCAAGACGGGCGGTTCCGGACTGGGGCTCGCCAACGCGCGGCGCAATGTGGAATCGTGCGGCGGCACGATTACCGCCACCAGCCAGGTGGGTCAGGGGACCACGATGATGCTTACCCTTCCGATGCCGGGTGATGCCGGCCGCGCAGACGCGTGATGGCCATGCCGACAAACGCCGACGCCAGGTAGCTGTAGGCGATGATGACCAGCGCGATGCGGGGCTCGGTCGCAATGAACACGATGAGCGCGGCGAAACCCAGCAATTTGATGTAGGCCCGATCCCACCCCAGATTCAGCGTTTTGAAACTGCGGAACCGGATCGTGCTCACCATCAGCAACGCGGGAATCACGACCACGGCAATCGCCGCCAGCGCCTGCGCCGTCCCAATCAGCGGATAGGGATACAGAAAAATGGTCGCCGCGGGCACGCCGGCCGCCGCCGGACTCGGCATCCCGATGAAATACCGCTTGTCGGTCTGCGCGCCGGTCTGGATGTTGAAACGCGCGAGCCGAATCGCCGCCGCCGTCAGATAGAGAAACCCGGCGGCCCAGCCCCACCGCCCCAGCTCCGACAGCCCCCAGGCAAACGCCAGCACCGCCGGGGCCACCCCAAACGACACAACGTCGGCCAGTGAATCGAATTCGACCCCAAACGCGCTGGTGGTGCCCGTCATTCGCGCGATGCGCCCATCGAGCAAATCGAGGATCACCGCAACGCCAATAAAGGGCGCGGCAGTGACCAGGTCGCCGCGCATGGCGTACATCACGCAGGCGTAGCCGCAGAACAGATTGCCGACGGTAAACAGGCTCGGCAGCAGATACATGCCGCGCCGCACCTTCTTGTTGTGGCCGTCGCTCACCTGCTGCAGCGCGCTCATGGGCCTATTCTCCCACGGGAGTGACGAGCAGGCGCGCCAGTACGGTCTCGGCCGCCCGGACGGTCTGCCCCGGGCGCACCTCGATCGTCGCGGTCGTCGGCACAAACACATCCATCCGGGAACCGAACTTCATCAGACCGAGGTGATCCCCCGCTTTGACCCGGTCGCCCGGCGTCAGCCGACAGACCACGCGTCGCGCCAGGATCCCCACCACCTGGCGGGCAACGATCGGGATGCCGTCGTGATCGATCCAGATTTCGGAACGCTCATTTCTTCCCGATTCAGGTTTGTAGGCCGGCAGAAAACTGCCGGGCTGGTACGCCACGTGCGTGACGCGGCCCGACACCGGCGTCCGGTTGATATGCACGTCCATGACGGAGAGAAATATCGTGATCTGCTGCCAGTCGCGGACGGTGCCCTCGGGGTCGGTCGGCAGATCGGTCGCATCCGCGACACCTGTAAACATCACGCGCCCGTCGGCCGGTGACAGCACCAACGTCGGATCCTGCGACGCCGATCGATCGGGATCACGGAAAAACAGGGCGATGCCCAAGGGCAGGATCAGCCCCACGACGGCTCCCCACGCCATGCCCGCCCACGCCAGGACGGCGGAGGGCACCACAGCCAGCAGCACAAACGGCGCTGCGGCACGATCAATTCGCATCAGACTCCACTCACACTTCCGGGTGGTCCGTCCCGCACTCGTCCGGGGGGACGATGCGCGGGGCGGACCACCCACAACGCTGCAAATGAGTGTAGTCGGTCAGCGGTGTGTGGACACACCCTCTGGTGCCTGGAGAGCCGCCATGCGGTCCTTCAGCGCCAGTTTCTGTTTTTTGAGGGCAACTTCTTTCAGGTGCAGAGCGTGCGGGAGATACGGTAACGCGTGCAGGTGCTGCAATTCGAGGTCGAGAGAGTGATGCGCTTGCTCGAGCTGTTCGTAGAGTGGGACTACCGGATCGTCAGCCATGCCGGCCTCCTTCCGAATACCGCAAAACTTACCACCGCGATCCGGACCGGGCAAGCCTTCTCTTGACCGGACTCACTTTCCGGCCCGATCCAGCCGGTGGTGCCACAGGATCAGGGCGTCTTCGCGCGGTTGTTCGTAGTAGTCGCGGCGGACGCCTTCAACGGCAAAGCCGAGCGATTCATACAGGGCCACCGCAGGCACATTGGACCGTCTGACCTCGAGCGTTGCCGCTTGTGCCCCTTCGGCCACGGCCAGTGCGAACACGTCTGTCAGCAGCCGGCGCGCATGTCCCTTCCGCCGGGCATCCGGCGTTATCGCCAGACTGTTGATGTGGAGTTCACCGGCCACAATCCAGCAGGCACAGAAGCCGATCACGCGCCCGGGAATTTCCTCGAGGAGAAACAGCCGCGCGACAGGATTCTCGCGCAGCTCCCGCGCGATGGCGTCGATGCCCCACGGACGATAAAACGACGCCGCCTGGATGGCGGCCACGCCGGCCAACGACTCATCGGGCCCGGCACGACGCACTCTGATCACGGCGGTCATGCCTGCGCAATGCGGCGGTCACGTGCGAGTTCGACATCGGGCCGGCGGATGTACACCGGTCGCAGCGCATGCGGCGCAACAAACGGGCACACACCCGACGCGGCGAGCCGGGCTGCACCGGCGGCCAGCGGCTCACAGGCGTCCATGACCTCCAGCCCCGCCATCGTCCACACCTCGGCATACCGCACCGCCCCGCTGCCGACGACCACCACGGGATCCGCGAAGCCGGCGACGGTCACGGAGGCGGGTGCCCCGACCAGGGGATCGCCGAGCGGCGTCATTGTCGCGCCGTCCCAGCGAAAGGTCGCCGTGAACACTTCCCCGCGCATGCCATCCAGGCACGCAAGTACTGTGCGGGGTTCGCCGTTGGAGCGTGTGGCGCGCCAGCCTTCGGCCAACGCATCGAGCGTGGATACGGCCGCCACGGGCCAGGACCGCGTCACCGCCAGCCCCTGCGCGCAGGCCATGCCGATGCGCACGCCCGTGAACGAACCCGGGCCGCAGACCACCGCCAGATGGGTGACGTCCTCGAGGCGCTGGCCCTGGGTGGCCAGCCAGTCGACGAGCGCCAGCGGCAGCCGCGCGGCATGCGGCACCCCGGTCTCCTGCATCGTCGCCGCGACATGGCCCTCTCGCGACAGCGCGAGACTGCCTGCGGGTGTGACGGTTTCCAGCGCGAGAACGACCATGCGCTGAATGTTATACTCCCCGCAGTCATCCGCACTGTTTCCCGTGACAACCGTACCCGCCCCACCGGCCACAACTCCGGCCATGCGCCAATATCTCGACGCGAAGCGCCTGCATCGCGACGCGATTGTGCTGTTCCGCATGGGCGACTTCTACGAGATGTTTTTTGAGGACGCGATCGTGGCGTCGCGGGTGCTCGAACTGACGCTGACCTCACGCGCCAAAGACGCCACCGGCACAGCCATCCCGATGTGCGGCATGCCGTTTCACGCCGTGGACGGCTACCTTGCACGCCTCGTGAAACACGGCTATCGCGTCGCCATCTGCGAACAGATCGAGGATCCGAAGAAGGCCAAGGGACTCGTCAAACGCGAAGTGACGCGTGTGGTGTCACCCGGCACGTTTACGGACGCGGGGTATCTCGACGCGCGCGAACCGGCCTTCCTTGCCGCCGTGGCCCGTATCAACGCCGACACGGTCGGCCTGGCCGTCATTGACGTCTCGACCGGGGAATTCTCCGCCGCGGAGTGGACCGGCCCCGGTGCCGATGCGTCCATCGCCGCGGAGATCGCGGTCCTGCGACCGAAGGAACTGCTCATCGCCGATGAGGCGCCGGTCGACGCCTGGGTGCCGCCGCTGGTGACGCCGCGGGTCACGCGCCGCGAAGCCTGGGCATTTGATGTGGGCCGCGCGCGGGAGCTGCTACTCGACCAGCTCCGCACGGCCTCACTCGCGGGATTCGGGCTTGACGACGCCCCGGCGGCCACGGCGGCCGCAGGGGCCATCGTCGGGTACCTGCGCGACACACAGCGGGTGGACCTGGCGCATGTGCGCGACATCTCGCGGCGTGTCTCGACTGACGCGCTCCTGATCGACCCCGTCACGCTGCGGCATCTCAACGTGATTGAAGGCGTGGACGGCGGCCGCGCCGGGTCGTTGCTCGACGAACTCGATCGCACGGTGACGTCGATGGGCGGACGCCTGCTTCGCTCGTGGCTGATTCGTCCGCTGGTGGCGCTCGCGCGCATCCAGGACCGGCTCGACGCCGTTGAAGACTTCGCGTTCCGGTCCACCGAGCGGGCCAAGATTCGCGAGCTGCTCAAGGGCATGCACGACCTTGAACGCCTGGTCGCCCGTGCGTCGCTGGGCACGGCTGGGCCGCGCGATCTCGTCGCGCTCCGGCAGTCGTTGTCGCTGCTGCCGAAACTCCGCAGCATCGTGGCTCCCCTACAGGCTCCGCTTGTGCTGAGCCTGCTCGCGGAACTCGACGACCTGACCGATCTCCGCGACCTGATCGAACAGACGCTGCTCGATGAGCCTCCGGCGATCGCCCGCGACGGCGGCGTGATTCGGGACGGCGTCGATGCCGAGATCGACGAACTCCGAACGATCAGCCGCGGCGGCAAGACCGCGATTGCAGCGATGGAGGAGGCCGAGCGCGCGCGCACCGGCATCAGTTCGCTGAAGATTCGATACAACCGTGTCTTCGGCTATTACATCGAGATCACGAAGGCGAACCTCGCCAACGCGCCAGAGGACTACATCCGGAAGCAGACCATCGCGGGCGGCGAACGGTACATCACGCCAGCGCTGAAGGACTACGAGGACAAGGTCCTGCACGCCGACGAACGCATCGTCGTGCGAGAACTTGCGTTGTTTGAATCGCTGCGCGGCCGCGTCGCCTCAGAGGCTCCGAGAATCCTGGACACGGCGCGTGCCGTCGCGGCGCTCGACACCCTCGCAGCGCTCGCGGACACGGCGGCGGCCGGCAACTACACGAAGCCTCACGTCCACGACGGCGACGAGTTCTCGGCGCTCGACGCTCGGCATCCGGTGGTCGAGCGGCATGTCGCGGCGGCGTTTGTGCCCAACGACGTGTCGCTCAACGGCACCACACAACAACTCGTGATCCTCACCGGCCCGAACATGGGCGGCAAGTCCACGTTCCTGCGCCAGACCGCCCTGCTCTCTGTGATGGCACAGGCCGGCGCCTTTGTGCCCGCCCGGCGCGCCAAACTCTCGATCGTGGACCGGATCTTCGCCAGGGTCGGCGCCTCGGACAACATCGCGCGCGGCCAGTCCACCTTCATGGTGGAGATGCAGGAGACGGCGTCGATCCTGCACACGGCCACGTCGCGCAGCCTCGTGATCCTCGATGAAATTGGTCGCGGCACTGCGACGTTTGACGGACTCAGTCTCGCCTGGGCCGTGGCCGAACATCTCGCCACGAGCGATCGCGCGCGCCCGAAGACGATCTTCGCCACGCATTATCACGAGCTCACGGATCTTGCCGACGGCATCGCCGGTGTCGTCAACTTCCACGTTGCAGCACGCGAGTTCAAAGACGACATCGTGTTCCTGCACAAGGTCATCGAAGGCCGGTCGGATCGCTCCTACGGCATTCAGGTGGCCCGTCTCGCCGGACTGCCTCCGGCGGTCGTCCGGCGCGCGACGGAGATTCTCCGTTCCCTCGAACAGGATGAACTCCAGCGCGGCGGCCGCCCGAGCCTGTCGGGATCGCCCGCGCCCGCGCAGGCCCAGCTCGGGCTTTTCCAGGCCTCCGCAGAGCCGCACGTCGTCGTCGAGCGCCTCCGCGCGCTCAACGTGGACGCCCTGACCCCACTCGAGGCGCTCAACCTGCTCGCCGAGCTTCGGCGGGAGGCCGAACAGTGAAGCTTCAGCTTCGGCAGACCGTGGTCGCGCTGGCTCTGCTCCTTACCGGGTGCACCGCTCAACCTCCTCGTCCCACCGACGTCATTGTCGTCGGCATGACCAACAGCCCGACGAACTTCGATCCGGCGATCGGTTTGGACGAAGCGTCGCAGAAGGTGCATCAACTGCTGTACAGCTCGCTGCTGCGGATCGATGAGAACCTGCGCGTGGTGCCGGATCTTGCGACCTCGCTGGAATGGCCCGACCCGTCCACCTACGTCGTCACCATCCCGGACGGCGTGAGGTTTCATGACGGACGCGCGCTGACCGTCAAGGACGTGGCGTTTACATTCCGGCGTTTTCTTGACCCGGCGTTTGTGTCCGGCCGCAAGGGCGCCTATCGATCACTCACGGCGGTGGACATCCTCGATGACCACCGCGTGGCCTTCCGGCTCGCGGAACCGTCGGCGTCCTTCCCCGTGAATCTCGTCATGGGTCTCGTGCCGGAAGGCACCGGGGCCGAAGCCGCCCGGCAACCGATCGGTTCAGGTCCGTACAAGCTCGCGTCGTTCATTCCGGACGAGTCGACGACACTGACGCCCTTCGCGGAATACCACCGCGGAGCCCCACGGAACGCCGGACTGGTGTTGCGCGTGATCCCCGACGAGACCATGCGGGGCCTGGAGTTGCGCAAGGGATCGATTGACATGGTGGTCAACGACCTGTCGCCGGACATCGTGGCAGGCCTCCGGAAGTCCGCCGGCGTGCAGGTTGTCACCGCGCTCGGCACTGACTACGCCTACATGGGCTTCAACCTCCGCGATCCCATGCTGCAGGACCGGCGCCTGCGCCAGGCCATCGGCTACGCCGTGGACACCACCGCGATCGTCGATCACCTTCGGCAGGGACTCGCCGCCACGGCCGTCGGCATCGTTCCGCCGATGTCCTGGGCGCACAACGGCAACGCCTTCCGGTTCACGCGCAACCTCGACAAGGCACGCGCGCTGCTCGATGAGGCCGGCTACCCGGATCCGGATGGCGCCGGGCCGCAGCCGCGCCTCACGCTGAGTCTCAAGACGTCCACCGCCGAGGCGTATCGTCTGCAGGCCGCGGTGATCCAGCAGCAGCTCTCAGAGGCCGGCATCGCCCTCGAGTTGAGGTCGTACGAGTTCGCCACCCTGTTTGCGGATGTCATCCGGGGCAACGTGCAGCTCTACACGCTGCAGTGGGTCGGCGTGACCGATCCGGATATGTTGCGCCGGGTTTTTCACTCGTCGCAGGTACCGCCCGCCGGATTTAATCGGGGTTACTACAAGAACCCCGAGGCCGATCGTCTGATTGATGCCGCCACGGGCACCCTCGCGGAAGCTGATCGCGGTGCGCTCTACGGACAAGTGCAGGAGATCATCGCGAACGACGCGCCCTATATCAGTCTGTGGTACAAGACGAACGTGGTGGTCGCACAGTCGCACCTCACCGGCATCACGTTGTCACCCACCGCCGAATTCACCTTTCTTCAGTTTGTCGCGCCACGGAGCCAGTAATGCCGCAGCCCACCGATTACGACCAGTACCCCAACCTTACCTTTCTGGGCGTTCTGCCTGAGCCCCGGTCGTACGACGACTCGGCTGCCGTGATTCTCCCCTGTCCTTTTGAGAAGACCGTGTCGTACATGCCCGGCACGCGCTTCGGCCCCCGCGCGATTATCGCCGCGTCCGCCCAGGTCGAGTTGTGGGATGAAGAAGTCGGCGTGGACGTGCATCCGCGCGGCATCTTCACGATGCCGGAGATGGATCTTTCGCACGGTACCATGGACGCTGCGGTCGCGCACATTCGTCGCGTCGCGGGCGAGATCATGGACGACGGCAAGTTTCTGGTGACGCTGGGCGGTGAACATTCGATCACGCCGCCGCTGGTCGCCGCTGCCGCTGCCAGGCACGAAGGCCTCACGGTGCTGCAGATCGATGCGCACGCCGATCTCCGCGACGGCTACCAGGGCGAAGCCAACAGCCATGCGTCCGCGATGATGCGCACGCTCGACCATGTGGGATCACTCGTCCAGGTCGGCATCCGCAATATCTCGGAGGAAGAGGCCAGGGCCGTGCCCGGCCTGAACACGACGATCTTTTATGACTGGAACATGCGGGACGACCCCAGGTGGATGGACCGTGTGCTGGACTCGTTGACCGGTCCCGTGTACATCACCGTCGATCTTGATGGCCTGGAGCCCGGATTGATTTCTGCAACGGGGACACCCGAGCCCGGCGGTCTCGCCTGGCGCGAAGTGACGACGCTCTTACGCCGCACCTTCGAGCAGAAACACGTCGTCGCCTGCGACGTTGTCGAACTCTGCCCGATTCCCGGGCACTGGTCGTCGAACTTCGTCGCGGCGCGACTGGTCTACAAGTTGCTGACCTACAAGTTCGGTCTCAAGTAGGGCGCGCTGGGTTGTAGCGCGCCATCGTACGCAGGGCGCGCTGGGCTTGCGCGCGCCTAACCCAGCTTCGTCAGTTCCGTCCGCGCCTGGGGCACGAAGAGCGAATCCGGGAACTCGTCCACAATGCGTTTGAACGTCGTCCTGGCTTCGGCCGTCTTGCCGGCCTTCTGGTAGCCGCGCGCCAGTTCCATCAGCACGCCATCAACCGGCAGCATGCCGTCGCGGTCGGCCGCGAGCGTCTCAAGGATCGGCAGGCCCTTATCGAACTGTCCCGCCGCGATCAGCGTCTCGGCCTGCCCCATCTTCGCGGCCGCCGTGTAGAGATCATTCCCCGCCGCATCGATGGTGGCCTGGAAGCCCTTCTCGGCGTCGGCATACCGCCCCATGGCTGCGAGCGACGCGGCGTGATGATACCGGGCCGCCGTGCCGGCCTGCGTGGACGGATACTGGTCGATGACCTGCTGGAAGGCGGCGAGCGCGGCTTCGTTGCGGGCCTGCTCGGTCGGGAACGTGCCGGCCTGCTGCGTGGCGCCGGGCACCGTCGGCGCCGGCACGATCGGCGAGTCGTAGGTCTGCATGGCGATGGCCAGCAGCGACTCGGCCTTCGCGTCCGTCCGTCCGCTCCACCACTGATACGCGCTCGCGATGAGGACCACGGCCACCACGGCGACAACGCCGATGACGATGCGGTCGCGGTTGGCCGCGAGCACTTCGGTCGCCGACGCGACGCGCAGTGCAAAATCGTTCTGCTTCAGCTTGTGACGCTGTTCTGCCTTCATTCAATCCACTCCAAGTCCAAGACCAGACAGTTTACCGTGGAACCCCGGGACTTCGGAACCCCGGGACCTCAGAACTTCGGGAAGTTAGGACTTCGAAGATGTGGTGCGCCCGGACCGATTTGAACGGTCGCCCCCCGCCGAGCGGCCATACAATCAGCAATGCCGACCATATCTGACGCTGCGTCGGAGGGCCGGCGGATGGACGCCCGGAACATCTCCTGGATCCTGTCGGGCACGCTCGACGAGTGGTACGGGATGTGGGCGCCCCAGGCCTTCCCCGCGCCGCGGCTGGCCGCGCTGCTACGCCAGCTGCAGGCCCTCGCCCCGCGCGATCCCGCCACACGGTTCCTCGAGGCGCGGTGGTTGATGCGCAACGGCGATGTCGAAGCGGCCGAGCCATTACTTGAGGACCTGGTGGCCACCGCGGGGGACGCACGGTTCCCCTTCCCGACCAACGGCAAGTGGATTCGCCCGCCGTGGAGTTCGGTCCGGATGAAAGCCAGGCTGAACCTGGCGTTCGTGTACGACCTTCGGGGTAACCGCGCCGGCGCGTTGCGCGTGTATCACAACCTGCTCGCGTCACCCGACCTCCAGACCGAGGCCCGCGCCGCGGGCTACGCTTACGATGACATCCGGTGGTGATCGACAGTTACACCCGACAGCCGTTCACGGGACGGCCGGAGGAAGCGTTCCGTCACTATCGAGCGACGACGGCGATTCCAGCTTGCGCGCCGGCGCGGTGAGCCTCACCGCGGAATCTGTGACCAATCGCGGCCTGGCGGGGACGAGCCGCAGACGCGGGTCGTTGCGTCGTGCCAGAATCCACGCATGCTGCGAATCTCCCGCCTGACGCTGGCGGTCGTGATGTCCGGGCTGGCGCTCCGGTGTGGCGGAGACCCGCTGGCCGACGATTCCGTCGGATAAGGTCGGTTATGTCTGGGAAAGACCCACGTAATACGGACTATCGGCTGTCGGTCGAACCGGGGGGGATTCATGGATTTCAAAGTTGGAGAAAAGGTTAAATTAAGGCGAATCCGAACACGATTCACATTAAGGTCGACTTCAAGAACTCCAAGGGAGAAATCATGACACGCAAGCGAAGTGAACTTGCCAGGCTTATCCAAGAACAGATAGGTAACTCCTGAACCGTGTTCCTCTCTATTAAGAACGAAAAGGCGATCTTAAATTCCTCATTCGTCCTTTTCTCGAAACATCCTAAGGTGCTGGTCCCACTACTTCTAGTGTGGCTGGTCTATGCACCTTTTATACTCTGGTACAAGTTTTACTACGATGGATCGAACAATCTTCTTGTCGCATTCGGGATTATCGCCTTGTTTTCGTTCATTCTGTCGATGTCCTGTTCCGTCTTGCTTGAGATGATTGAAGACTTAGAGACAGGAAAGCCAATTAGCCTCATAAAAGCGTTCGGACACTCGTTTCTCCTGAACTTTCCACGTGCTCTTTTTTTGATCCTCCTTTGGACTGTGGTTTGGTTCTTATTGGCAGTGCTGCAGGCAATATTCTCCAAAAAGAAAGACGAAAATTCGGACGAATTCAATGCAGAAAACGCCGCCAGAGCTGTGGCTGGCATGGACGGGAAATTTTCAGTTAGTGCAGCATTTTTCGATGCCCTAAAAAAGGGTGTCAGGATGCTAGTCTTTCTGATCCTGCCAGCGATAGCCTGGGAAGGAAAAGGGCCTTTCAGCTCCGTGAAGCGAGGGTTAGGGATCTTCCGCACGAATCTCGCATCCTTCTCGAAGGGATTTCTCCTCACAGAGCTTACGTCCGCCCTCATCTTTCTACCTGTTGGGCTACTGTTTCTAAGTTTGGGTCTCCTAAGGAAAGTTGGAATTCCAGCTCAATTGCCGACCGAAGCATGGACAGTTGTATTCATTTATATCGCGTTTGCTTGGAGCTTTTCGATCTACCTTGAACAGATGTTTTGCGCCGAATTGTATATGTGGCATCTGAAGTGGGAATCTGCCGTAAAGGTAGCAAAAGAAAAGGGACGTAAAGGTCCGACCTCACTGTCTCAGGTAAAAAAGCCGTGTCTTCTGGATGAAGTGAACGACCTGATGTGCCTTGCTCCCAATGCACAGGTCGCGAAGACCGCGACGGTAGAGTGATCTGTCACGATCACCCCTGATTTTAATCGATGCACCATTGGTCCGGGGCTATGCGGCGTTCGCTGCCGCTCGCGTACCCCCAACGTTATCCAGGGGCGATGATGAGTCGCTCTGCGGCCTGGCTGGGTAGCATCTCGCTCCAGCCCTTTGCAAACTCATTCGGTGACTTCATCCCCAGCGAACTGTGCGGGTGAAGGCTGTTGTAGTCCTCCTGTCTCCAATTCTCGATTTTTCTTCTCGCATCATCGATATTCCGGAACACATGCCCGACCCTGTATCATGCCGTGCGCGTCAGCACAGCCGCTTCGGGCTCGCCTGCCCGTCGCACTCCGGAAGCGGCCGCTTACGGCGTCCTGACAGGAGCACCATTTGAGCGAGTATTGCGTCCACGGCGGCGATCTCTATCAGTTCATCGGCGAAGACTTCCGAGACATCGATGCGGCGCCCGAGACGCTCGCGGCCGACGTGCTGGATGCCTGGTACCCGCCCAGCCCTCGGGTGCTGACCTGCCTGCGTGACCATCTGTCGTGGGCCGGCCGTACCTCGCCACCACTGCGCGGGCAGGGGCTGAAGCGGGTGATCGGCGAGGCGTTCGGTATCCCGGAAGCGCAGATCGTGCTCGGCAACGGGTCGTCGGACCTGATTTTTCGGCTGCTGCCCGACATCTTCCGGCAGGAGGGGCCGGTGGTCATCCCGGCGCCGAGCTACGGCGAGTATGCCCATGTCCTGCAGCGTCTCTGTGGGAAGACGGTGCACTACTTCCCGACCTATGACACCGGATTCCGCATCGAACCCGCCGCCCTGGTCCGCACACTGGACGAGACCGGCGCCGGGGGATTGGTGCTCGTCAACCCGAGCAACCCCACGGGGCAGTGCCTGAGTACCGAGTCGATCCGCGCCGTCCTCGAGGCCATCGGCGGCCGCTGCCCCTGTCTCATTGACGAGACCTACTTCGGCTATCTGCCTGACGGCGACGTCTCGCTTCAGGCAGAGGTGCAGCGCCACCCGAATCTGGTGATTCTTCGCTCGCTCTCCAAGATCTACGCGCTCAGCGGACTGCGCGTCGGCTACGCCCTGGTCTCGCCCTCGTACGCCAGCGCACTGCAGGAGCGCACGCCGCCCTACACGGTCTCCACCCTGGCGCAGATGGCGGCGATCGAAGCGCTGCGCGACCCCAGCTACGCCGGGCAGATGGTAGCCGCCACACGGGAGCGCCGCGCACACCTGCGCGACGAGCTGCGCAGCATCGAGGGCCTGCGCGTGGTCGACTCGCACATCAACAGCCTGCTGCTCGATCTCGAGCAGTGCACCCTCGATGCCGGCGAACTCGTGCAGCGGCTCTCGGCCGACGGTATTCTGCTGCGCGACATCAGCAGTCAGGGCGACCGGTATCCGGGGCGATTCGTGCGCATCAGCGTGCTCGATTACGACGCGAACGCCCGCATGGTGCAGCGCCTGCGCGCACATCTGGCGCCGGCGGCCTCGGCGTCGTGAAGATTGCGCTGGCGACCACGTCGGACCCGAGCGTCCGTGCGCTGAGGGACGGCATCTGCGATGTTGCCGACAGGGCGTTTCAGGCTATTCCCCGCAGCGAGGTGCTGCGCCGCTTCGACGACTACCCGGTCATCAGTGTCGCGCTCGACGGCGCGCGCGTCCGCGGCTTTCTCTTCGCGTCGTGGCACGAGGCGCGCCCGCATCACTACATGGGATTCCGCCTGACGGCAGTCGATCCCGACTGGCAGGGACGCGGCGTGCTCAGCCGCCTCTCGACGCGCGTCTTCGTCCGCTACTACCTGCGATTCTTTACGCGGAAACTGCTGCGCCTGCGCGTGTCGGACCGGCTCTACTGCTTCGGCCGCGTCTGCAGCCCGATTGCCTACAAGACGCTCCACATCGGCCAGCGCATCTATCCGGACCTCATCGGGTGCGAGTGCGACGAACTGCCTGCCGAGGTGCGGGCGCGCTACACGGAACTCGCCGACCTCGCGGGCCTCACAGGTCTTGATGCCCGCACAGGGCTGCTGCCGGACGGCGCAGCCAATGCGGGACTGGCGCCCGGCGGCCGTGACATCTCCGTCGAGGAAGGATGGGCCACGCCGTGGAATCGCTACGTCACGCACGGGTCTGAGCTGCTGGTGCTCTTCCCTGTGGGGCTGTGCTTTCCTCTCTGGCACTGCCGGAATCTGCTGCGGATGGGGCTGCAGCGACTGAGGCGGTAGCCGTGTGGGACGCCGTGCGTGGACCGCTCGGGCTGATCGGAAGCGCGGTGGTCACGGTTGGATACGCAGCCACCGTGCGACTGCTTGCGCCGTTCCCTCGCGTGACCCTGCGGCTGATGCCGCACTGGGGACGTGCCGTGCTGTGGTGCATGGGCGTGCGCCTCGACGTGCGTGGACGTGTTCCAGACTCCACCGCCGACACGATCTGGGCGGCAGCGCACACGTCCCTGCTCGATACCTTCGCGTATCCCGCATGCCTGCCGGCTCTCACCGTCTACGTCGGCAAGCTCGAACTGGCACGGATTCCACTGCTGGCGGGCAGCTACCGTATCCTCGGGCATCTGTTCGTCGACCGGCGAGGAGGACGTGCGGCGATGCAGCGATTCTTTGACGAGGTCGCGCGTGTGCCGCGTGAACGCCCCATCTTCATGCACCCGGAAGGCACCCGCAGCTACTCGGACCGCATCGCGCCGCTCCACCGGGGCTGCGCCCGCATCGTCAGCCGCACAGGACGCACGGTTGTGCCGATCGCGTCGCAGGGCGGTGAGGCACTCTGGACAGCAGGCCGGCACTGGCCCGCACGCGGTATGCTTCGCATCGCGATCGGCGCGCCGATGGTGATGCGTCAGGACGAGGACGAGCAGGCGTTCAGCGACCGACTGCGTGCCGAGATGCAGGCACTCGCGGAGGCACTGCGCGACAGGCCTGCACGCGAACGTCTGGAAACTAGGTCGCCTCAAGGGGCACCGTCGCGGCTCGGCGCG
>Ga0222713_10000895_pt1 | contig 34182 bp, 26 predicted proteins | sample C33_649DmetaG_FD_165061 | JGI IMG/M metagenome (GOLD analysis project Ga0222713, IMG submission 165061) | Estuarine water microbial communities from San Francisco Bay, California, United States - C33_649D | ecosystem: Environmental > Aquatic > Marine > Unclassified | place: USA: California... | reverse complement strand
TCACCGCTGACCATGCTAAGGAGGCCGAGGTCGTAGCGGCGATGGGCGTCGAGCGGGGCGAGGGCGAGCATGCTCTGGATCGCCATCGGGGAGAAGAACTGCACCGAGTCGGCCTTCCCCTCGGCCACATAGGTCATGACGCGCTGGAAGAGACGGTCGGCGCGCTCCTCGGGGCCCATCTGGGAGATGTCGGGGGCGCGGCCCGGGGTGCCGCCCTGTGCACCGCCCGCGAAGGGGGCGTTGGGGGCGGGCGCGGCGGGGGGCGCCTTCCGGAAGTTCTGGCCCGCGACGAAGGCGACGAGGGAGAGGACGGCGATCCCGGCGATCGTCCAGGGGAGGAGACTCCCGGCGGTGCGCGGGGCCGTGGTGGCGCGGGGGGCTGGGGTGCTGCTCCCATCGGCGGCGGTCCCACAGCGGTGGCAGAAGCGGGCGGCGGCGTCGAGCGAGGCGCCGCAGGAGGCGCAGAAGCGGGCAGAGGACATCTGAAAAAGATAGCGGTCGGCGCGGGCTCCGCCGTGGCGCCTGTGATGGGGAGGGGTCGATATTCCCCGTGATGACCCTCCCCGTCCCGACCGATCTCTCCGGCGCCTCGCCGCAGGACATCCTGCGGCTCTGCGAGACGCAGCAGGTGCGGTTCCTCCGCCTCCAGTTCACCGACATCCTCGGCATCAACAAGAACGTCGAGGTGCCGGCGTCGCAGTTCAGGAAGGCGCTCTCCGGCGACATCATGTTCGACGGGTCGAGCATCGAGGGGTTCGTGCGGGTGGAGGAGTCGGACATGCTCCTGCGTCCCGACTGCGCGACCTTCCGGATCTTCCCTTGGGGAGAGCCGGGGCAGCGGGTGGCGCGTGTGATCTGTGATGTGACGACGCCGGAGGGAGAGCCTTTTGCCGGGGATCCGCGGCAGGTGCTCAAGCGCCAGGTCGCGCGGGCCAGGGCGATGGGCTATGTGATGAATGCGGGGATGGAGGCGGAGTTCTTCCTCTTTCGCCCCGCGCCGGATGGGGGCGCCGCGACGCTGACGCACGATGTCGGGGGGTACTTCGATCTCGCCCCGGTGGATCAGGGGGAGGAGTGTCGACGCGAGATCGTCGCGACCTTGGAGCAGATGGGGTTCGAGGTGGAGGCGGCGCACCATGAAGTGGCGCATGGCCAGCACGAGATCGACTTCCGCTACGCCGATGCGCTGACGACGGCGGACCATATCACGACCTTCCGCTTTGTGGTGAAGCATGTGGCGCAGCGCTTCAATCTCGTGGCCTCGTTCATGCCGAAGCCGGTCTTCGGGCAGAACGGGAGCGGGATGCACACGCATCAGTCGCTCTTCACGAATGGGGAGAACGCCTTCTTCGATCCCAAGGGGGCGTATCAGCTCTCGACGATCGCGCACCATTACCTGGGTGGGTTGCTTCGCCACGCGCGCGGGATGTCGGCGATCACGAACCCGCTGGTGAATTCGTACAAGCGGTTGGTGCCGGGGTTCGAGGCCCCGGTGAACGTGGCCTGGTCGATGCGGAATCGGTCGCCGTTGATCCGCGTCCCGGCGCGTCGCGGGACAGGGACGCGCGTCGAGCTTCGCTCCCCCGATCCGGCGGCGAATCCCTACCTCGCTCTCGCGGTGATGCTCGCGGCGGGGTTGAGTGGGATCGAGACCGAGGCGACGAGCCGCGAGCCGGTGGACGAGAACATCTGGGAGATGAGCCATCGCGAGCGGCGGCGGCTCAGGATCGATGACCTCCCGCACGACCTCAACGAGGCGTGCGACGAGCTCGAGAAGGACGAGGTGATCACGGCGGCGCTGGGCCCGCATGTGACGGAGCAGTTCCTTCACGCCAAGCGGACCGAGTGGCGCGAGTACATCTCGCAGGTCTCGGCGTGGGAGCTCGAGCAGTATCTCGCCAAGTATTGAGATGATGCACCGCGTCTGGTTGGTGATCGGGTGCGCATTGATGAGCAGCGCCTGCGGTGGCGCGCGTGCGGCGGGATCCACGAGCACGCCACCCGATGCGGTAGAACTCGTCGACGAGCGGATCGTCAGTGAGGATGAGTGGGCGGGGGTGAGCTTCGCCGACGAGTTGAATGTCGTGTTGCTCGCGATGACCAAGCATCCCGCTGGCGTGTACTATCGTGATGTGGAGCTCGGCACCGGGGCGGTCGCGACGGCGGGGCGTGAGGTCGTGGTGACGTACATCGCCTATCTCACCGATGGGCGCGAGGTCGATCGCTCGACCCCACGTGGGGCGCCGATGTCGTTCGAGGTCGGGAAGGGGACGGTGATCCGTGGCTGGGATCTCGGGGTACGAGGGATGAAGGTCGGCGGGACGCGGCAGTTGGTGGTGCCGGCGCGGCTCGCGTATGGACGGCGCGCGGTGGGGAAGGTGCCGGCGAATGCGCCGATGGTCTTCTTGGTGCGGTTGGACGCGGTACGATGACCGAACTCCTGGAGCGAATGATGCGGCGACTTCTTCTGATGGTCTTTGGTGTGACTGTCCTGGTCTTCACCCCCTCGGTCAGCACGGCGCAGACGGCGCGCCCCGCCCCCACCGATACCATCTACGAGATCATCCTCACGGACGGCTCGACCCTCTTCGGCCGCGTCGTGGAACAGGACGCCGAGCGGCTGGTGGTGGTGACCGCCTCGGGGACACGGGTGGAGGTGAAGCGCACGCAGATCGAGCGGATGCGGATGACCGCCGGGCGTGCGGCGGGGGAGGCGTACTGGAGCAGTGACCCCAACCTCACACGGCTCCTCTTCACCTCGACGGCGCGGCCACTCCCCAAGGGGGAAGGCTACATCTCGAGCTTCATGCTCTTCTTCCCCTTCGTCGCGTATGGCGTGACCGACCGGCTCACCCTCGCCGGTGGGACGCCGATCATCCCTGAGGCGATCGGGAAAGTCCTCTACTTCGCGCCCAAGTACACGGTGCTCCAGCGCCCCAAGGCGGATTACGCGATCGGGATGCTCGGCTTCGTCGTCCCCGAGAGTCTCGAGGGGGGGAGCGCGGGGATCGTCTATGGCGTGGGCACGTGGGGGACGCCCGATCGCGCGATCACCGCCGGTGCCGGCTGGGGCTACTTCACGAACTGGTCGGACGCGTCATTGAGTAACAACCCGGTGATCGTGCTCGGCGGGGAACAGCGGATCAGCCGTAGCGTGAAGCTCGTCACGGAGAACTGGCTCCCGTTGAGTGCGTCGAGCGTCTTCGCGACCGGCGGGGTGCGCTTCATCGGGGAGCGGATCACCGCCGATCTCGGGATCGGTGGATTTGGCGAGACGGGGTGCTGTATCCCCCTCGTGAACTTCGTCTACAACTTCGGCGGGAAGGCGAAGTAGGATCGGCGCGCGTCGAGGACGTGCGCTCGACCATCGAAGCGCTTACGGGACGCGGCGGCGCGTCCCGGTGAAGGTGGCGCCCCCCCCCATCCCGACGAACTCCACCACACCGGTGAGCTCGGTCGCGGAGCGGATCGCGCCGCGGAAGACCAGGGTGACCGGCGAGTCACCGCCCTCCAGCGCGAAGGAGATCGAATCGCCGGCGATCGTCCCCTTGAGTGCGCGAACACCCATCCGCCCGGACTCGTACGTCCCACTCACCTTGGTGCCCTCCTGCTTGAGCACCACCGTGGGGGTCCCGGTGCCGTTCTCGGTCACGACGGCGAAGTCCCAGGTGCCGGAGAGATCACGGGGTGCGCTCGGCGTGGTCCCCTGTGCTCCCGCGGCGCAGGGAACGAGGAGGGCGATGGCGAGGACGGTGCGCAGGGGACGGAGCGACATATGGCGAGGACGCGAAGGGTGAGCGAACGACATCTCCCGTAACTTAAGGGGATGTCGACCATGGGTCCTCCTGCGCCGCCGTCCGATGACGCGCTGCACCGACGACGGCTCCGCGCCATCGTCGGGGGCTCGATCGGGAATCTCGTCGAGTGGTACGACTGGTATGCCTACTCGGCCTTCGCCCTCTACTTCGCCGGCGCGTTCTTCCCGCGGAGCGACGTCACCGCCCAGCTGCTGCAGACGGCGGCGGTCTTCGCGGTGGGGTTCTTCATGCGGCCGGTGGGGAGCTGGCTCATCGGGCGCTACGCCGACCGCCATGGTCGCCGTGCGGCGCTCACCCTCTCGGTCACGCTGATGTGCGCAGGATCCCTCATGATCGCGGTGACGCCGGGATATGCGACGATCGGGGTGATGGCGCCGGTCCTCCTCGTGGTGGCGCGCCTACTGCAGGGGATCAGCGTGGGGGGAGAGTACGGCGCGAGCGCGACCTATCTCAGTGAGCGAGCCGGTCGCAAGCGGCGTGGGTTCTACTCGAGCTTCCAGTATGTGACCCTGATCATGGGGCAGCTCCTCGCCCTCTCGGTGCTGCTGGTGTTGCAGCGGGTGATGAGCGAGGCGGCGCTGATGGCGTGGGGGTGGCGGATCCCCTTCGTCTTGGGTGCGTTCGCCGCGGTGAGTGCGATCTGGATGCGACGGAGCCTGGACGAGACGACGAGCTTCACCGTGGCCAAGGCGGCGGGGGTGGTGGCGGAGGCGCCATCAGGTCTGCGGGGACTCCTCGCGCATGGGCGCGCGGTGGCGACGGTCTTCGGGCTCACCGCGGGCGGCGCACTCGCCTTCTATGTGTTCACGACCTATGCGCAGAAGTTCCTGGTGAACACCACGGGGTTCAGCAAGGCGACCGCCTCGCAGATCAACGCGGCCACCTTGGTGGTCTTCATGTGCGTGCAGCCGGTGATCGGGGCCTGGTCTGACCGGATCGGCCGGCGCCCGATCCTGATGACCTTCGGGGCGCTCGGAGCGCTCGGGACGGTACCCTTGCTCACCGCGCTCGAGACGGCGCGGAGCCCACTGGTCGCCTTCGCCCTCTTGACCGGGGCGTTGCTCGTGGTCTCCTGCTACACCGCGATCAACGCCGTGGTGAAGGCCGAGCTCTTCCCCACCGAGGTCCGGGCGCTGGGGGTGGCCCTCCCCTACTCCATCGCGGTCTCCCTGTTCGGTGGGACGGCGGAGTATGTCGCCCTCTGGCTCAAGGGGGTGGGGCATGAGCGCTGGTTCTATTGGTATGCGGCCGTGGTGATGGGGGCCTCGTTCGCGGTCTACGCCCTGATGCCGGAAACCCGGGATACGTCACGGATCGTGGAGGAGTAGGGAGACTCCACCGGTTTGGGGGCCGCATCGTCCCCCCGTGACCTCTGCCCCTCCTCGTAGGTCTACCGTACGACTCATCAGCGGTCTTTCCTCTTCGCCCGTGCCTCAGATGACCAAGCGTCTGCTCGCCCTATTCACTCTCGTCTCCCTGGTCGCGACCTCCTCATGCATCGACGAGGTACTCGCGCCAGCCGATGCATCAGTTGCGAACCTCGAGATCGTGAGTGGGAACAACCAGTCGGGCCGTCTCACCGGTCCACTCGCGGACCCCGTGGTGGTGAAGGTCACCACGAAGGCGGGACAGCCGATCACGGGCGCGACGGTCGAGTTTAGGCCCGATACCGGCAGTGGGACGGTCAGTTCGTCCTCTTCAGTGAGTGATGCCGAAGGGCTCGCCCGAGTGAATTGGACGCTCGGGAGCTCGTTCGGGACCAAGACCCTCGTGGCGACGGCGGGTGACAACCGAAGGGTGACCATCACCGCGACGCCCGTCCCGGACCGGCTCGAGCTCACCAGTGGGAACAACCAGATCGGTCGTCCCTCGGCGGAGTTGAGCGGCCCGGTGGTCGTGAAGGTGCTCGATCTGGCGGGGCGTCCGGCCGCTGGTGTCGCCGTGACCTTCGCGCCCGAGACGGGGAGCGGGTCGGTGGTCCCGAGCCTCGTCGCGACCGAGTCCGATGGCATCGCGCGTGCGGTCTGGACCCTCGGGGCGGCGCCCGGACCCAAGGTGCTGCGGGTCACCGCGGCCACGGCGACCTCGCCGGTGACGGTGAATGCGACCGCGGCCCTGAATCGGATCATGCTGGTGAGTGGCAGCGGCCAGTCGGCACGGATCAACACGACGTTGGCCGACTCGATCGTGGTGAAAGTGGTGGACCCGAATGGCGCGGCACTGCCGAATGTGTCGGTGACGTTCGCGACGACCTCGGGGAACGTCTCCCCGACGCCACGGTCGACCGATGCGCAGGGCCTCGCGAAGGTGCGGTGGACGCTCGGTACGACGGCCGGCGCCGTCACGCTCTCGGCGTCGGCGACGGGCGCGGATCCGCTCGATGTCTCGGCGCGGGCCCTCAAGGCCGATAGCGTCTTCCTGAGTGCGGGAGGATCGCAGACGGGGCGCGTCGGCTCGGCGCTGCCACAGGAGGTCGTGGTCGAGGTGCGAGACAAGCTCAGTCAGGTCGTGATGCCGGGGATCGCGGTGACCTTCACGCCGACCGCCGGGAGCGGATCGGTCAACAACGGTACCGTCGTCACTGACGCCGCGGGTCTCGCTCGGACGACCTGGACCCTCGGGACCACGAAGGGCACCAAGACCCTGAATGTCGCTACCGTCGATGCGGGGGAGTTGAGCCTCACGGCGACGGCGCTGCAGGATACAAGCCGTTCAATCACATCGACTGGCAGTGGTCAGACCGCCGCCGTCACCGAAGCCTTGCTCAACTCCCTCAGTGTCAGGGTCGTCGATCGATTTGGTAATGCTGTGGTGGGTGATACCATCGTCTGGGATGATCGGGTCACCAATGGGGCCACCGTGGCTCCGCTTCGCTCCATCACCGATGCGAATGGCGATGCGAGCACCTCAGTGCGACTCGGGGTTGCCGTGGATTCGACACTCATTCGGGCTCGCATCTCCAACCGACAGGACACGGTGACGTTCCTGGCGACCGGAACGGTCGCCTATACCGAGGCCCGCGTCGGCAACTTCTTCTCCTGCGCGGTCACCGGGGAGGGACGGAATTATTGCTGGGGCTTCAACGGCAATGGGCAGCTGTCCAAGCAGCCTAGCCTGACCACCCCGACCGCTCGGCCGTCGACGCCGATCACCGCGACCGATAGTCTGAATGGGCCCTTCGTCAACTTCAGAGATCTCTCTCTCGGACGCACCCATGGGTGCGCGATCTCGATCAACCGGCAGCTGCTCTGCTGGGGCAGCGGGAACGGGAACTTCGGAACGGGTGCGCTCGCATCCGTTCCATCGGTGAATGCGGTATCGACGACGGTCGCCGTCACGACCGGTGAGGCCCACACCTGCGTCCTCGACATCGATGGCCGGATTCGCTGTGGCGGCGAGAATCAGCAGGGGCAGTTGGGTGATGGGACGACCACGTCCCAGATCGGGAATGTCTTCACGACGGTGACCACGGCGAGGTTCTCGTCCGTCTCGGCCGGCCGGTCGTTCACCTGCGCCTTCCGGCGCTATGACGGAACGAATGCGACTCGCGTCCCTCAATGCTGGGGCGATAATAGCTTGGGGCAGTTGGGCATCGGGACCACGGTCAATGGTCTCAGCCCCGCCACGGTCTCCGACCCGTTGGCGCAGGCCGCCTTCGATTCCACGAGTTTGGTGACCGGTCTCGCCCATGCTTGTGTCCTCAACACCACAGGCAATGCCTTCTGCTGGGGATCCAACGGGTCGGGCCAGCTCGGGAGCTCCGCGGTCGCCGCCGGCCCTGGCCGGTTTGCGACGACGATGGTCGCGGTCGACATGCCGGTCGGGAAGACCTTCGTCCGGCTCGCGGCAGGCGACAATCACACCTGCGGTCTCACCTCCACGGGCGAGGCGTTCTGCTGGGGGCTCAACTCGCGCGGTCAGCTCGGAGATAATTCGCAGACCAATCGGTCGGTGCCGACCGCGGTGGCCAGTGGTGGCATCCTCTTCAAGTCACTTTCGCTCGGCGAGCTGCACAGCTGTGGCGTGGAAGGGGTCCCGGGGACCTCTGGGACGACGGCCGTCACCGGACGCGTGTTCTGCTGGGGTGATAATGAGTACGGGCAGCTCGGTGACGAGATCACCGCTGGGAAGACCACGCCGATCCTCACACCGAAGCGTGTCGTGAACCAGCCCTGAGTTCGGGTCAGTCGACCGTGAGGGTTCTGACGGCCTCGAGGGTCACTCCCCTCGAGGCCGTCGTGCGATCAGCCCCACCACCGGCCGGTGATCTGACGCCACGGGCTCGGTGATCACCTCGGCGCGCAGCGGGATCCACCGCGTCGCGGCGCGCAAGAAGATGTAATCGATCTCCTGGTCGGGCTTGGTCGACGAGAAGGTGAAGTGATCCTCCATCGGCTTGGGGAGCTCCTGCGCCCGGGCACGGAAGAGCGCGAGGGTGCGCGACGCCGGATCATCGTTGAAATCGCCGAGGAGGATCACGGGGTGCCGGATGGTATCGACCGCTGCCGCCACGACCTGGGCCTGCGCATACCGAAAGGCATCGTCCTCGACCCAGTCGAAGTGCACGACGATCGCCACGACGGTGTCGGCGAATGGCGGGATCGCGATCTCCGCCGCGAGCGCGACGCGCGGCTCGTTCCCGTTAGGGAGACGGATCACCGTCTCACGATGGATCGGGAACCGTGAGAGGATCCCGAGGCCATACTGGCCCCCCTGATACGGCATGAAGGCCCCGAAGGCGGCGTGCATCCCGAGCGAGGCGCCGAGGGAATCGGCTTGCGGGACACCCCCGCTGCGCCGCACACGGTCATCCACCTCTTGGAGGCCGATCAGGTCCGCTTCCAGGCGTCGTAAGACCTCGGTGGTGCGGGTGAGGTTCACCTGGTCGTCCATCCCGCGGCCATGGCGGATGTTGTAGGAGACGATCCGCAGAGGCGGGAGGGCGGCCACTGCGACACCGCGACCGATGCCGCCCCCTGAGACCGCGCTGCGCTGCCCGGTCGTGGGCCGTGTGCAGGCCAGGCTCGAGGCGAGTACGCTCCCAGCGGCCAAAAGCATGAGGGGGGTGTGTCGGAGGTCCATGGCGCCAAGAATAGCATCGCGCGCCGAACCCGGTATCGTTCAGTCGTGCCAGACGCGCTTCCACCAGACGACCTCGCCGCACTCGACTTCCCCCCCGACCTCATGCGTCGGATGGGGGAGTTGGTCGTCGCCCGCACCGTCGACTATCTCGCGACACTCCCCGATCAACCCAGCTGTGGCGAGGTGCACGACGAGGGTGTCGTCCGCGCGATGCGCGAGCCGGCGCCAGAGGAGGGGACGCCGCTCGAGGCGTTGCTCGATCCCCTCTTCGACGAGTGGATCCCGCGCTCCTTCAACACCGCCAAGTCAGGCTATCTCGCCTACATCCCCGGCGGTGGGGTCTATCCCGCCGCGCTCGCCGATTTCATCGCGGCGGGGACCAATCGCTTCACTGGGGTCTGGATGGCGGCACCGGCGTTGGTACAGCTCGAGGCGAACGTCCTTGACTGGCTCCGCGACTGGATGGGCTTCCCGCAGGGCACAGCGGGACTGTTCACCACCGGGGGCTCGATGGCGATGTTCAACGCCATCTGCTGCGCCCGCGAGCGGCACCTGGGGCCGGAGATCCGTCGGGGGACGATCTATGTGTCCTCTCAGGCGCACCACTGCATCGAGAAGGCGGCGAAGCTCGCCGGTATCCATCACGATCGGGTGCGCACCATCCCCTGCGACGACGATTTCCGGATGCGGGTCGATCCGCTCGCCGCGGCGATCGCCGCCGATCGGGCGGCAGGGCTCACCCCGTTCATGGTCTTCTCGACCGCGGGGACGACGAACACCGGAGCCGTGGATCCCATTGAAGCTGTGGCCGATCTCGCCGCGCGTCAGGGGCTCTGGCATCACGTCGATGGCGCGTATGGCGGCTGTTTCCATCTCGTCCCCGAACTCCGGCCGCTGCTGCACGGACTCCCCCGCGCTGACTCACTGACTCTCGACCCGCATAAGGGGCTCTTCCTCCCCTACGGCACGGGGGCCTTGCTCGTGCGTGATGGGTCGGCGCTCCGAGCGCTTCATAGCTCGACGGCGGGCTATCTCCCGCCCAATCAGGACGAGTTCTACGATCCCGCGCAGTTCGGCCCCGAGCTCTCGCGCGGCTTCCCGGGGCTCCGCCTCTGGCTCGCGTTCAAGCTCTTCGGTGCGGCGCGGTATCGCGCCGCGCTCGCGGAAAAGCGCGTCCTGGCGCTCGAGGCGGCGGAGGCGCTCCGTCAGGTCCCGGGGCTCGTGCTCGATGCACCGCCCCAACTCTCGCTCCTCGCCTTCCACCTCGCAGGCCCCGCGCTCCCCACGCTCGCCGCACAGAATGCCGCGACGCAGGCCCTCCATGAGCGCGTCACCGCACGGGGTGATGTCATGATCACCGGATGTACCGTCGATGGCCGCGTGCTCGCCCGCATCTGTGTGCTGAGCTTCCGTACGCGCCGCCGCGACATCGGGATCGCCGTCCGGCAGATCGCAGAAGAGGCAGCGATACTCACACGCGACGCCCCCTCGCCCGCATGAGTCCGCTCCTCCCAGCTGTTCCCAGGGATGGTCACGACCCCTACGCCGCACTCCGGCACCCGAAGTTCTCCCGCTACATCGTCTGCCTCTTCGCCCTCACCCTCGGGATCCAGATCCAGGGGACGGTCGTCGGGTGGCAGATGTACGACCTCACCAAGGATCCCTTGGCCCTCGGGCTGATCGGACTCGCCGAGGCGCTCCCCGCGCTCAGCACCGCGCTCTACGCGGGGCACGTCGCCGACCAGCGGGACCGCCGGACGATCTCGCTCATCGCCCTCGGCGTCCTGGTCTGCTGCAGCGTCGCGCTCTGGGTCCTCGCGGGCCCGGCGCCCCTCGGGCTCGACGCTCTCACCATCGATCGGGTGACGGCGATCTACGGCGTGATCATCGTGAGCGGGGTCGCGCGCGCCTTCCTCCAACCCGCTCGCCAAGCGCTCTCGGCCGAACTCGTCCCCCGCGCGCTCTTCAAGAACGCGATCACCTGGCGCAGTGGCACCTGGCAGCTCGCCTCCGTGGCAGGCCCGGCACTCGGCGGCCTCCTCTACGCGGTGGGCGGCACGCTGCTCGCCTTTGCGGTCGATGCCGTGCTGATGCTGATCGCGGTGGTCGTCTTGCTGTCGATCAACCATCGCTCCCCGGTGCGCGAGGGGAGTGGGGAAGGGGTCTGGGAGTCGGTGGCTGGCGGGGTGCGGTTCGTGGTGCGCGAGCCCGTGATCCTTGGGGCGCTGACGCTGGATCTCTTCTCCGTGCTCTTCGGTGGGGCGGTGGCGCTCCTCCCGATCTTCGCGGCCGAGATCCTCTCCGTGGGGCCGATCGGGCTCGGGGTCTTGCGGGCCGCCCCGGCGGCCGGGGCGGTGGCGATGAGCCTCGTCCTCGCGCGGCATCACGACTTCGAGCGCACCGGCCACACCCTCCTCTGGGCGGTCGCCGGGTTCGGGGCCTGCATGATCGGCTTCGGGCTCTCGACGACCTTCTGGCTCTCCGTCGCCCTCCTCTTCGTCGCCGGGCTCTGCGATATGATCAGCGTCGTGATCCGGAGCACCCTCCTGCAGGCCCGTACCCCCGAGGGGATGCTTGGGCGGGTCTCCTCGGTGAACCAGCTCTTCATCGGCTCGTCGAACGAGATCGGGATGTTCGAGTCGGGGGTCACGGCCCGGTGGTTCGGGACGGCGCCGAGCGTGGTGATCGGGGGGTGCGCGACCCTCGTGGTGGTGGGGTCGGTGGCCTGGTTCGTCCCGGTGCTGCGGCGGTTGGGGCGGCTCCATCCGGACGAGCGGGTCGGGGTCTGATCCGGCCCTCGAATCGATGCCACGGATATGCCCCATTGCGATCGCTCTCGGTGGACGTTTGAATCATGCACCGATGCGATGCGAGCCTCTCCCGTGACGGCCTCTTCCCGCGCCCGCGGCGCCGCGTCGTCCCCGCTCGTCTGGGTCTTGGTCCCCGTCGTCCCCACCGACGATCCCAACCTCGCTTGGTATAGCGATCACTCGATGGCGCATGCCGAGTTCGCGCGGGCCTTCGAGGCGCTGAAGGCCGAGTGGCGCTGGCAGCCGATCTCGATGAAGGATCACAAGCAGGTGATCGCGCGGATGGCGAAGGAATCCGCTGGGCGCGATACCACCGTGCTCAATCTCTGCGACGGCGATGAGATCAACGGCTCGCCCGGGCTGAGCATCATCCGTGCGCTCCGGACGCATGGGCTTCGATTCACGGGTTCGGACGAGCGCTTCTACGATCTCACGACCTCGAAGATCGTGATGAAGCGGCTCTTCGATGACGCGCAGGTCCCGACCGCACCGTGGGCGGTGGTGCCGCGCGATGGCGTGGGATGTGCGCCCCTCTTCCGATCGATTGGCGCGCCGTTGATCCTGAAGCCCGCGATCTCCGCGGGGAGCCTCGGGATCGGTCTGAAGTCGGTGGTGCATTCGCATCAGGCGCTCCGTGCGCAGCTCGCGCGGCTGCACGATGGGTATCGTGGGTGGAGCCTCGCCGATGGCGGGGCGTTCGTGGAGCGCTTCATCGATGGTCCCGAGTTCACGACCTTCATCGTCGGGTCGGCGGAGGATCGTCGGCGGGCGACGATCTACCCACCGGTCGAGCGCTTCTTCAACCCGACGATCCCGCGCACCGAACGCTTCCTCTCCTTCGATCGGCTCTGGGGGCTCTACGAGGAGGAATCGGAGATCGACGGCGGGGATGGGGAGCTCTGGCGCTATCGTCCTGCCCGGGCGGATCTGATCGAGCGGATCAATGAGGTGAGCTGGCAGGCCTATAAGGCGGTACACGGGCGCGGGTACGGGCGCGTCGATCTCCGGCGCGATCGCAAGACCGGCGAATTCCAGGTGCTGGAAGTGAATGCGCAGTGCGGTCTCTCCGAGGACGAGCTCTACACCTCGATCGGGGCGATCCTCCGCTTTGCGAAGATCCCGTACCATCGCGCCGTCCGCGCGATCCTCCAGGCCGCGAACACCCCATGAAGGTCTGCGTCCTCCAGCCGGATTACTCGTCCTCCGGTGTCGATTACCGCCATTACGATCCGGCGCGTGATCTCTCGCCCCTCCTCCCGGGGCATGAGGTCCATCATGTGGCGATCCACAAGCTTTCGACCTATCGGCAGCTGCAGGGGCTCGTCTCGCAGGGGTACGACATCTTTGTGAACCTCTGCGAGGGCTATCACGAATGGGACACCCCGGGGGTCGATGTCTGTCACGCCCTCGCGGCGCTGAATCTCCCGCACACCGGCCCCACGGCGACCTTCTTCCACGTTCCGAAGCCGACGATGAAGTATCTCGCGACCTCGGTCGGGGTCGCGACACCGATGCATGTGCTGCTCGACGCGCCCGCCCTCGCGTCCGCACATCGAGTGGGGGATGCCGTGACGGTCGATCGGCTCCTCGCGCCCGTGACGGCCCTTCGCATGCCCTGCTTCGTGAAGCCGGCGCACTCCGGGGACAGCCTCGGCGTCGACGAGCACGCCGTCGTGCGCGATCGCGCCGCGCTCCTCACGCAGGTGCTACGACTCGCGGACGAGTTCCCGGAGCTGCTGATCGAGGAGTACATCGACGGACGTGAATTCACCGTGCTCGTCGTCGGGGATCCCGATCGCCGAGGGAAGGGGCGTGCGCTCACCCCGGTCGAGTATCGCTTCCCTGAGGGGTTCCGCTACAAGAGCTATGCCCTCAAGACGAGCGAGATGCATCCCGCGGCCAACGTCGCGGTCGATGATCCGGCGGTCGAGACGCGTCTCCGTGAGGCGGCTGAGCGGATCTTTGCCGGTTTCGGCGCGATGGGGTATGCGAGGATGGACTTCCGGATGGACGCTGAGGAAACGCTCTGGTTCCTCGAGGTGAACTTCACCTGTTCGGTCTTCTATCCGGGCGACCTCGCCGCCTCCGCCGATCATATCCTCCGGCTCGATCCGATGGGTCCTCGGGGCTTCCTCGAGCGGATCATCGCCGAGGGGATCGCGCGGCACCGTGAGCGGCAGCCGCTACACGAGATGCAGGGGAACGCGATCGCCGGCTATGGCGTGGTCGCGCGTCAGGCGATGGCGCCCGGCGATGTGGTGTTCCGCGGGGAGGGACGCCCGTATCGCTTGGTCACGCGCTCGCATGTGCTCGCGCAGTGGGAGGCCGGTGATCAGGAGTTCTTCCGGCACTACGCCGTCCCGATCAGCGACGAGGTCTACGCGATCTGGGACGAGGATCCCACCGCCTGGGCGCCCATGAATCACAGCTGTGCGCCGAACACCGGATACCGCGGGCTCGATGTCGTCGCGCTGCGCGCCATCGCGGCGGGGGAGGAGCTGACCCTCGATTACGCGCTGATGCTGAATGAGCACAGCGCGAGCTTCACCTGTCAGTGCGGGGCGCCGACCTGTCGTGGGACCGTACAAGGACGCCCCGGTACGACGATCGGACGGCCGTCTCGCTGACGGTCAGACGCTCCTCGGCTCCCGCCGCAGGCTGAAGGTCCCCTCGATCGCATCGCACGCCCCTTCCACCCCACGTTCGGCGCGCACCTCGGCCGCGACGCGCGCCGACGCCGCTCGATATGTGGGATCCGAGAGGAGTCGATCGAGTTCCATAGCCACGCGCCGTCGGCGGTAGCGCGTAGCCGAGACGATCCGCGCCACGCCGAGCTTCGCGGCGCGATACGCATTGTCCGGTTGATCGTTCGCGAAGGGGACCGCGAGCGTCGGCACGCCCGCTCGCAAGGCCTGCATCAACGTGCCGACGCCGCACTGCTGGACGACGACGGTGCACCGCGGCATGAGCAGGGAATGTGGGGCCCGCTCGACCACGAGCACCTCGGGCGGATAGCTCGCGCGCAGCATCGCCGGATTCTCGGGTCCGACGAGGAAGATCGCGCGCTGGCCGAGTGCGCGGACCGCCGCGAGACTCTCCTCCCAGAAGCGTCCCGGTGTGAGCACCGCTGACGAACCCAGCGTGAAGAGGATCGGGGCGGGACCGGCATCGAGGAACCGCTCGATCTCCGGTGAGAGCGCGGTCCCATGTGCGGCGTCATGAAACATCTGCCCGGTGACCACGACGTTGGCGGGCCAATCGGGCTGTGGTGCCCCGAGCACCTTGGAGAAGAGGGCGAGCACCAGGTGGGGACTGTGTTGTCCCTCGAAGAGTGGGCTCGGGGCGGGCGGGAGCCCTTCGCGATGCCGGAGCGCGGCGACTGGTCGCGTCCACCATTGCGAGATCACCCGCGCTGACCACGCGAGGAGACGGCCGGGCCAGGCGCCGAGTCGTTCGACATGCCGCACCCATGGGGCGGGGGGGAAGATCGGGAGATCGGTCGCCGAGAAGAGGGAGATCGGGGAGAGCACCGTGCTCGCCCAGGGGATGCCATATCGCTCGGCGAGGATCGGGACGGCGAAGGCAAGCGGGTGACTGATGAAGAGGTCGGTGTCACGCACCCGTGGAAGGAGCGCGGCGTGCATCGCGGCAGCCTGGGGGGCGACGAGATCCTTCACGATGTACTCCGCCCCGCGCCAGCGACTCATCAGACGCGAGACGATCGCCGTGTCCGTCGGGCTGATGTCTGGTGGGATCGGGTGGAAGTCGAGGCCGGCCTCGGTGACGATCGGCCCGAAGTAGGGCATCGTCGCGATCGTCACCGCGTGGCCTCGGGCACGAAGTCCGAGGCCGAGGCCGATGGAAGGGTCGACGTCGCCGTGCGAACCCCAGCAGGCGATCAGGAGGCGCGCCATGGATGAAGGATAGCGAAGGGGGTGAAGCCGATCGGCCTCACCCCCCCGAGGATCAGGCGGTCAACAGTCTCCCAGTCCGGTCACCTGACCGCTGCGACTCAGACCGGGAACAACATCTCCCGATACCGCGGCAGCGGCCAATACGCATCACCGATCGTCAGCTCGAGCTGGTCCGACACCGTCCGGCACGCCGCCATGCTGTCCGCCCCGGTCGCGGTCAGGAACGCGGCGCACTTGGCGATGTCATCGTGCAGCGCATGCGCTCGCGCGATCGCCGTGTGCAGCGCCGCGGTCTTCCCCTGGAGCGCCGTCACCAGCTTCCCCACCTTCTCCGCCGCCGCCTTCTGCGGGATGCTCTTGATCCCGCCCTGCTTCGCTTTCGCGGCCCCCTCGGCCAGCAGGCTGAGGTAGCCATACCCCGCCGGCAGGATCTGCGTGTCGAGCATCTCCGCCAACGTCTCCATCTCGATCAGCACATCCTTCACATAGCGCTCGACGCGCACATGGTAGCGGCTCTCGAGCTCGGCCTCGTTCAACACGCCGATGCTCGTGAAGAGCTGCTTCGCCCCCTTGGTCTGGAGCTGTGCCAGCGCCTCCGGGGCGCGCCGCAGATTGAGGAGCCCGCGCTTCTTGGCCTCCTTCACCCAGGCCTCGCTGTAGCCGTTCCCCTCGAAGCGGATCGCGCTCGTCTCCTTGAACGCCTTCTGCACCACCTTCAGCGCGGCGTCATCGACCGACCCCCCCTTCTTGAGCTCGGCGCGGAGCGCGCCGGTGAGCTCGACGATCGCCTCGGCCACGACGGTGTTGAGCACCATCACCGGGAAGGCGATGCTCTGCGACGATCCCACCGCGCGGAACTCGAACTTGGCCCCGGTGAAGGCGAAGGGCGAGGTACGGTTACGATCGGTGTTGTCCTGTTCGATCTCGGGGAGCTTCGCCACGCCGAGGGTGAGCATCGCCTGCTCCGCCTTGGTCCCGGCACGGCCCGCGATGATGTCCTCGATCATCTTGGTCAGCGCCGCTCCCATGAAGACCGAGATGATCGCCGGCGGCGCCTCGTTGGCGCCGAGCCGGTGCTCGTTCCCGCTCGTCCCGATCCCGGCGCGGAGGAGCCCCTGATGCTTGTGCACGCCCTTGAGGATGGCGGCCAAGAAGAGGAGGAAGCGCACGTTCTGGTGCGGCGTCTTCCCCGGCTTGAGGAGGTTGATGCCGTCGAGGGCGTTGTCGCTGGCGATCGAGAGCGACCAGTTGCAGTGCTTCCCGGAGCCGTTGATCCCGGCGAAGGGCTTCTCGTGCAGGAGCGCCTGGAGCCCATGGCGCATCGCCACGTCACGGAGCACCGACATCACGAGCTGGTTGTGGTCGACCGCGATGTCCGTCTCCTCGAACTGCGGCGCCATCTCGAACTGACAGGGGGCGACCTCGTTGTGCCGCGTGACGATCGGCACGCCGAGCTTGTAGAGCTCATGCTCCACCTCGGCGAGGCAGGCCTGCACGCGCTCCGGGATCCCACCGAAGTAGTGGTCCTCGAGCTGCTGGCCACGCGGCGGCGGCGCGCCGACGAGGGTGCGGCCCCCCATCACGAGGTCGGGGCGCATCGCGACATGCGTGCGGTCGACCATGAAGAACTCCTGCTCGGCGCCCATCGTGGTGTAGACGCGGAGCGCGCCGACATCGCCGACGGTGTCGAGGAGTTCACGCGCCGCCGTCGAGAGGACCTCGCTCGAGCGGAAGAGCGGGGCGAGTTCGTCGAGCGCCTCGCCGTTGTAGCCGATGAAGACGGAGGGGATGCAGAGCGTCTTGGTGCCCGCCGCCTCGAGGAGGAAGAGCGGGGAGGCCGGGTTCCATGCGGTGTAGCCACGCGCTTCCCAGGTGGCGCGCAGGCCACCCGACGGGAACGACGAGGCATCGGGCTCCGACTGGATCAGCTGCTCGGCGGTGAAGCGCTCGATCGCGCGCCCCTGCCCGTCGAGCGCGAGGAAGGCGTCGTGCTTCTCGGCGGTGAGCCCCGTCTGCGGCTGGAACCAGTGACAGAAGTGCGTGGCCCCATGGGTGATGGCCCACTCCTTCACCGCCTTCGCGACGGCGGGTGCGATGGCGGGGTCGAGCTTCTGTCCGAGGCGGATCGCCTGCGTCAGCTTCTCATAGACCTCGGCGGGGAGCTTGTCGCGCATCTGCCGCGCGCCGAAGGTGTGGCTGCCGAAGTAGGCGGAGGTCGGCGCCGGCGTGGTGCCGTTGGACGGCAGGTCAGGAACGATCGGTGCGCGGGTGGCGATGGCGCGCATGGCGTCGGAGCGGGCAGACATCAGAGGTCAGGGCTCAGGGTTCAGGGGTCAGGTGGTACGAACACCGAAATAAACCCACCCAATGAGCCCAATTCAAGTAGAATTTGCAAAAATCGCACAAAAAATAGTGCAAATAGCATAAATGTCCCAAAAAACGGACATAAATAAGACCGCCTGGTGCCAAAAACGCAAAAAAGCCGACCCGATTACCCCCGGGCCGGCCCCAAAATCTCCCTCCGCACGCCCGCTTCAGTGCCCCGGAATCTCACCTCTCATCCCTGATCCCTTTAACCCGGCCTCGAGAACTCCCATCTCTCCCACGGCCAGAGTACCTTCCCCCACACGGCGCCGTGGCCAAGTGGTAAGGCGGCAGACTGCAAATCTGCTATTCGTCGGTTCGATTCCGACCGGCGCCTCTCGTCATCCCTCGCAGCGCATCAATGCCTGCAGGACCTCGCCCAACACCGCATCATCGTGGGCGATCGAGGTGAACCCCGCCTCGAACTGGCTCGGCGCCAGATAGACCCCATGCGCGAGCATCTGATGGAAGAACCGACCGTACCGCGCGGTGTCGGCGGTCTTGGCTGACGCGTAGTCGGTCACCGGGGTCGCGGTGAAGAACGACCCCCACATCGTCCCCACATGCGCCGCCTGGAAGGGGATCCCACGCCCCTCGGCCCAACGCGTCAACATCGTCACCAACTTCGCCGCCGCCCGCTCGGCCTTCGCGAACATGCCCTCGCGTGAGAGGATCTCGAGCGTCGTGAGCCCCGCGACCATCGCGACCGGGTTCCCGCTCAACGTCCCCGCCTGATACATCGTCCCCGCCGGCGCGACCTGCGCCATCAGATCGGCACGCCCACCATATGCGCCCACCGGCATCCCCCCGCCGATCACCTTCCCGAGCGTGGTGAGGTCGGGCATCACGCCGAAGCGCGCCTGCGCCCCCCCCATCGCCACACGGAACCCCGTCATCACCTCGTCGAAGATCAGGACGGCGCCATGCTTGGTGCAGAGCGCACGGAGCCCCTCGAGGAAGCCGGGATTCGGACGGATGAATCCCGCGTTCCCCACCACCGGCTCGACGATCACCGCGGCGATCCCCTCGCGATGTGCATCGAACATCCGTTCCACTGCACCGAGGTCGTTGTACGGCGCGGTGAGCGTATCGGCGGCGGTCCCCGGCGTGACCCCCGGGGAATCCGGGAGCCCGAGCGTCGCGACGCCGGAGCCCGCGGCCACCAAGAAGGCATCACCGTGCCCGTGATAGCACCCCTCGAACTTGAGGAGCTTCGCGCGCCCCGTCGCCGCGCGTGCCAGGCGCACCGCGCTCATCGTGGCTTCGGTTCCGCTCGAGACGAAGCGCACCATCTCGATCGACGGCACCAGCGCGATGATCCGCTCCGCGAGATCGGCCTCGAGGGCGCAGGGTGCCCCGAAGCTCATCCCCGTGCTCACCTGGCGCTGCACCGCCTCCACGACCTCAGGATGCGCGTGGCCGAGGATCATCGGGCCCCAGGAGAGGACGAAGTCCACGTAGCGCTGGCCATCGGCGTCCCACATGTAGGGCCCCTGCGCCCGCGCGATGAAGCGCGGCGTCCCACCGACCGAACGGAAGGCGCGCACCGGGCTGCTCACCCCACCCGGCATCACCGTGCGCGCGCGCGCGAAGAGTGCCTCCGATTGCGTGGTGCTCGGCATCGCCGCGTTCGGTGCCGATGCGCTGGGCGAGGTCATTCCGCCGTGGACAGCCATCGCGCGACCTCCTTCGCATAGTAGGTGATCACCTGGTCGGCGCCGGAGCGACGGATCGCGACGAGCGACTCGATCGCGGCGCGCCGCTCGTCGAGCCACCCGCGCTGGGACGCCGCCTTGAGCATCGCGTACTCCCCACTCACCTGGTACGCCACGAGGGGATGCGGGAAGGCATCGCGCACCTGCCGGATGATGTCGAGCGCGCTGCCCGCGGGCTTCACCATCAACAGGTCCGCGCCCTCATCGACGTCGAGCTGCACCTCGACCAGCGTCTCGCGCGCATTGGCCGGATCCATCTGATAGGCGCGACGATCACCGAAGGCGGGTGTGCTCTCCGCCGCGCCACGGAACGGACCGTAGAACGCCGACGCGTGCTTCGCGGCGTAGCTCAGGATCGGGGTGTCGAGGAACCCCGCGACATCGAGTGCGCTTCGGATCGCGGCGACCTGGCCATCCATCATCGCACTCGGCGCGACGATATCCGCACCGGCGGCGGCATAGGCGACCGCGGTGCGACCGAGCAGGGGGAGTGTCGCATCGTTGTCGACGACGCCCGACTGATCATGCACGATCCCGCAGTGCCCATGGGCGGTGTACTCGCAGAGACAGACATCGGCGATCACGAGGAGTCCTGGCGCGAGCCGCTTCAACTCACGTATCGCCTTCGGCACCGGCCCCTGTGGATCCCAGGCGCCCGCGCCAGCCGCGTCCTTCCGCGACGGGATGCCGAACAGCAGCACGCTGCGGATCCCGAGTGGGAGGATCTCTCGCAGCTCTTCCTCGAGCTGATCGACGGAGAGCTGCGCATGCCCCGGCATCGTCTCGATCGGCTTCTTTACGCCAGTGCCCTCGACGATGAAGAGGGGATGGATCAGTTGCGAGACGTCGAGCGAGGTCTCGCGCACGAAGGCACGGAGCGCCGGGGTGCGCCGTGTCCGGCGCGGCCGCAGGCCATGGAGTGGCGCGTCGGTGGGCTGCTGATCGGTCATGCGAATGGGAAGCGAAGAGGGGAGGCGGACATCGGGTCAGACCGCCATCGATCGAGGCGTGAGGGAGCGCAGGAGCGCATCGACGAGCCCGGCATCATCATGCGTGGCAGCCACCGCGTCGACTGGAAGACCGGCCGAGCGAGCGGCCTCTGCCGTCACCGGGCCGATGCAGACGATCAACGGACGCGTGCCAGCATCGAGTGAATCGAGCCCGATTCCAGCCGCGGTGAGCCCCTCGGCCACATGGCGCACCGTGGAGCCACTCGTGAAGGTGATCGCATCGATGTGCCCATCGCGCAGGATCTCGACGACCCCGAGTGAGCCGGCATCGGAGACGGTGCGATACGCCACCGGTGCGGTCACCAGGGCGCCGCGTGCCACCAAGCCGTCGTGCATCGCGGGACCGGCAAGATCTCCGTGGGGCCAGAGCACCGACTCGCCCGGCGCCACCGGCAGCTCATGCCCGAGCACCTCGCCGAGGGCACGCGTCGGCACGAAGGCGACCTCCGCTCCCGCATCCTCGAGCGCCCGCGCGGTCCCAGAGCCCACCGCCGCGATGCGCAGCCGAGCCGGCCAGGCGAGGCCGAGGGAGCGACGCGCATCGTTCAGCGCACTGACGGCATTCCCGCTCGTGCAGACCAACCAATCGAAGGTGTCGAGGTGACGCACCGCCTCGAGGAGCGGGGTGAGATCCTCGGGCGGCATCAGGCGGATCGCCGGCGCCGCGATGGGGATCGCCCCGAGCGCGCGCAACGTCTCCAACAGCCCCGCACTCTGCTGTGCGGAGCGGGTGACGACGATGCGTCGGCCGAGGAGGGGCCGGTCACCCATTCGTCGAGGATTGGGATGCGAGGCTCGACTGTGCGAGCGCCTCGGCGAGCAAGGTCGCGCCACCGTCACGCGCCAACGCCGCCGCGGCGCGCTCGCCGATCGCCACCGCGTCGGTGATCGCCCCGTACTCCTGGACGCGCACCAGGCGGCCATCGGGTGCGCCCACGAGCGCGGTCAGCGTCAGCGTATCGCCCGCGAGCGTGGCGAAGCCGGCGAGCGGGGCATTGCACCCCGCGCCCATCGCGGCGAGGAAGGCGCGCTCCGCCTCCGCGCAGCGCCGGCTCGGGAGATGGTCGAGGGGCGCACAGAGCGCCGCGACCTCCGCATCATCGGCGTGCGCCTCGATCGCGAGGATCCCTTGCGCCACGGCGGGGAGCATCGTCTCGGGCTCGAGATACTCGGTCACGCGTCCCTCCCACCCGAGGCGGGTGAGCCCCGCGGCGGCGAGGACGATCGCGTCGTAGTCGCCGCGATCGAGCTTGGCGAGGCGCGTGTCGACGTTCCCGCGGATGTCGAGACAGATGAGATCGGGACGACGCGCCTTCAACTGACAGGCACGTCGCGGACTGCTGGTCCCCACGCGCGCCCCGTGGGGGAGCTCGGCGAGCCGTCCGGCGCGCGAGATCAGGGCATCACGTGGGTCCACACGCTCCGAGTACGCGACGATCGTGAACTCGGGGGGGAGGGTCGACGGCAGATCCTTCGCGCTGTGCACCGCGAGGCGTACGCGTCGACTGCGGAGCGCCTCCTCGATCTCGGCGACGAAGAGGGAGTTGCGGCCGATCGCCGCGAGGGGGCGATCCTGGATCTCGTCGCCACGGGTGCTGATCCGCTCTAATGCAATGGTCAGCCCGGCGTGCAGGGCGCAGAGCCGCTCTTTCACATGATTGGACTGCCAGAGCGCGAGCTGACTCGCGCGCGTCCCGATCACCAACGATCTCGCAGCTGCCAACCGCCACCCCCGGGGGAGGGGAGGGAAACCTGGACAGACCTTGTCCCGGCGCCCCGCCACATATCGGGCCCTCACGAGCCATCTCCGCGAAGATACGACCAAAATCCCGATCTGTCACGCCTTGCGACCGTCACGGAAACTGGACGGACAGGTCCTAATTCTGGCTAGTGCTTTTTCGCGGTCCCGAGCGTATATACGGGAGACGCGCCTACCCGGATGAACGGGTGGACGTTCCCCCCAGTCGGTCCCTGATGTCCCCTACCGATCGTCCCCCCGTCGGTATCACCCGCAACCGCCCCGACCGCGACGCTACCGCGCCGATCGGATTGCAGGCGCATGGGGTGGGATTCGTCGTCACGGATCCTGGACTCACCATTGAGCAGGTCACGGCACCGGTCGCGGACCTCATCGGATGGGATGCGTCGGCGCTCATCGGCGTCTCGATCGAACGACTCGGTCCGGAGCTGCTCGCCACGATTCGTGCGATGCAGTCGGAGGCGAGTGTGATGGCGCCGCATCCGACCCGCGTGCGACTCGTCGGGGGACGTGGTCCCCTCGTGGCGACGATGCAGGTGCACCGCATCGCACCGAATCGGTTCCTCGTCGAACTCGACGATCTGCAGCGTCGCACGATCCCGGCGCGAGACGATCTGACGACGCGCCTTTCTACCATCGTCGGTCGCTTGGGATCGGCGAACTCCCTCCCCGCGCTCGCGGAGATCGTGAGCGAGGAGATCCGAGGGCTCACCGGCTACGACCGCGTCGGCGTGCATCGGTTCGACGAGGCGGGACACGCCGAGGTGATCGCCGAGTCGCGTCGTCGTGGATTGACCAACTATCGGCATCGCCGCTTCCCCGCGACGGCGGTGCCGATCATCGATGGGGAACGCCTGCTTCGTCGCAAGCTCTTCCTCCTCGGTGATGCGAGTCGGGCCCCGGCGCCCTTCGTGCCCGCGCATGAGGGCACGACGGCGCCGTCGATCGATCTCACGATGGTCGGGCTCGCCGCCGTCCCCGATGCGGTCCGCGCGCGACTCCGCAGCGAGGGGATCCTCGCCACCTTCGAGGCCGCGCTGACCCACGAGGGACGGCTCTGGGGCGTGATCAGCTGCCAGCATCATGCCGCGCGGCATCTCCCCTTCGATGTACGCGCCGCGTGCGAGCTGATCGCCGAGGTCGTCTCCACGCGTATCTCCGCGCTCGAGCACTACGCCGAGGCGCAGGCCGAGGTGTTGGTGCGCCGGCTGGAACATCGCCTGATCGAGGCGACCGGTGGGGATGGGGATTGGCGCCGTGCGCTCTTTGAGGCCCCGCGGCAGTTGCTCCAGCCCCTCGGGGCCACGGGCGCCGCCCTCCTCTTCGATGGCGAGATCACCTCGACCGGTGAGGTGCCCGCGCATGGGGATCTGCGCGCGCTCTTCAGTTGGCTCGACACGCAGGAGGTCGATCCCGTCTTCGCCACGGCCTCGATCGCGAAGCTCCATCCCCCACTCGCGGGGCTGACGCGGACCGCGGCCGGGGTGCTCGCCGTGCGGGTCGGCGGGGTGCGCGGGGAGTATCTCGCCTGGTTCCGACGCGAACAGCTCCGCGACGTGACTTGGGGAGCCGGTCCGGCCCCTGACCGCGCGAAGCGTGCCGTCGCGGCGGGGACCGACGTGACAGCCGCGGCGCCGGCCGGCTGGAACGAACTCGTCCGTGACACTGCCCTCACCTGGAAGATGCGCGAGTGCGCGATCGCCAAGGCGATCGGCGCCTCCCTCGCCGACATGGTGCTGCAGCTGCGCGCGGTGCGGATCCTGATCGCGGAGAATCAGCTCACGGCGATGCGTCGCGCGATCGAGGCGTCGGATGATCCGGTGGTGATCGCGGACGATCGTGGCCAGATCCTCGTCGCCACACGCGCGCTCGACTGGCTCATTGGGGGTCCGCATCGCACGATCGAGACGCTCACCGATCTCGCGGCCTGCTTCGACGACGTGCCCCGGACGCAGGCGATGCTCCAGCAACTCCTCACCGACCGCCGGCCGTGGCGTGGTGAGCTGCGATTGATGGCCCGCGGTGGTGAGCCGGGGACCCCGGTCGCCCTGCGCGCCGATCCGATCCCCGGATTCGATGGTGGGCTCTTCGGGGTGATCCTCATGCTCACCGACCTCACGCAGCGGCACGCCGCCGAGGAGGCGCGGGAGCGGCTCCAGCGGACGATCTTCTCGTCGCAGCGTCCGACCGATGAGGCGCTGCCGCTGACGCCCTCGGTGCAGGCGCTCGTCTCAGCGATCTGGGCGAATGCCGGCGTGGCGGTGAGCGAGATCGCGGACAGCGCCGATGTCGGATCGATCGCGCCGCTCCTGCACGAGGTGGAATCGGCGACGCAGCACGCGGTACACCTCTCCGCGCTCCTGGCACGGCTCACGCACGCCGAGGATGAGGAGAGCCGCCTCGCTTAGCTCATCAGCACGCGCGCCATCACGCCGCGCCTGACATCCACCGCTCGGCCACCACACGGGCCGCCATCTCTTGCCCTTGCGCGATGCACTCGCCGAGGGCGACGCCGGCGCGCCACTGCCCGGTGAGGTAGAGCCCAGGGCATGCGGATTCGGCACGCGCGACCCCGCTCACAACCGCCTCGTGACCCAACTGATATTGCGGGATCGCGCGGGCCCAGCGCTGATGATGCACGAAGGTCGGCTCGCCAGTGGCGCCGATCAGCTCGCGGAGGTCACGCAAGACGAGCGGGAGGACCTCCGCCGACTCCAGCCGTCCGGTCGCCGGCTCTCGTGCCCCGCCGAGGAAGCAGGTGATGAGCACATGGCCCTCGGGTGCGCGGCCCGGGAAGAGCGACGAGGAGAAGATCGCGCCAAGGATCGTGCGGCCCTCCACGGCGGGGCAGAGCATCCCGAAGCCGTCGAGGGCGTGTTCGACCGACGCGCGTGGGAACCCGAGCGCCATCGTCGCGACCGGGGGATGGTGCATCGCCGCGACCGGCGCGAGCGCGTGCTGCGCCTCCACGGGGAATCCCACCCCGCCGATCGCGTGCGCGGGTCCAGCGTAGATCACGGCGTCGACGAGGGTCGAGGTCCGCTCGCCCGACGCATCGAGCTGGAGCCGCCACTGATCGCCCTCGCGGACGACGGAGACGACCCGGGTGCCGAGCACGACGCGCGAGCCGAGCGCCGCGTGCATCGCGGTGGGGAGGGTCGTTAGTCCGTCACGGAAGCTGGTGATCCCCCGCTGACGCACGACCCCCTGCTTGGCCTTGGCCTCGCGCATCCCACCGACGAGGAGCGAGCCATGACGCCGCTCCGCGTGAAAGAGCATCGGCATCGCATAGCGTGCGGAGAGTCGCTCGGGATCGCCGGCGTAGACGCCGGAGACGAAGGGCCCGACGAGATAGGCCAGGATCTCGTCGCCCAGCCGGCGACGCACGAGGGAGGCGATCGACTCATCCTCCGCGTCGCGCACCGCACTCACGAAGGGCTCCCGCAGCAGCCGCAGCTTGGCGGAGCCCGAGAGGGCCTTGGAGGCGACGAGGGACCCCGGCCCATGCGGGAGGGGACAGAGCACTCCATCGCGGACGATGAAGCGCCGCTTGGCCTCCGCTGCGGGCATCACACGCTGGTCGCCGAGCCCGAGTTGATCGATCAACCCCTCGAGCGCCGTCGTCGCGGTGAGCGAGGTCGGCCCCGCCTCGACGAGATAGCCGTCCCGCTCGATGGTGGTGATCACCCCACCGACCCGCCCGCTCGCCTCGAAGCAGGTGACATCCACGCCACGGGTACGCAGCTCGAGCGCGGTGCTCAAACCGGTGATCCCCGCCCCGATGACCGCGACCCGCATCCCTTACGCCTCCGCCGCCCAGTCGCGTGGCGCGAGCATCGCGGTGAGCTCCGCTTCGATCGAGCCCGGCGCATGATCGACCGAGGCCGGCCACGAGGCGAGCGGGGGGAGGGACATCAGGACGCTCTCGGTGCGGGCGCCGGTCTGGAGCCCGAAGATCGTCCCGCGATCATGGACGAGGTTGAACTCCACATAGCGTCCGCGCCGGAAGAGCTGTAGCGCCTTGTCGCGCTCGGAGTAGGGGAGGTCGCGCCGCGCATGGACGATGGGCCCGTACGCATCGTCGAGGGCGCGTCCCACGCTCGTCACGTACGCGTGCAGGGCTTCGGCGTCGAGCTGGAAGGGCGCCTCGGTCGGACGGAGGTGATCGAAGAAGACCCCACCGATGCCGCGCGCCTCGTTGGCCCGGTGCAGATTGCGGAAATACTCGTCGCACCACGCCTTGTGCGCGGGGTAGAGCCGCGGGTCGTGCGAATCGCAGGCCCACTTGAGGGCGCGGTGGAAGTGCCGGGCATCCTCGGGGAAGGGATGCATCGGGGTGAGATCGGTCCCGCCGCCATACCAGGCATCGTGCAGCCGCCCATCGGCATCGGTGAGCTCGAAGTACCGGACGTTGAGATGCACCGTCGGGACCATCGGGGAGCGCGGATGCGCCACCACGCTCACCCCGGTGGCGAAGAAGTAGGGGGTGATGTCGGTGGGCACGTTGCCACCGAGGCGCTTCGCGGCCTCGGGTGGGAGGATCCCCTCGACGAGGGCGCGGTTCACCCCCGCCTTCTCGAAGACCGCGCCGTCGACGAGGAGTCGCGACCGCCCCCCGCCCCCTCCCTGACGCTCCCACGATGCCTCCTCGAAGCGACCGCCATCCAGCCCCTCGAAGAAACGCGTGATCTCATCCTGGAGCTGAGCGGTCCACGCGGCCATCGCCTCGCGTCGCGCGGTGCGTGTCGTGCCTCCTGAGGTCTTCACGATCCCACCTCCATGGTATGCGCTGATGCCGCATGCGCCGATGCCGCATGCGCGCGCGAATCCCACCCCTGCACGGTCTCGATGAACGCCTTCGCATGCGCGACGGGGATATCGGGGAGGATCCCATGCCCGAGGTTCGCGATGTAGCCCGGGCCGTCGATCTTGGCGAGCATCTGGCGCGTCCGCTCGCGGATCACCTCAGGGCTCGCATAGAGCGTGCAGGGATCGAGGTTCCCTTGAATCGCACACGTGGTCGCGTCGGCCACGCCACGCGCCCACGCCGCATCGGTGTGCCAGTCGACACCGAGCACGTCGCACCCCGTGGCCTCGGCGATCTCGCCGAGCGCCCAGCCGGAGCCGGGGGCGAAACAGATGACGGGGACCCCAGCAGTCTTCGCGATCGCGGCGGTGCGCGCCATGTAGGGGAGGGCGAACTCGCGATATTCGCGGGGCCCCAGGGAGCCAGACCACGAGTCGAAGATCTGGAGCGCCTGGGCGCCCGCGGCGGCCTGTGCGACCAAGAAGCGTCCGACGTTGTCGGCGAGCCGCGCCATCAGCGCATGGGAGAAGGCGGGATCGGCGAAGAGGAGCTTCTTCGCGATGCTGAACGACTTGGTCCCCTTCCCCTCCGTCATGTAGGCGAAGAGGGTCCAGGGCGCTCCGGCAAATCCGATGAGGGGGACGCGGCCATGCAGCTCGCGCCGCGTCATGCGCAGCGCATCACAATGGAAGCGGAGGCCCTCCTCGGGGTCCACGTCGTGCAAGCGCGTGAGGTCGTGCATCGTGCGCACGGGATCGGCGAACTGTGGTCCGACCCCCTCATCCACCGTCAGCGACATCCCCATCGCCGCAGGGACCACGAGGATATCGGAGAAGATGATCGCCGCATCGACCCCCATGAGATCGACGGGCTGGAGTGTCACCTCGGTGGCGAGCTCTGGGGTGTGACACATCGTGAGGAAGTCGGCCTTCGCACGCACCGCGCGGTACTCGGGGAGATAGCGACCCGCCTGGCGCATCATCCAGACCGGAGGACGCTCCACCGGTTCGCGGCGGCAGGCACGGAGGAAGAGATCGTTCACGGGAGTGGACATCAGCGGTTCCGAGAGGTGCGAGGGGGACGACGAGCGCCGGCGGTCGCGCGGGGCGGTTCCGGTGGGATGGGGGGACCGGCGAAGAGCGATTCGAGGGTCACACTGAAAGCTTGCAACGCCTCACCATGCGCGATGGCGGTGCGGAGCTTGGTCATCGGACGGGCGAGGAGCTTGGCGACGATGCGATCGGTCGCGTGATCGGCGACCGCATCACCCGCGGCGAAGGTGAGTTCACGACGACAGATCTCCGTCAGGGCCTGCGCGAGGGGACGGATCGCCTCGCGCGCGGCCGCCGCGGCGACCCACTCGACGAAGCTCTCGAGCTCGGCCTCGACGATCGCTTCCGCCGCCGGTGCCGCCGCCTTACGTGTCGCCTCCGCCTGGAGCACCGGGAGGTGCAGGGCATCGAGGTCGGCGACGGTGATCCCGGGGACCCCATGCAACGTCGGGTCGATGTTGCGCGGGATCGAGAGATCCATCAGCAGCAGCGGATAGGTCGAGGTGCCACAGTTCTCACGCGCCTGTCGCAGCGCACTGGCGACGACGACCGGCTCGGTGGCCCCCGTCGCGGCGATCGCGACATCGGCCATCGCGAGTTCCACATGCAACGCCTCCCACGGGGCGGCGCGCCCACCGATCTCGGCGGCGAGCTGCTGGGCCCGCTTGGTGGAGCGGTTGATGCAGACCACATCGCGCGCGCCGAGCTTGTTGAGCTGGCGTGCGACCGACTGTCCCGTCTTCCCACAGCCGACGACGACGAGCCGCGCATGCGCGAGATTCCCGAATCGGTCGCGCGCGGTCGCCGCCGCCTCGGCGCCGACGGAGCGACGCCCACCGGTCAGTGAGGTCTCGGTCTGCACGCGCTTCCCGGTGCGGAGCGCGGTGTCGAAGAGGCGGTGCAGGACGGAGCCCGCGGCACCCGTCTGCGAGGCGCGGCGATAGCAGTCACGGATCTGGCCCAGGATCTGTCCGTCCCCCATCACCTGCGAGTCGAGTCCGGTGGCGATGCGCAGCACGCGGCGCGCGACGTCGAGCCCAGCCTGTCGCTGGGCGATCGCCAAGAGCGCCTTGGCATCGGCCTTGTTCCCCATCCAGGCGCGTGCGATCGCGGTGATCGCGTGGTCAAAGGCGGCCGGGGTCGCCGGGTCGTGACTCGCCGTCCAGGCATAGATCTCGCTCCGGTTGCAGGTGGCGAGACAGACGACCTCGCGCACGTCCGCGTGGAGGTTCCCCGCCTCGAGGCGCGCGATCCGCGCATCGGTGAGGTGGAACCGTTCGCGGGTCGCGACGTTCGCGTGCCGGAAGTCGACCGCCATCGAGATCAGCATGATGTCACCGGCCTCGGAAGGGACCGTTCAGTTTCACGACGGTCCAGTTGAGGTAGATCGCGATGGTGACCCAGGTGAGGTACGGGGCGAACCAGATCCCGGCCTCGTAGGCCAGGGGCCGCGAGGTCCAATACATCCAGAAGATCGACAGCCAGAAGGGCCCCACCTGCCAGAGCGCCCAGTCGGGTCGGCGGGCTCGGAAGAAGAGCCAGCTCCACCAGACGTTGCCGACCCCGTTCACCACGCAGGCGACCTGGAAGAGCAGGCGCTCCTCCGGCGTTCCCCCCGTGCCACGCCAGGCGATGACGCACCCGGTCCCCGCCGTGAGGAAGACGGTCGTCCAGATCGGGCCGAAGAGGGCATCGCGTGGCTTCCACCACGGCTGCCTGAGCGACCGATACCAGGGGCCGATGTCGGTGACGAGTCCCCCCAACGTCGCGACGCTCGCCCAGAAGGCGACCGCCGTGGCGATGGGGATCCACCAGGGGGTGTCCATCAGGCCGTCGCAAGACCGGTGAGGTGCGCAAGGTTCTTGAAGAAGATGCGGACATGACTGAGCGGCTTCGCCCGCACCAGCCGCTTCCGCATGTAGGCATCGAAGGTGAGCCGCTGCACATCCTCGTCGCGGCAGATCGCGACGAAGCGTTCCCGACGATCATCGTCGGTGTACCAGAAGCGCTGCATGATGTCGAGCACCCAGAAGACCTGCCCATGCGCGCGCATGAAGCGCTTGCGCGCGCCGGCCAGCGCGCGCGCCGAGCCCGTGGCGAGCGCGGCTTCGACCGCATCGGCGGCGAGCCGCCCCCCGGTCATCGCATAGAAGATCCCCTCACCGCTCGCCGGAGCGACGACACCGGCCGCATCGCCGGCGAGCACCACCTCACGCCCGTCGTCCCAGATCGGGAGCGGGTGCAGCGGGATCGGGGCCCCCTCGGTGCGGATCGTCCGTGCCTGATCGAGCCCCGTGGCCTCGCGGAGTCGCGCGACCGATCCCTTGAGACTGAATCCCTTCTGGAGCGAGCCCGTCCCGATGCTCGTGGTCTTCCCGTGCGGGAAGACCCAGGCATAGAAGTCCGGCGAGAGCGGGCTCTGGTAATAGACGTCGCAGCGATCGTGTGCGAAGGCGTCGGAATCCACCGTGGGGGACTCGACGATCTCATGGTAGGCGAAGACGAACTTCCCCTCGTCGGCGCGCGGGATGCACTGGCGCGCGACCTGTGAGAGTGCCCCGTCGGCCCCGATGATGTAGCGGGCGCGCACCGAGCGCTCCTCGCCATGCCGCGACCGTCCATCGGTGTAGACCACCCGCGCCACGCCGTCGGCGTCATGCTCGCGCCGCACGAAGGCGCCAGTGCGCCGCACGGCGCCCGCCGAGGCGGCCCGCGTCCGCAGCCATTCATCGTAGACATCGCGATCGACCATCCCCACGAATCCCTCGCCGACGGGGATGTCGACGTTCTTCCCCTTGGGGGAGATCATGCGCGCTTCGTTGATGCGTGCGACGAGCACCGACTCCGGCACCTCGAAGTCGGTGAGGAGTTGTGGGGGGACCGCCCCGCCACAGGGCTTCACGCGCCAGGCGCGATCGAGCAGGAGCACCGAGCGCCCGCGCCGCGCGAGTTCATGCGCCGCCGTCGCGCCAGCGGGACCCCCGCCTACCACCACCACATCATAGGTCATCTCGGTCATGCGATCTCCTCGATGGTCTCTCCGGTGCGCGGCGTGAGCCCGTAGGGGGCTACCAGACGCCACGCAAAGTCCGGGATCATCCGCTTCATCCGATGCGGACGCTCATGTCGCAGCGTGAGGATCCCCTCCGCCGCCTTCATCTCCACCCGTGTGCGCGCGAACTCCAACCCCTTGGGGCCGAAGCGTCGCTGCGCCCACCCGATCAGCGGGCGCGCCCAATCGGGGGCCCCACGCACCGGCAATCCTCCCACCGAGCGCTCGAGCAACTGTACGAAGCTCCGCACCGCACTCGTGCGATCCCCGCGCGACCCTGGGGCGCTCAGCACCACCTCATCGCCCAAGAGTGCGACCAGCTCCTCGCCGCGTGCTGTGCGGACGAGCAACCACTGCGCGCCCTCGCCTCCCATATACCCGACCGTGAGATCGCTCAGACTGTTCGTGTAGTCGAAGCAGGAGCGACAGGTGGTCGGGAAGAAATCCTTGGGGAGTTGCCGGATCGGGAGCTGCAGGAAGGGGATGTGCCGGTGTGACCCATCGGCGAACCGGAGCTCCACGCGGAAATCCGCGAGAAATTCGAGGTAGGTGACCTCGTCCGGATTCGGCGTGAGGAGCGAGAGGAAGTGATGGAAGTGCTCGGTCGTCGTATTGTCGCTGCACGGCGTCCCGATCACGTACAACCGCTCGAGTCCGAGCCGCGCCTCCAGGGCGCGCAACGCATGCACCTGACAGGCCACCCCGATCACCGCGAGCCGGCGATACCCGCGCTCGGCGCAGGTATCGAGCAGCGCCAGCAACGGCGCATATCCCATCTTCATCCCGCGGCACTGCGCCATCTCCGACGCCTCGGTCACGATCACCGGTCGCGGACGCCAGCGGTCAGTCGGGTCACTCGCGACCGCCAACACCGCATCGACCGCGCCGGTCTCCAAGAGCCGCTCGGCGATCCGCGTCGTGATCCCGGTCCACTGGGCCCCGGCGAGCGGCGCACGTAGCGCCGCGCGGTACATCGCGCGGAAGGGACCGAAGAAGGCTTCGTCGGTCGTCATCTCCCGCGTGCGCCCATGCACCTGATGCTCGAGCACGTCATAGCGCGGGTGGATGAACTGACAGACCTTGCCGCAGTGCGCCGCGTGCGATGAGCGCGAGACCCCGCAATCGGTGCAGAGGTCGCGGTGCGGCGCCTCCGCCAACGTGGGCGTCGCCTCGAGCACGGGGAGCATGGCCACCGCCATCAGCGCATCGCCCCGAGGATCGCGTCACCGGCATCGTGCCGCTGGAAGACCCCGGCGCGCACCGTCGGGGTGCTGGAAAGCGCCATCCCCGCCGCCACCACGAACAACACCGCCTCGGCGGCGAAGATCACCGTGTAGCCGCGGGTGACATCACCGAGGCCGGCGATCGTGAGGTCGCTCGCGACCCCGCCCCCGAGCGAGCCGGCGGCGTAGGCGATCGCCTGCGCCGCCCCATAGACGCCGAGTCGGATCCCCGCGCCACGCGTGGCATCGGCGGCGGTCATCGCCATCATCGCCCCGATCGCACCGACGGCGAAGACGCCATTCGCCATCCCGAGCCCGAAGATGATGAGCGACAGGGCGCCAGCGCCTCCGAGCGCCGGCGACTGCGAGAGGGCGACGAGCATCACCGCGGAGGCGAGGCACCCACCGACCGCCCACTGCCGGAGCGAGCCGATGCGTGCGCTCAGCACCGCGGCCCCGAGCATCCCGAGCATCACCCCGCCATGCTGCGTCCCACCGAGTTTGGTGCTCTCCCCAGGGGTCATCCCGAAGACCCGACCGGCGAAGGGCTCCAAGATGAGATCCTGTGCCGAGTAGGCGAGCATCGCCGCGAAGACGAAGAGCGCGAAGCGTCGCGTGCTCCGATCCTCCAGCGCATCGCGGAGCACCGCACCGAACCCGGCACTCGGCGCCACCGCCGGGGCAGCGATCGCCGGGCGACGGATCCCCCATGAGCCCCACGCTGCGAGCGAGGCGAGCCCGATCGCCGCGAGGCAGACCACGCCGATCACCGTGAGGAGGCGCGAGAAGGAGAAGGGATCGAGCAGCTGGCCCGAGACCCCGGCCGTCACCGCGATCCCGGCGATCATCATGATCCAGAGCAGGGCCGCCGCGCCACCGAGGCGACGCGGCTCCACCTCCTCGGCGACATGCGCCAAGAGCGCGGTGCCGGCGGCACTCATCCCGACGCCGATCAGCGCGTAGCCGACGAAGGCGAGGGCGAGTCCCATCGTCAACTGCGTGGCGGCGACGGAGACGCCGAGGGCGGAGAGGAAGCCCCCCGCCGAGAAGACGATCACCCCGCCGAGGATCCACGGCGCCCGATGACCGGTGCGATCGGAGTCGAAGCCGAACTTGGCGCGCGACATCTGGATGACGAAGTGCAGCGCGACGAGGAGGCTCGGGATCGTCGCCGGGAGCGCGAGTTCGACGACCATCACACGATTGAGCGTCGAGGTCATGATCGCGGCGACGGCGCCGATCGCGATCTGCGCGAGCCCGAGTCGGGCGACGAAGCCCCAGCCGCGGCCGGGACGCATCGGGGGAGCGCTGGACATCAGGGGAGTCCTCGCAGAGCGACGGCGGCCACCATCATGCCGGCGACGGAGAAGGGGACCCCGACGGCGGAGAGGAAGAGGGCACGGTCCCGCGGCGCGCGAAGGAAGTACGCCATCTGAGCGAGCTGCACGAGGACGAGACCTGCGATCGCGGTGGCTGCGCCGGTGGCGCCCCACGAGGCGAGCAGTCCGAGGACCACGACCTGCGGCAGGAGCATCACGGCACAGAGGACCCAGGCGGCGCGCTGTGGCCCGAGGGT